>Ga0194115_10006594_pt1 | contig 11743 bp, 10 predicted proteins | sample TA2MahsurfametaG_3_FD_148656 | JGI IMG/M metagenome (GOLD analysis project Ga0194115, IMG submission 148656) | Freshwater microbial communities from Lake Tanganyika, Tanzania - TA2015002 Mahale S4 surface | ecosystem: Environmental > Aquatic > Freshwater > Lake | place: Tanzania: Lake... | reverse complement strand
CACGCACAGAATAGTTACTGAGATGAGTAGCAGAGGATTTGGAAGGGGAGGGGGAGGACGAAGTCCTGGCGGTCGAAGTCCTGGTGGCAGAGGACGTGGTCGAGGAGGCGACGGTGGTGGAAGATTTGGTCGCGATGAAGGCCCACCTGCAGAAATCGTAGGTGAGTGATACATTTGTTGACCTAGGCTCATTACGATTTTCACGAACTCGTCTGACTTCTACGTTGTATCTTTTGCATTATTGATAACCTTTATTGTGGGTGTTATTTTCGCGGGGATATAGAGGCAGGATCCGTCCTACATGATTGCGAGTCAGAATTAGTGTGTCGATGGACACTTACAGAGAAGGTTCCATACTTCAATGCAGGAGTTTATCTCGAAAACAAACGTAAGATTGGGAAAGTCGATGAGATTCTAGGGAAGGTGACCGAAATATTCGTCACGGTAAAGATGGATCCGGGAGTTCTAAGTAAGAGTTTTCAACCGAATGATTTGATTTATGTGGGTACAGATAAACTGTTACCAGTATCACGGTTTACCGATCCTGGTAGTTCATCAGGAGGACGAGGACGGGGTGGTGGAGGAAGAGGTGGTCCTGCCCGAGGTGGTGGACGTGGTGGTGGACGAGGTGGTGGAGGTCGTGGAGGTGGACGTGATGGGCGGGGGGGAAGAGGTGGCTCATTTGGACGAGGTGGTGGTGGTGGTCGAGGTGGCTTTTCTCCAGGCCGTGGTCGAGGAGGATTTAGTGGACGAGGGGGGCGAGGTCAATAAGTTTGTACGGACACACAACACCTGGTCATCGTCAACTCTACGATTCCTTTTGCGTCTTTACGCCTTCTACCCATCGATCGTCGATCACATGCATATGTCTTAAATATGACTGATATCCACCTAGGCAGTCCGCTAAACATCCTTCTAGGAATACTTGTCCGAATCCTTCTAGACTTTGTCCACCGAAATATGAAAAGTGTATTCGTCCATGCTCCCTTCGATTCTCCCGATATTGCTTCTACAGCAGAAAACGGAACCATCCTCCCCGTTGATAGGTACTGGAGGATCTAGAAGACGTATAACTTGGTTGTGTGGTCGGCCACGCGTCGATAACACTTCCATGATTCCAGGCGTAGAAGTTGGGAGATCATATTCGACCCATACCAACATTCCGTGACAGGTTCCATGTTGGTTAAGTCTCACGACACATTCGGATGCCGTTTGTGCTATCTCGCACGAATCATAATCAAGAAGTGCAATCTCAAATGGTGATGATAGTGTTTCCATCTTATATTGCCAAGATGGTAGCATAATATGATGTTCATGGAAGGAGTATGATCTGTTTGCGACATCGTGATGAAATCCTCGTATCGGACTATCGCATCTTCTGTAAGCCTCTGCGATGGACATGGATTCAAAGACTTGTCCCATGATTCTTGCTTTCTGTGGTACACTTACGGCGTCCTCCTTCACGACATTCCGCTGCTTTAGGGACTTTAGCGTATAAAAGTAATTGAGTGCTTGTTGTATCTCCCACCCTTCAAGAATCTCGTAGTACGGTTCGGCAACAACAATTTCAGCTTGTGATCCACCTAGTAACGGTAAAGTCAATTGTTCGGCATAACATCGGAGGATCTGAAAGGATGAACCATCCAATGGGAGATTATTTGTAATTTGGGCGATCCGAGCTGTAGCCACGGGGAGTAATTGTGTCGAACTAGCCTCCAAGGATATCACATTTGTCGCACCGAGTAATGCTGCCATCATACCACATAAGGAAAAGTCGGAAAGATCTAACACGGGCACATCTTTTCCTCGCTGTTCTATCATCATCTTGATAGAATCTCGTATTCGTCGAGATCTAGTCAAGTCATTCAATTGCCAAGCTCTTACTGGTGTGATCCAGTGAGAGTATTCGTCTGATGTCTTCTTTATCCGTTTAGATGAATGTCTGGCGTCGCTGTCCCTGCTGATGACACCAAACGAGATTGACGTGTCATCATGGTCCACCTTTAATGTAACCGGGACTCCCTTTGTCAGAACTACATTGTCTTGCGATGATTCTTTGGTAAACACATACAGGCATTGTTGCCAATGATCTTGCCAATGACTATCACTCTCGTTGACACCAGTGTTATATTTTGATGTTGTACCGAAAAAATCCAATTCCCACCAATAAATCACTCCGGATGCTATCCCAGACTCGATAGGGATGATAGTCATTGATCGTGTCATACCATCGGAAGGTGGTAACGCATCTTGAGACTCCACACAAATCTCAAGAACTTCGATAGGATCCGATAAGATTCGTATTGGATAGGAAGAAGAATCCTCCAAGAGTTGCTGGACATGAAGAGGAACTCGGATACCTTCCTTCTGAATGCCGCCGCCGCTGTCTACCGAAGAAAGATTCGAATCGTCACTCTTCAATGTCAATGAGAGTAATCTACCTTCGGGGAATCCATCCAACGGTTCATGGGGAATGGAAAAGTTTGATATACCCATCCCTCCTACGATTTGTGCAAAGACTTTTGCACCCTTTGGGATGATGACAGCATCTGAATCGAGATGACGTTCCCATGCATCCCGTATAGCAGGGATCCATCCTTCACCCAGAAGTCCACTTTCTAAAAGTTCTGATGTACATAACATTGCTTTGTTTTGTAATGGTAAAATTTCACAAGAATGACCCTCCTGAATCTCAATATAGTCTTCCATCGAATTCGAAAGGATCGTCTCTTTGGCTATCGTTGCCATGGCACTTGACATTTCGATGGATTGGACATTGATATCATAATTCGGTGCCTGTTCTAACAATTTCTTGGTGGATATCATAGCAAGTAGCCCCGTTCCACTTCCGATGTCTAAGGATTGTATCGTTTGTACGGGTGGACTACCACTCTTGTTACGTTGTTCAACACGTTTCATCACTTCCTTCGCAGCGGCTTCGATTGCTTGCTCATACAATTCATTCCGTTTATGATCATTCAACATGGGGAAGAACCATCGTTTGGTCCGTAAGTGCCGACGTAGAGAAGCATCAGGATCACCCATAGTCGATTCTACCTCATCCGCATTCCTCCACTGAACACCTCCATTTTCAGCATCCAAGACCGCTACTAATGAAATCTCTCGGTACTGATCCTCCCCCTCCTCGTCAGCAATCGTTATCTGAATACTTTCTCCATATTTGGCAGACAAAATTGCTGTAGCGACATCGTCATGACTCATTTCAACTCTCCCACACATCAATCATGAACAAATCAATATGGATGTTGCCTTTGAAGGTTCTGTTCTGTATTTTTCGACATGCTGTCCACGTGATGTGATGTGTGATGGATGGATCCAACAACGGCTACCGAAACTAGCAACATACCTTCCATGACTGGTTGTATGCATACCGGTAGATACATATCGACTCGTGCGACATAGAAGTTACATCCCCTATGAGGACCACTATGAGGGCACATCCCGTGTTTGTTGGCTACAGGCTCCCCTACGCAGTAACTGTTCACAAGATCAAAGGCGCGATGTCAGTTCCCTTTGCTATCTTGGATTCTATCGGGGTCAAGCCATTTCCTTACTATTTCCTTGTTAATCGAATCTTGGAAGTTTGGAATTGATATATTGGACGCCACATCCCATAACAGCCTCCCCCGTTGTCGGATAACTATGAATGTTACGACCGATGGCATAAAGGCCTAGTTTGTTCTTGATGGAAAGAGAAACTTCATTAATCATTTCCCCGGCACGTTCCGCAACAATCGTCGCACCGACAATTTCATCTGTCCCCTTCTTCACAAGGATCTTACAAAATCCAATATTACTTCCTTCACATATCGCTCGATCATTGTGTTCTAATCCGGCTCTGTACACATCGACTTCCATCCCTTTCTTCGTCGCTTGATCTATCGATGAAATCCCCACGGTAGCATATTCTGGTTCTGTGTAGGCGACTGCCGGGACGACGAGACTACTTAATTTCCAATCATCACCTGCCAATGCATTCTGTACGACAAGTTTCGCCATTTCACCACTCATATGGGTTAATCTTGGTACACCCGCCACACAATCTCCCACAGCGTAAATGGCAGGATTCGAAACGGATTGAGCCAAATCATTTACCTTCACCCCTCCACCGATTTCATACTCTACGTCGGCTGCTTCCAACCCGAGGTTTTCGACATTGGCTGTACGGCCTGTAGCGACTAACAAACATTCACATTCATAGTCGATACCATCCACAGTCACCTTCATCAAAGGAAATTCCTCTTCTGATTCTTCCCTCAAAGTTTCCACTTTTGATAACTTGGCATTCGATAAGAAGGTGACTCCATCCTTTTCTAATTCCTTCTGTAGGATTTCAGCAGCTTCAACATCCCCACCTTTGGATTCGAATAACCGTGAGGAACGGTTCACGACGATCACCTTACTACCCAGTACTGAGAAACTTTGTGCCATCTCTAAAGCAATAACCCCAGCACCCACAACAATCATCCGTGGGGGTAGTTTTTGAAGATTGAAAAGTCGTTCATTCGTCGTATAGGGTGCATCCTTTAGGCCTTCTACCTTCGGGATAGTAGGCCGACCACCGGTAGCAATGACACATTTCTTAAATTTCAATGTCTTCCCATTCACTGTGACAGTATTCCGACTTGTGAGGACACCACGTCCCTGAAAGACATGAGCACCCGTCGCTTCCGATCCGGAATGGCCATCGGCAGGAGAAATCATGGCACGACATTTCCGTACATGTGTCATGACGGCACTGAAATCGACCTTAAAGTCTCCCACGATGACACCAAATTCTGCCGCCTTCTTTACTTGGGCGACCGCCCGTGCAGATCGGATCAGTGCCTTCGAGGGGACACATCCAACATTCAGACAATCTCCGCCTGCTAAATGTTCAGAGATCATGGCAGATTTCGCACCCCGCCGAGCAGATTGTTTCGATGAAACCAATCCACCCGCTCCAGCTCCGATGGCAATCAAATCATATTCCTCATAAGGTTCCTGACTTTCAAATCCACGTGGATGGACCTCATTCAGAAGTTCGGCATTATATGCATCAAGGGGCCATACCTGTAACCGTTCTTTGGCCTCAACGGCCTGTTCTGGATCAAAGGCAGTCCATGGAGCCATTCTGACCTCTGTTCTGATTCCCTGTCTGGAGGATATTATGAAACGAGGGAGGATAGCAATCGATAAAGTGGAACGAACAGCAAGCATCAATATCACCCAGGTCATCATCGTACGGGCTCAACAAAGCGAATTGCTGCTCGTGCAGGTTTTTTTTTGGAAGACTAGTGATGGCCGAGTATGGATCAATCGTGTTCCTTGCGAATCCTGCCTGCGCCTGACACATCTTTGACTCGGACGACTAATGGAAAAGAGAATCATGTTGTGACGCGAGCAAACTTCCGAGACCCTACATATCATAGAGTATCTGCCAGCCCCCTATACCGATAGCCCTCACCATGTGATGATAGTTCGAATGTGCTGGTTCACTACTCTTGGGCAAATGAAAACAGGAACGCCATTGGTTTTCGAAAGCAGACAAAAGAAATGTTCCTATCAACTCTACGATGGAAGCACATTCACCGTTGTGTTCCCCTACGAATGCAATAGTGGGTGACGCTGTACCTTAGTTTTTGGATAGTGGATGGAAAGCAAGGAAACGCGGCGCTGCGTGCGTATAATAATGGTTTTCTAGGTTAGCACATCTTTCTTATAATTGATGGAAAGATAGGATATGTGAATGTTGGACTGGAGGGAGGGATGGGTGCGAACCAGTTTACATAGAAACAGGCAGCGCTTGGAAAGGAAGTTGTTCTCGGTTCTTTTCTTCTCCAATAATCTTGTAATCAATAGTCTTCGCCTTGAATTCGACGAGCATCATTTGGAATTCTTCAGCCGAAACGACTTCTTGCTCCAACAGAACCTTCGTTAGGTGTTCCAAAAGGTCTCGGTTATCATTCAGAATTTTCTTCGCAATCAGGTAGCTATTGTTGACCAATCGTTCAACTTCCGCTTCGACGTCACCCAACATCTTGTTTCCCCACATCGTCTGTCTTTGCAACATCATACGTCCCATGAATGGTCCTCGACCACCAGGTTCTGACAAGGCAACACGTCCAACCTTGTCGGACATACCCCATTCCTTTACCATGCGCTTCGCAATGTTCGCAACTTGTTGGATATCGTTAGAAGCACCCGTCGTAACCATGTCTTCTCCGTAAATGATTTCCTCTGCAAGACGTCCACCAAGGGCGACGGCAAGTTGTGATTCCAAATATTGCTTGCTGTACATTCCAGACTCAAGACGAGCTTCTTGAGGGGCAAAGAAAGTCAAACCACCAGCACCATTGGAACGAGGGATGATAGAAATCTTTTGAACTTGATCGTAGTCAGGAACAAGAGCTCCAACGATGGCATGACCAGCCTATAGAGAAAAAAAAATGTGAGTACTGGAATGTCAGAGCCGATCAACAGAGTTAACTTCCGAAGGCTTACCTCGTGGTAGGCAACAAGCTCCTTTTGCTTGGCAACTTGGTTTCCTCCCTTCTTTTCAAGACCGACCATAATACGGTCAACAGCACCATCGATTTCTTCCCAACCAATGGTGTTCTTGGCTCTTCGGGCGGCCGAGATGGCAGCCTCGTTCATCAAGTTCTCAAGTTGAGCTCCAGAGAAACCGGGAGTACGACGAGAGATGGCCTCCAAATCGACATCGGGTTCAAGAGGCTTGCCACGAGAGTGGACACCCAAAATACGGGTTCGTCCCTTAAAGTCGGGAAGATCCACAGTGACCTTACGATCGAAACGTCCAGGTCGGAGCAAAGCTTGATCAAGAATATCAACTCTGTTGGTAGCGGCAATAGTGATAATTCCAGGGTTTCCATCGAAACCATCCATCTCTACCAAAATCTGATTGACCGTTTGTTCACGTTCGTCATTTCCTCCTGCATATCCAGCACCACGTTGACGACCGACGGCATCAATTTCATCAATGAAGATGATGCAGGGAGCATTCTTCTTGGCTTGTCCGAAAATATCTCGTACACGAGACGCACCCACACCGACAAACATCTCAACAAATTCAGAACCAGAAATACTAATGAAGGGTACTCCAGCTTCTCCAGCGACAGCCTTGGCAAGCAAGGTCTTACCGGTACCGGGAGGTCCATCCAGAATGACACCACGGGGAATGCGGCATCCATTCTTCGTGTAGGCCTCAGGTTGCTTCAAAAAATCAACAACTTCGGCGAGTTCGAGCTTGGCACCATCACATCCAGCAACATCATCAAATGTGACACCAGTGTCTGGGACCATTTGGATTTGGGCCTTGGATTTTCCGAATCCCATCGGGTTATTCGGTCCTCCCATACCACCCATACCTGCTCCACCAGAGCGTCGGCTGAGGAAGAAAAGACCGGCAAAGAGAGCGGCAGGGAAGATAAGACTTTGGGCCAACTCGCCAAGTCCACTTGCTTCTTGGGTTGGCAAGACAGTCACGTCCACCTGTAGAGGGAAAAAATTTAGGTAAGAGTGGGTTTCAGAATTTTGACGAAATCATACCATAATCGTGTAACGAACCTTGTGTTGGGTGAGTTGAGTGAGGAGGTCAGGGTCATTCGGGAGCGCCTCAATCTTTACACGGGTGCCATCGACATCGACACCAAGCAATTGTGTCCCATCAGCACTGAAGGTGACCTTTTCGATCTTGTCAGCGTTGACGAGTCTGAGGAAGTCCGAGTATCGAACATCGGTTGGTCCATATGAACTTTTTTGAACAATAGGAACCTCAACATTGTCTGCAGGGGGTATGTCAAGGGCCATGGCACGGGAAGAAGAAGTACCTTGAGTGTTGTATTGTTGAGATACCGGTGTAAACGGAGCGAAGGCAGCGACCTGCTCTGCCAATAGCAGGCCCATTGCGGCGGTAAGAGCGAATTTCATCTTGAAAGAAGTTAACTTGAAAGGATTATGAGATTGGTACTACTTGAAATCGCTGTCGGTAGTCGGACAAAAGACTGCTGATTCACTCTGACAACACGATGCGAACCAGGTGGTGTGTATCGTTGCAGTCGGTGCTGGTCGTTGCAGGTGGTAGGATCCAAACCTGATACCATCATCTCGGGCTGTGGGCAGCACGAGACTCGATTCGCCCTGTCTGATCTCGACCAATAGAACCCGTCTTTCCCCATCACTGACGTGTTCCGTGACGTTGACGACTCACACAGCGAGCCCAAGATTTATATGACGTCACCGTACGGTGGACAACGTTGGTAAGACCAGCAAAACCATATGACTAAGACGACTAATCCAAGCCATGCACAGTATCATACACCGTGGCTATTCACTGTTCTACAAAAATGTGGCTTGAAAATGAAGAAAGAATTATAATGCGTATGTCTTTCAAATAATACTAGATAACTACGCCCCGCTCTGGAGATCCAACAGCAAAACACTCATTCCTCCCAAGAGCCTTTCTTTTTTGGAACTATCATGCTATGATACCGCACCATTTCTAACTCAGAGATTGCATTCGTCGAAGTCTTCCCCCCCCGCTCCACCTTTGGACCTATTGTCAATCGAGGATCAGCATGGGCTGCATCGTAGCGAAAATATCGTTGATCAGCTCGAGTTGACCAGGATAGTACCTCCACAGGAAGGAAAAACACTTCTCCAGAAACAGAAACGCTGATGCAGGAGGCTTCGAGTATAGGAAGAACTGTAGCTTGATAATTTGGCACAATTGGATAGCAAGACGATGCTCCAGACTGGTCGATGTCCATCGCCACGCTTCGATTCTTGTGCTGGAAAGAATCGAGGTCCCCAAGGCGTCTTCCATTGTTACAACGGTTTGTGTAGCATATAGCTTCCGATCTTCACAAGGGCCCAGCCAGCCGCGAAAGGCTTCCTCCAATGGATCACCTTTCTCTCGAAAGGATGACGGATCTGGAAAGCTCAGACGACTCAGGTGCTCAAGACGCGCTGTCAGTTGATTCACCGACCAACGACCGCGCGGCCACAAACCCATTCGTATGCCTTTGACCTCTAGAGCACCCGACGTATTCGACAAGTAGTTCAAAATCAGAAGAGCTTTGCTGGCATACTGGTCCTGTTCCCTCCTGTCTTCCGACTCGGCCATTCCATTGAGGCAGGCCCGAAACAGTGGATTCCCGCTCTCTAGCAAATACCACGATCCTGGAAAGCACAGGCGTTTCAAATCATCAAAACGTCTTTTCAGTTCTGTAAGTCTGACGTACGTGTCGTCGTCAGGTCGTTCCAGTGACTTGATCGTTTGAAGTGTCATCTGAAAGTCATCAGCAGAGCAAGTCGGACACCGAAGCTTTAACACGGGCGACGGATCCATCCCATCCATGACTTCTTCAAGTGGCTTATCGGGATTGTTGCAATGGGTACAACGTAGTCCCATGACATCTGAGTTCAGATCCGTACTATCTGCACAAGCGGGGCAATCGCAGAGAAAATGGTGATCCTCGAGAAGTTGTCGCTGCCGTATGTGACGCGGGGCGGAGTCATCAACGTAGGAAACCACGAGTTCTTCTCCTGCAGAGATATTTTCACATGCGGTCAAATTGAGGGTGGGCGCCCGATTATCACATCCGAAAAAAAAGTCTGGGTGATATTTGGCTCACAGGAATGATTCATCAAACTGGGAAGTGAGAATATCCCAATACCCATATGGACGGACTGTGCGTCACAGATACGGAAGGCATTGATCTTGATTCGGTCGAGGATCTCTCGCATTTGACGAGAAGTCGCAGCTGAGTCGGCTGTGGCTGGATTATTTTGAGTACCCATAGCACCTGCAACAAAAAGGACCTGCCGAGTTTCCTCGTCGCGTTCGTTCGATGGACTTGTTCCGTCTGGACGTTTGCATTGTAAACTCATCAAGTCGTTCAGAATTTCGGGACCAGCCCGTAGAAGCCTGGAAAGAAATATAGCAGAGTCGAAGATCTTGGGAGGCTGTCCTGTACTTTTGCAAAGCATCATGGCGATGACTTCTTCTCTATCAAATCCATACTCCCTTCCTGTCGTTAGACATTCTAGGGAACAGAAAAGTACCATATACGGATCATCATCACCTCGGAAGGGGATTTCGTCATATCGAAATGGTTCCTCGGTGAGTTTTCCAAAGCACAAGGCACACCTTGTGCATCGTTGGCTTTCCAACAACACAGGTGGAACCAACGCTTCCCAAGTCGAGGTACCGCCTTCAGGCGAAATCTGTCCGTGTCGCTGAATAGGGGCGCTTGCAACGAGACAACGGCCCCTACCCTGTTTTGCTTGTACACGGACATTCCGGGTGCCTTCTAGTAGGGCTCGTCTAGTCTCCGTTGGATTCGTGACCCTTGCTGACACAACCCTTACATCTGCAATCAGACGACACATTGTCTTGTGGATAGAATAATGTCTTTTTTGACATTCGGCATCGTGATACCATGCCAATTGGCAGCGAGAACATTTTTTCAATGGAATCAACGTACCGGATTCTGTTTTTCTCGGTGGCTGCCCACATAAGTGGCACAGCATGATTGCAGCTTGCTCGTCTGCTTCCTTGGCTTCATTCATTGTCTGGAAAATGGTGTCTGGGGTGTATTGACATCGTTTTTTTTTGGCGGCGGTGCCGTGTACTTTACACGTTACTCCCGCAACGCTACACTTGGTTCTTGTGTCGGTTTCGTGGGATTCATAAGTATCAATCAAATGCTACCTCCGGATGGTATTTGTCGCTGGAGGTATTGGATCTGATATCGACTATACAGATATCCAATGCGGCTGCCACACGAGTCCAACTGAAAATTGATATCGAACTTCGACGCAACGGCGATCGTAGACATAGAAGGTACCGGTAACGCCGTCGAGCACAGCTCTTCTGCAACCTAATGTTCTTTGGCACCAAATTATATCAGACTCCAAGTTTTTGCCGCTCATTTTGGGTCGCTGATTCTTTATCTTTTCCCGTAGAACTATCGAGAACGGCTAGTCTTCCCCGAAAAAATCAGCTGGTAAATCATACCAAACTTCACCTTTTTGCCTCCCATTTTGGGCGGCTGATTTTCTTCCCTGTTCGTTTTTCATGAGCGATTGCCTATTCGAGTATAGTCCAACTAATCTGAAACGTAGTCTTGTGGTGCCCTTCTTCACAACAAGGACCGGCGGCCACGGCGGCCTACAAGTCAAGTGAATCACATCCTTTGACTGTCCTTCCATCCGCCAAAGCACAAAACACGGGAATATAAAGCCAAATCGTACTCTATATACTCACTCTTTACAATCCTCCTAGCCAAATTGTTACAATTTTTAGTGGGTGCGAGTGCAAAGTTTCTGTAGTAACATTATAAAGTCAAATGTAGCTGTTTTTTCGCAAACAGTCCTTGATGAATCGGAACTAACTTCAAAATTGTGTCGACCGTCCAAGCAGCATCGGTAATTTTTCTCGAAAAACTTAGATTATGCCTCTCCAAAGAATACTAACTGTAATTGAGATAATGGTTTTCTGACCGTTTCCGTTCATATATCAGTTCCTTGTCGTGAGACTGTGAGTTTTTGAAATTCGGGTTCGAGTTTTCATCCTTATTTTCCAGTTTTTGACGTGTTCAAGCTATTCGACGAATGTTCGAGTTATTCGACGGCTGTTCGAGTTTTCGACGGGCGTTCGAGTTTGTTGAAATGACTCCTTCCTGCCTTGGTTGACTCGTAGGTATGTGTCGTAGGTCTT
>Ga0194115_10006591_pt1 | contig 11748 bp, 22 predicted proteins | sample TA2MahsurfametaG_3_FD_148656 | JGI IMG/M metagenome (GOLD analysis project Ga0194115, IMG submission 148656) | Freshwater microbial communities from Lake Tanganyika, Tanzania - TA2015002 Mahale S4 surface | ecosystem: Environmental > Aquatic > Freshwater > Lake | place: Tanzania: Lake... | reverse complement strand
CTCCTCCTATTACTGAATGTACTTGACTTGCGCAGTTATCAAAACCACCTGAAACTACTGAATAGCACCCACTACCTAAATTGCATTGTCCATACACGGTAGAAAAATCGCCACTTGCACAGTTGTTATTTGCACAACGAACGCTTGAATTGCATCCACTATCGCAGCAAATAATCAGTAAGTCGCAGCAAGTTGGCGGAGTAGGAGTAGAGCCAAAGCCGCCTGCTGCCGTAAATCCGAATGTGCCTGTATTGTTAAAACCTCCTGCCATACACTTTTTTTAGAATCCTATTACCAAATCAATGCTTCCTGAAACCCAAGCAATAACTACTCCGTCAAGCGGACTGTTCGTTGGGGTTGTAATTGTAAGTGCCTGACCATCCTGTAACGTAATCGCGTTTGCATTTGTACCCTGAAAAGGGAAATTTCCGGTTACCGTACCACTACTTGTCGGATTTGCCTGAACACTTATTTGCGTAACTCCATCGCTTGCGACTATTGTAACACTACCGCTTGAAAGGGTACGAGTATGTAATCTCATATCATTTATTTTAACAGTTCATCTAATTTAACCTGCTCTTTGTACTTTTTTCCCTCATACATAAAAAGAGTTACCTCTTTTACTGTCTTTGGCAGAGCCATTACGAACAACTCCTGCGGGCGTGTCTTGTACTCATCTGCATACATTAAAATAGTACGCTTGATGAACTCCGGCACTATCATTCCATACCCTCGGAAGTCGATGCGGACGTTCAGTATTTGATTGAAAGTAACCTCCTTGATAGGAGAGTAGTTTTTCGCAATCTGATACTTTACATCCTCTTGCTCATCCATCGAAAAAAGAACTTGTATGCCCTCCGTTCCCACATTCTCCTCTTTTGCGTATCTCTCACAGGCGCGATACACAATTTCATTGAACTTTGCCACAATAGCATTTACCATACCCTTTAATTTTAACCCGGTTTGTAATTTTATCCATCAGAGGTATGCGCTGACCTTATCAGCGTAAGTAATCGGCAGCGTAGTGCTTAAAAATCCGCTACTTACATTTGCGTATCCCTCTAATGTAAAATTAAGGTCTTTTTGCTTTGCAGCACTTAAAATTACCGATGCTGCACTTTTTAATACCAACTGCGGATTGACCGTAATTTTCATCTGAATATCGGTGCTACCCTTAGCCGGAATCTGCCATTGACCCTCCTCTGTTACAAAGCCAACCTTACTATTCTCGACAAAGATTTCAAGGTATATTTTTTTAACTGTTGCCTCGATGTTGGACTTGTTGAAAATCCTTGTCGTAACATCAAAAGTTACCTGATTTGCACTTAGTTTGCGGAATCTGAATCCCACAATCTTATAGTCGTAATCGGCAAGCAGTTTGAACTGCCTACGCACATACAGCAAAATCCCACCCAAAAAGGCGACTCCTCCAATGATTATCAATGTTTTTGCTGTCTTTGTCATCATTTTTTCTTAAATAGCACAACAAGTCCAACCACGACCACCAATCCGGCAAGTCCGTAGGCGATTGTCTTTGTGTTTTTATCCATTCCCGACCCTTGGGTTTGGCTTTTCAGCAGTTCCAAGGTCTCTTTTTGCTCTTTTTCCGATTCAGCAGCAGTTAGCAACGCTTGGCACTTTGACCGGGATTGCAGGTTTTTGGCTAACGACATACGGTTTGCCAATGCTCTCAAAGCCGACTCTGTTCTTACTGCCTTACCCTTAGCCGCCTGTTGCTTATTTAGTTTATCCTCCTCATTGTCCATTTCCTCAATCAATCCCTCCAAAAAAGCACACTCCTCCAAGTTCTGAGGAGGTAAAGAGTCATCCGCGATGAAATAGTTTCGATAATAGGTTACATATCCGTTATGGGCTTCAAGTTCTTTTTTATTTTTTGGAGAGCCAAAATCTCTGACCGCCTGAAAAACCGCCTCCGGTCCATTTTTGTCATTGATGTTTCGGATTGCATCTGTTTTTGCTTGATTAGGTCGATTAAATATGTTGTTGTAAATGGTAACCATTGAGGCACGGAACTCAGGCGTTGCCTGTGTAGCCGTTGCAGCAGACCGGGAGAGGGATTTTGCCTTACGTCTGCTCACGTCAATATCTCTACCCTTTACCGTTATTTTCTTTGCCGCCACTAAATCTCCGGCAGCACTTAAATAACCGTTATTCTTTACCTCGAAGTTTCTAAGATTACAGTTTGACATAATTTATCTTTTTCTAAGTACAAGCAATAGAACAATCGCTCCAAGACCTACCCAAAGCAAGTAATTTGGCTTTTTGGTAGATTCGGGCTGTGCAGTATCCAAAATAGCGTCTCCCTGAGTTGCATCGGCTACTGATATAGGTTGATTGTCAATAACTACGTCTGTCTGAGAGCCGCCCGGTACGTCAGAAACAGACAATCTACCGGCAGCCCTGTCGAACTCTGCGGTTTTCTTTTCCAAATCTTGCAGGTCGGCAAGGTGCTGACGAGCGTCTCTTAAAACTTCATTGTAAGCGAAAATACGCGCATCGAGCGACTGCCTACTCTTTTTTGATTTTACCTGTGTTCTTTCAAGTTCAATCCGTCCTCTTTCCTTCTCCATAGCGGAGATATTTCCCTGCTGCGTTTCAGAATCAGAAGCGGGAGGAAATCTGTTGGCAAGGTCCTGCGCCTGACTATTTCCGTACTTTTTGGCACGCCTCTTTTTTACTAAGGCATTTACCCCTACTGCTGCTGCCGCATACACCGGAACGGTAGGTACAAAATCAAAGTAGTCCATATCCTATAAATTAAAATTGATAATCAATGTTTTTTCGTCTCAAAATATCATTTACTTTTTTCATCTCTGCCGAATCTAATTCCGATTCGATAGCCCGTGGCAAAGTGTAATTCATATCGCCAAACTCTCCTTGTAATAAACATCCACTATACGGTCTTTTACCATATATTTTAATTAGTTGCATCAGGTCTGCCTTATTTTTTAGACCGTTAAAAACAGCATATACGCTCGACTCAGTAGTTCCACAGTCATTAAACGCTTCGGCTAATTTTTGGCTAAATGCCTCTAATTGAGCATTTGATACTACTTGCTTGATTCCCTGCTTATCCAATTCTCGCCTTTCTCTTTCGCTTGCATCAAGCAAATCATTATCATCCTGCTCCTGTTTCTTTTTCTTTATTGATTTGATTATCGACTTGGTGGTAAAATACACAATAGCGACTCCTGCTACTGCAATAACTCCCTTTGCCCAAGTGGGTAAGCCATTCCAAACTTCAAGTGTTTTGTTCTGTGCCATAAAATTGATTATTCGTACACTAACATATTGTTTTTCTCAAACTCGTTGATGAAATTATTGATAGCGTCATAACGCTTTTTATTCTGCTCGCTCGGAACGGTAATAAAGGTATTCAGGAACGCCTCGTATGCTTCAATACGGGGGTATCCAAGCCCAAGGTATATGAGCAGTCCGTTCAGGTCGGCTTCCGTCTCATCGTGCATATTATCGTTCACGTTAAAATGGCAAAATTCGTGTAGCAAAATTGCCATACGCATCGGCACGGTCATCTTTTTGAACTTCGCCTGACTAACCTGAATGATACCGCTCTCCACCCCAATCCGTGCAGGGGTCTTTGACTCCACTCCGTTAGGATGAACGATAGCAGGCAGGTATTGAATGGTAAACTCTCCATTCCTGCTTCTGTATGTACCACTTGTTAAATCGCCTGCATTAAAGCAAAATTTTGTGCAGAACTTGACAAAAGTTTTGAGTTTGGGGTCGCTGAAATCAATGACATCCATCTTTTTTTCAAGCGGAATCCGGCGCACATCCAATACCTCAAAACTCGAATCATCAGCCACATTACCGATTCTTTCGTTGTAAACTTCGAGTAAACTTTTTTTACCGCTCACGGGCATCCGGACGAAAAATGTCTGCTCCCCGTTTACTGTCTTGTATCGGTTGGTAAATACCGTATCCGCCATTTCAGCGTCCTTGACAATTAGGCGCAGTTTCTCCGGCTTATCAGTTGAAACCTTGACAAGCAGGGTAAACTCGTTGAAGTTGGATGGTATTTCGTAAACCATTAGAATATACCGATTGGGGCTTTGATTGATGGGGCTACTGTCGCTGCCTCAGAGTCATTGTAAACCGCTCTCAGGTCTTGGAATGTAGCCCGGTTTTTTGCGATATTTGGATGCACCGATGGACCGGGATTCTGTGCCTTAATAGTGGCTTTCATTTCCTCTCTAAGCACCTCTTTACAGTCGCATTTCTTTTTGCGCATCGCTAACAGATAATAAGCCGCTCCTGCTCCGAGGGCAAAAAATAATAAATTTTTCATTGTTTCTTTTTTACTATTTGATATACAATAAATCCGCCAACTGCTACGGCTGCCACTACCCAAATAACATTACTCACTCCAAGTGTGTTGCCAAATCTGCTCGTCTTACCGGGCTTGGGGCTTCCGGTAAACGAAAGCGTCTCCTCGATGGAATCGTTCAGGGGCTTATTCATCATTATTGTCGCCCTTGCGCCTCCATCGTATTTCTTTTTTTCGCGGTTAAGCCATTCCTTAAAGGACAGCGTAGTTTCGCTCTCTCTCCATAATTGATTTGCGCTCTTTTCAATTACCATATTATTCAGGTTTCAACTTTTTTATTGCTGTTCCTGCTGCCACTCCTACTGCTCCGAATAAAAGCACAAAAAGGGCAGTTTCAACAAAGCCCTTATTCCTTTTCATCGAAAAGTAGAGTCCGTATATGACTCCAACGCTTGCCGTTATCTTAGTCGTCTGATTCATCTTTGTCCTGCTTTTTTGGTTTCAGTAGAACTTTGGTCATCAGATTTCCGGCAAGCCCTCCGAGAAAAGCACTAATCAACAGGTTATATTGACGAGTATAACCAATATACACCCCCAACACCGCGCCAATTACCGTTCCAACGCGCCCGGCTTCCGTCTTATCAGAAAGCAGGTCGGTTTTTGAAGTATTTGACCCTCCGTTGAGTTTTTTCAGGTAGTCCTTGGCAATCATTGATTACTTTTTACGAGTGGCAAAATAAACCACAATACCAATTACTACCACCCCTCCAATTATTGCAGGAAGCACCCACCTGTTCTTTTTGTCTCCGGAAGCAGTTTGCCCTGCCTCGTTTGCTTGAACGGTAGCGTCTCTAACTGTTTGGTCGGCTTGCTCTTTTGTCTTGCCTTTGAAAAGTAGGGATATTCCTGTGTTAAGGGTTGTATTGATTGTGTCTTTACCTTGCTCGCTACGCAAAAAGTTTCCGACTGCGCTTCCGCCCTCTTTCTTAGCAAATACGCCACCTCCTTTCTTTTTTTTAGAGGAAGCAGGAGGGGGAGCAGCAGGTTTGGGAACGCCGGGGGTTACACCGGGTATTCTGATGTTTGGACCAACTTGATTGAAAAACCCCTCCTCAACATATCCTAATTGCTCCTCAGCGATGCTTTCAGTTAAAAAAGCGGTTAGGTCCGCCCGGCAGGACGAACTCTTTGCGCAGGCAACCATCGTAACGCTGATGAGGTCGCTATTACTGATGTTGTCATCGACCTTTACTCCGTTTTTGCGAAGCAGCGCAATCAGTTCAGGTCTTTTTTTGTAAGCGGCAACACCTACGGATTCGATAAATAGGTCTTGGGCTTGATAAGTGTCCATCATTGGGTTATTTTTTTGCTGTGATTATTGCTACCCCAAGCAAAAACGCGCTTGCGAGTAAGAATGTATTAGTTTGAGATACAGAGTTTGTGCGCTGCACTTTCTCCTCGCCTATGTAGTTCATAAAATCGGCGTAAGAGAAATTGCGCTCGGATTCCACAGGAAGTTTCTTAATAGGCATTTCGCTGCTGTCGCCGGATTCAATCTCGATAATCAGGTCGCGGTCAGGATGGTTTTTTACGATGTCGCGCAGAGCAGATTCTCCCTCCTTGGCAACCAACTGCTCCAAGACAACGCCGAGGTCGGCTTTGCTTTGAACATTCTGTATCCGGTATCCGTATTTGTGGCAGATAGCACGCGCCATATTGGGGTCGTTCTGAGCCACATATCCATATAAATTCATACGGTCGATTTTAAGTGTAAGTTAAAGAAAAAAAGGGCAAGACACCTGAGCGTCTTACCCCTTTTGAGTTATGCGGGTTTCAGATTAGCAGAAACTCTCACAGTTCCTCTGCTTGGTCGTTACCTTACTTTGTCAGCAGGGGTACAACTTGTTTCAGAGGGCTACCGAAGTCGCTTGCCACTTGGTTTCCACGCAATCCGCGAGCAACATTCAAGTTAGCGCGAGGATAGAAGTGAATACGGAACACAACAGAGGGCAGAACGGTAGTGATAGTGATTTTGGTAAATCCATCAATGTCGTAGAGTTGATTCAACGCCACGATACCGCTTTGCTGCTGATATGGGTCGATGGTTGGTACGAGCGTCTTTAATGCTTGGTTACCGTTCGCATCGCGCGTGTTCAGCGTAAGGGTTTGGGAAACTTGGGTAGATGACCCGGAGATGCTTTCAATGTAAGTCAAACCTACGGAGAAAGGACTGTTCATTGATTGATACAGGAACTCCTGATAGGTAATGTTACTGATAGCAGAACTGATAACGATGTTACCAAGGGTCAAGTTACCGGACGAGAAAGACCCTGTTCCGAGGTATTGGTAAGCACCAAGTACATCGAAGTTAGAGGTTGAAGTCGCCGAAGCGTTTGACACCGTGATAATGTAGGGCTGTGATGTTCTCATCGCACCCATAGATGGTACGCCACCTGCATCGGGAGCGGGTGCGCCTGCACCATCAGCATCAAAGAATGAATCGCCACCTGCGAAATAGTCAAAGCCAATGGCATTAACATACTTCTCGTTCGCGAAGTTCTTTGCGTTTTGGAGGTATTTCTTAACGTATGACATTTTTGTCCGTTTAAGAGGTTAAAAAGATTGTTTACTGTTTTGATTCATTACTTATCCGCTTTCATTGGAGGTACGAGTCGGGCGCGATTCATCATTTCATTGATTTTCAGAGCCAACAGCACCGACAGCGTTGTGATAGCGATTTGCACTAAAACGTCTTTCGTTTTTCCGTCCATTGTTTTGGATTTTGTTCCGGGCTATACAGATAGCGTCAGAAGCAGCATAAAAATATGAAGCAATTATCAGATTGGACTGATAACCAACAGGTTAAGGCAACATCAGGTTGTTGCTTTTTTGCCTAAATGAATACAAGTGTGCTATGAAAATTACTGTTGCGCGTATCTCCAAACGTAGCCGCCTGCTCTCAACTGTCTGCCTTTTAAGGAACGTACTATATTACCATTCTTAATTCCTGTTTTCCTGCCCGCTTCGTGAACGCTCTCAAAATACCACTCTTTTGACTCATTAGGCAGCATCGCAACTACCGGACGCTTCGGGGTTGTATGCAAACCATTTTCAAAGGCGTGTTTCATATTATCCTCAAACGTACTCCATTCGAGGTTTTCAAAACTATTATCCGCCTTAATGCCGTTTTTGTGGTTTACTGTTGGGAGATTATTTGGATTCGGGATGAACGCCTCTGCAACCAACCTATGAATAGAATATCTTTTAATCTTATTATTATTTGAAAATATAACATATAAGTATCCTTTTTTATCTTTTAGAGGTTTCAGTATTCGTTCTTTACCCCATTTAAGCGACTTTACAACGCCTGTATTACTAACAGCGTATTCCCCAATCTCTTTCCAAATCATTTTTCTTTTTTTGAGGTCTCAAAGTATTTTCCTTGTAAACCGGAAATTATCTCTTTGAGTGCAGATTGCGGCGTATAGATTTTTTCTCCTGTTTTTAGGTCAATCTTGGTCATCATTGGTTTTACAAGGACAGAGTGGTGCTTTGCAGCATAGTCCTGAATGGCAAAAGTAATGTCGGCTTGATTGAATTTACCGTGAATCTTACCCTCGTCAATATCTACAAAGAGGTAATACCGCTTATCGCCCTCGGCAAACTTTTTTTCGACTATGGATTCCGCTATCTGCATAATCTCGGTCCGCTCCTCAAACTTGTTTTTGTGCCGGGCAACGGTATCATTCGTTTTGTGCAGGCGGATGACTTTGGTATTACCGAGCAGTTTGGGGTTGGCAGCACGCCCTACCGACTGATAGTGGGCTACAAGGTCGATACCGATGTGCCGGACAGTAGCGAGCGACCCCACTAAGTCAGCCCGGATGGTATCCGAAGTGTACTTATTGATGTCCTCTACAAGCAGCATCCCGTTGCGGTAGTTGTCCAAAATGATTTTGAGTGTGTCCTGCATATCTTGTACGCTCATCTTTTTACCGTCATCCGTGAAAGGGCGGATACGGCGTACCTCAACCTTTGGATGGACCGTGAAGCGCAGGATGTCTTTAATGGCTATTGCCTTAATGGAGTGGTACTGACCGTGATACCAAAAGTTAGAGAACTCATCATTGACATCAAAAATCAGGGCTTTACGCGGGGCTACACCCGCAGCCGGGTTGCCGGAAATGTAACGGTAAATCATTTCAACCGTTGCTACCGTCTTTCCAACCCCTTTCTTTCCGCAGGAAATCATTACCATTGGCTCGCGCTTCTCCATTCACATTATTTTTTCGGTTTTCTGCCGCGTTTTTTTAATGGGGGTTTGTTTGCTCTTGCTCTGACGGCTTCCTCTCTGCGCATTTCGGCGACTGACTGATTTCTCAGTTGCGCTTCAACTGTTTCCGCCACACTTGCAGGGGATTCATCAGCAAACTCCTCCTCGACTTGTTCGTCCTCAAAACTATCAATTCCTGTGTCAATTACCATACTTCCATCGCTCGCAGGTGCGCTCGCGGGCGTAGGCGCGGGAGTGTACGGCTGCGTCTGCTGTGGTCGATAACCACTTTTCATCGCCTCGGTCATTTCTCTCATCATTTCGAGAATCTCTTTCATCGTTTGTCTTGCCCCTATGAAAGCCGACCCCTTTAACAAAATATCCTGACCAAATAAATAGATAAGCATTTGCTCATCGGTTGCACCGATGCCTCTTTTTTCAAGCACTCTTTCAAGTACCGGAGTAGTTTCCTCTTTCCACTCCTGCGAAACTTTCAACGCACCCTCCTGCTGTTCGTTGTATTCTTTGACGAACTCGCCTGCACTCATTGTTTGATTAGAAGTGTAGTCGTAAGGTATTTGAATCGAAAAATCAATCTCTCCCTGCTGCGCCATCTTGGTCAGTTTGCGCTTGTTGAACATCATTCCTTTCTCTGCCTGATTACAAAGCAGTTCATATCCCGACATTATCATTCGAGCAACGTGAGTGGATGCGACTTTCTTATCTTTTTTTGGTAAGTCAGTCAGTTCATCATTGACAGGTTTTGGCGGCTGTCTCTTGGGAGGAGCATCAATCTTTGGCTCATCCAAGTTGAGCGGCGGCGGTTGGAAACTCGGCTCAGGAATATCCTTGGAAAGTTCCGAGGGGTCAATACTGACGTTTGGCTTTGTGTATTCGCGCTCCTTTACCGGAACGCCCATCGGGTCGAAATTGCTCGACATTTCCTCCGGCTCATTGAATTGCTCTGCCATACTTTTCGCTTTTATTTTTTGATAATTTTATCCAATTCTTTTTTCGTATCAATAACATACTTATCTCCACTATCAATCATTTCCTCAATCATTGTATTTAATCTCGATAATCGGGAGCGGCTACGATGAAATACTTTTTTCATTGTGCCAAAACTGTATCCCTCAATGTGCAAATAATAAACACAGAAACCAAGTGCTATCTTTCGTTTGTGAGAATGGTTTTTAAGAGAAACCATATCCTCTGCCGAAAGGCGATGATAGTTCGCAATCGTCTTGACGACCTTATCCACCGTTTCATCGAGATAACCTTGGCGGGCATTTTTCAAAATTGCGACAACTCCCTCACTACCGAGTTCTCTGATTGAATCTGTTAATGTAATTAGGAGCAAAGCGGTGCTATCGTTGTTCATTTTTGGTTAGTTGAGCAAATATAAACTGTTGCCCTGAAATTACCAATCTCGGAGGACCGCTCTTAGCATCTTACCATTTTTTGTGAAAAACTCCTTGTTTACCACCCGAAGCCGGACCGTTGGATGGTACTTTGCCATCCGCTTGTATTTAGTCCTATCCTTAGCCGTTTCGTACCCCTTAACCTCTACAAACTCCTCGGCTTGGTTACTGTGGATGACCAAAAAATCCGGCTTGTAGTTATTTGTGCCTCTGCGTATGCCCTCAAACCAAAAAGTGAGCGGCTCATACTGCCAATCCACAATTTGCCCCTGCTCTTTGAGGTATTGCAGGTATAGGCAGTATCGGTATTCCCAACGGCTGCGAAAAAAGATACGCTTCCCCCCAACTTCTTTCCACGCCTGCTGCCAAGTTGCTTTTCCATTGACTAATTTTATCTGCATTAAAGCCGATATTTAATTTTCACGGTCTTTTCTTTCAGGATACATTCCGCAACGTAAAGACCTACGTCAATATCGCTCGAATAGTGCTGACCTATCCTGATTCGGGAGGCACAAACGTCATCGCTAATCTCGATTAACTGCTGATAAATTTGGGGAAAATGGTTACCGAAAATTTCAGAAATAACTCTTGATTGAACAGCGTGTCCGGATGGAAACGATGGATTCATACTGCTTGATGAAAACCGGAACGGGAAAAGTTTAAGTTTAAGATAAGCCGCTAATTGGGATGGTCTTGGGCGGTTAAAATAGAACTTTAATTTGTAGATGAGAGGGTTAATGTAGTTGATAATCTCCTCAATTTGAGCGCGGGTTTCTGCCTCCGGCAGTTTGTACTGCGCAAAAAATCGAGTGTAAAAATCAACTAAATGTCTGTCATAGATACGCGCAATCCTTTGCCCCTCCTCGTCTTTTTGCAGGTCGCCAATCGCAGCAACGATGTCGTTAAGTTCCTCTTTGGTAGCCGGAGAGGAGTTTTTGGGGTATGTAAAAGCCGTAAGTTCAGCGAACAGAGAGTCGAGTTCTGTGTCTGTATTAAGTAATTTTAATTGCTCTTGCGTGGGATTGCCAAAGACAATTTCGTCCAAAGATTCCATCGAGTAATTTTAACTACCCAAATCTACGTCAAAAACTGCCTCGACCATCAGAGCGTCCGGCAGATTTTTTCATAGTGCTTTTCAGCCCTGCCATTTCAGAGGCAATCTCATCTTGCTTCAACTGCAATTTTTTGATGGCTTCTTTCTCCATATACATTCTTTGGCGGTAGTAGCGAATCAAAAATAAAAAAGCGGCTGCGCCAAGCGTCATAAACCCGACCTCGACCCAATTGGTCTTTTTTGCCCACTCTTTCCAAGTACCGGAGGTTACCCCACCATTCTCCATAACGGGAGGATTCTGCGGTGCAGGGGGCGTAGGCGGCTGCGGGGGTTGAGGGGGCGTATTCGCCTGTGTCATTGGGGTTTCCATTATTTATTTCCATTAAGGCGTTTCAACGAGATTGCGATACCCAAAGCGAAAGCAATACTTCCGATAACGAGATAGCCCAAATATAGATGCTCTTTCCAATTCTTTTGACCGAATTGTTGGGCGTTTTTGAAGTCCTGCTCGTCAAGCAAATATACCTGCTGCTTTTGACCATTTTCGAGTAGTAAAGTCGCTTTCTGCATAGTTTAATCAAAGAATATCAATCTTTTCCTTTGGTTAAAAAGTAAAGTGCTGCTCCACCGACCACAATCAACAACCAAGGAAACGGCTTTTTTTCCTCTTTCTTTTCGCCGCCGCCTGCGC
>Ga0194115_10006590_pt1 | contig 11748 bp, 5 predicted proteins | sample TA2MahsurfametaG_3_FD_148656 | JGI IMG/M metagenome (GOLD analysis project Ga0194115, IMG submission 148656) | Freshwater microbial communities from Lake Tanganyika, Tanzania - TA2015002 Mahale S4 surface | ecosystem: Environmental > Aquatic > Freshwater > Lake | place: Tanzania: Lake Tanganyika... | reverse complement strand
GCCAGCACTAGCTATCCCACCATTGCGTCCGATACTCCCCCCTTTGAATTAATATTGACGAGGAGGAGCACTTCCGCCCCCCCCCCCCACTATCATTATACTGTTAGACGAGGTAAGCATTAATTTCTGTTATTGTGTTTTGCTTGGCGGTTTCATGAAGAGCCCCCCCCCCATTCCCCCTCCCCAGGCGACAACCACGGCAAAGATGGCAACGACAACGCGACGACGACGACGACGACGACGACGACGACGACGCGACGAGGACAACGACAACGCGATAACGACGTGACGACGACTGCGACGACAACGCGACAACGACGCAACGACGAGACGCCTGCCCACGATGCGACAAGAACGGAAGCAACGACAACGCAACAAAAACGAGGACGACGACGACGCAACGAGGACAACGACAACGCGATGACGACGTGACGACGACGGCGACGACAACGCGACAACGACGCAACGACGAGACGCCTGCCGACGATGCGACGAGAACGGCAGCGACGACAACGCAACAAAATAGAGGACGACGACGACGCGACGAGGACAACGGCAACGCGATGACGACGTGACGACGACGGCAACGACAACACGACAACGACGCAACGACGAGACGCCTGCCGGCGATGCGACGAGAACGGCAGCGACGACAACGCAACGAAAAATTTGACAATGATGCGACTACCAACGGCAGCAACGACAACGCGAGAACGACGCGACAAGGACGACGACAACGCGACGAGGACAACGACAACGCGATGACGACGACACAACGACGACGTGACAACGACACGACGACGACGTAACAACAACGCGACAACAACGCCAAGTCATAAACAACAACGGAAACAATATCTTCGTCGCAATCGCTGATGCATTGGTCCTTGTAGCAATCGGTGATGTCTTAGTCCTCGTCGCGTCGTTGTCATCGTTTTTGTTTATCCGCGAATCCTAATTTTTTTTCCCAAAATCAATTTTTTTCATTTTGATTATTATCTAAAACAACGTTTCCTTCAAACTCATTTACAGGTGTGCAAGAATTCATGACCAAATCAAGTCACAAATCAAGCACTTTTCTCAAGATTTCTCCTCTCTCATCCGGATTCTTCCAGTCTTTGTTTATTTGCAAATCACCTTAGCATTCCTGGAAATTTTGTTGAGGCAACGCTACCGCCCAGAATCGTAGCTCGTTTTGCTATAGTAACAATTCTGCAGAGTTGAAATATTCCAACCTAGTTGGGTTTCAACACGAGACAAGGAATTTATAAGTCCGTGCTCACCTCAGAAACGTAACTCGCAACAACGCTTGGCAACTTTTCCAGGGAAATCGATTGATCCGCTTGCCGGTCATTGATTTGTGGTCAGAGTATAGCCTCCTCAAATATTCCAAGTTTGCACATCAAAATAGGACTCCGACGAAATTGCGCATTTTGACTTCATCTTTAAGAGTTGTACTCAAGAGGAGTTTGAAAGCATTTTCATTAGTGTTTCTTAGATTGAAATAAGGTGACGAGTGAATTTCAATGATGGCTCGAAAACCACGAGGTGATGAGCAAACGAGGAAGAAACCACGAGGCAAAGAATTTATTATTACAAATACAGGGGAAAAAGTTGTCTCAAATCCTGCACCAGTTAAAACGAAAATCAAGGACGGGACTCCATCAATTCCAAAAAAAATCAAGGACAAGAAACAATCAGCGGAAACTACGGTTACAGTCAAGGAGAAGCATCAACCAAATCAGAGATCGACAAAAAACAAACAAGACCCATTAAGTCATCATAAGGAAAGAAACTTCCTCTCCGATTCTTCGTCTGTTTCTTCAACCTCATCTTCCTCCTCAGAAGACCCTAACTCGTCACATTCATCCGGTTCTGATGACGATGATCAATCAGTTCGAAAATCGTTTGAAGATTCACGCTCACAAGAAAAGGCAACCTTACAAAATCAATCATCCGATCAGTCTGATAAGGACGAATCTGTTACGGGTGCATCAATAGATGAACGCATCTCGCTCAACGAAACTACTATTCAAGTGAAAAAAATAAATAAACCAAAACTTCCGATTCGACAAAAAAATACCCAATCAAATGCAGGAGCCACCAAACATAACTCTTCTGAGCGACCTGAACTTTCAAGAAACATAAATTCGAAAGCGATTAATTCGAAATCGCAAGCGTCTCAGTCAATCTATCATGGGATTTTCACAAGTTATCAACGACATGTAAAATGTGAAAAAAGAGATTTTATTCGGGCAAAAAATGCAATGTCAAAAATCTCTTTACCAAGAATTCCTGATCCTCCTAGAAATGCTCATATCATCGAACGTAATTTAGAGGTTGCATCTTGGTCCAAACACATTGAAAAATTACCACCAATACGATATGACGACAATGTTGGTGAGGACAGTTTGTCATCGCAATCTGTTTATCACCAAGATATACAAGACAAAAACGTTCTTGAGAGTATGATACCAATTGAGCGGTATTTGCCCTATCAAACAATTCAAGATGATACTGAATTAAAATTGACCTACGACATCCTTTTTAAAGCAATCTATGAGGTGATTAAGAAACACAATCAAACTTCTACACTGAAAATGATTCATGAAAAACAAAATGTGATTGATGCTAATATCGTTCAGGTTCCAGCCACGATGGTAGTACACAGACATGACGATATCGAATTCTTTGACTGGGCGAATGCTAATGCTTCTCATTCACTTTGGTTCTGCAATGATATCCTTCAGTCACCGGTTCTTAGAACTGCAATTCTGAAGGCAATTAAGAAATCCTCCCATTCTCATATTGGACCTACCTTTTTGGAACCAGAAGAAGTCAACCTAAAATATCATTTTATGGGTTTCGTAGCTTCGAATACCAAGGAAAAAAAATATCTTGTCGGGTTTCATATGGCTTCTTTTGTTATTTTCAAAACAGACACTCTTGGTAATAATACAGTGGTGGTATGCATGTTAACCTCTCGTCATCACATTTTGTCCAATATGCAAGATCGGTTACTTCAACTTGTCCAAATTTATCAAAAGATTCAGGAGAAAATCGATTACCAGCTTATTATTGGCAATGAAGACATTGGTGGAGACATCGCGTTAGATGATTTTTCTCGCAAGTCTTATTCTGCAATGGGTTTTGATACAGTGACGCTCACACAGGATAACGCCACATTTGGTGTGTTTGGAATAAAGACTGAATTTCCAATTCCAATGATGCATTACGGAGATTGCCTTACATGGTCAAAATATGCTCGTCATGTCCTTCCCCCTACTATTGATCGAAAGTTGATCACAGGTGCTGACAAAACATATCGAACATCTATGTTGCAACTGCTTCAAACAGACCTATACAATATGAAGTATTTCAATCTCGAGATTAAACTGCAAGCTGAAATTCAGCAACATATCTCAGATCATCACCCAGAGGAGTTGAACGACGAAAACTTGGCTTCCTATTTCGACCAATTGTTCGAAACCAATTCCAAGGAGGTGCATCAATTCTTTCGTTACTTACACAAGAAGGCAGTTGAAGCTACTGTCATCCCATTGTCTGTCTTTTCTAATCTCTTTCATGAAAGATTTCCAAAACACTATTATTTAGAATCAACACTCGAGATACTTCAACAATTTTACATTGCGATTGATGACGCAGACAATGAAGCATACAGATTGTTTCCCGGCGAAAATTATTTAATTTGTATAAAGTGCACAAGATGTCATCAATGCATCTCATCAAAATCAGGACTTTCGACGTTGTTACTAAGCGCTCCATCAGCGATTCTACGTCATCTTCATATTTTGGACACTCATTGTGAACTTGCTGACGATGGTAACACTCAAGCAAGTTATCAATCATTACCTCTTTTATTTAGTTCTGAGGATGCAATGAGCTACTCGAAGGGTTTGTTTGAAGAATCTGTCGATAGAAACGATGATATGTTGTGGTTGTGGGGACAGTGTTCTTGTTCCAAATATCGTTTTGAAGAATTTAAATTCTGTGAGGCCGTAAAGGTGGATGTCGCCAATGCTCGCGAACAACAGACAAAATCAAGAAATTTAGGGAACACCATATCTCATACAATCCTTCTTGTTAAGAACATATTTGAGACTGTGGCTGCATCATCCGAGGGAGTTCGTCAACAAAGTGTCTTTCCTATGAATGACATCAAAGATAAACCTGAGACTTTTTTTTACAATTACAACAACAAGACAAATTCTGGATATTCGTTTTGCAAATATGTTGGCCGGGATGAGCTATCACAAGAAGACATGGACTCCTATGACTTGATGGAAGCGTGGTCCCTGTTCATTCACCGTTCTGTTTACAAATCAAAACTCGCTGTTGCACGTGAAGTTGGTAGGATAATTTACGGTCGTGACAAAGAGATCATTAAACCGATATTGTTGGGTTTTGGCTACCATAAGAAAACAGTTGAGATTATGTCGAATTATGTATCATGGAGGACAACTAACCTTCCAAAGCCTTCGGAAGTTATAGGCCAGCAACTATTATACGACATCACACTTCAGGACAAAGCCTTGACAGTTGGAAGCACGGCCTACCGACCCTTTCAGTATAAGTTCGGTACGATATCAAATATTTCGACAATTTACGACAGGAAGGGAGAAAATTGGGACAAGGTTAATCCACGGTTGTATTTTAGATCCGGTGATCCAAGGGAAGATAACGCGATACAGTCAACAATGACCACGTCACACCAATACGAGGAGAACATTATAATCCTACAGACTATTTCTCAGATTAAAAAAATTCCCACTGGAAAAAATCTTCGCAAATTCAAACTACGATGTTATCTAAAGAATTTTGAACGTGGAAACGATTCCATTCGAACAAGACACAAGACAATTTTCAAGGATGTCATCAATCATTATTATGAGTTTGCTGCAACAAATGAAATAATTCAAACATTGAGTTTTGACTTTGTCGATGCTTTAAAAGGTGGAGTTTGGACAAACCTACCACAAACTTGGTTAAAGTATTTACGAGAAAAAATTACTCAAGCAATGGATAGTACTATCAAGAGCATTAAACTTTTCCGAATCTTGGGAGTGCAAAGCTTGTTACCAGGTAATGACATAGTCACAGACCTACCTTCTATTTCACAACGATACATCTACGAAGTTATTATGGACAAACGACGATGTTATGTGGACTATGGACGCATCAGTGACATTCTAGGTGACGAACCATGGTTAAAATCTGAGGTACATTGTCTTTGTAATCTGTCAGGTGAACGAACTGTTATGCTTCATTTGGGTTCAAAAAGAAAAGAAAAAAACAAACAGATTTATCATCTAGCACGGAATGATCTTGTAACGGTGGCTAATCACGGTAACCTGTTTCAGTTAGCAACTATTCTCTGTGTAAATAAAGTGGACAAGACAGCCCAGATTAAGTGGGACGTATCAAGAAAGATGGATACTGTTGACATTCGTGATTTGACTCCGTATTCGATTGGCAAACTCTCCACAAGAAAGAGAAAAGGACCTGACTTCTTTGCAGACAATGGAGATGCTGTTGATTCTGTGAAAAAAATGAAACTGATTACTCACTATTCAGAATCCAAAAAAGTTGCCGAAAAAGAAATGAAATACTTCTCTCATGATAATCAGACAAAGCTTTGTGCTGAGGGCGCAATTAAAAATATACTGCACGAGATTAATATGTCAGAGGAAGACATAGAAGGATTCTGGAATCTTGCAACATCTCCGTTAAACATTATCGCAAGACATCTGAATTGTGATATACCCAAGGGTGTTTGTAATGCGTTTCAACAAGTTAATGCAATTCAAAAGTGTTGTTGGATATTAAGGGCAAAGTTCAGGTTTACAACAACAAAAAAATTGAAGCTGTCCTATTTTACATCTGGAAGGAAATGCATTGACATATTTCGTCTTTTTCAATTTCCGTTGGTTGTTGCGGTTCATAGTCGAGGAGCAATATATGATCATGTTATTGTAATCTGGAATGGGAATGTCTATGATTATGAATCAAAATATGTGTATCGACTTACTGAGGATGTCATTCATCAAATATGTGGCGAAAATACAGTGTTTCGTTCAATAAGTACAGGTTATGGACTCTTCCCTCCGTCAGATGTAAGGGCGTTGTCTCCACATGTGTTAGATTGGGGTGACAAATCATATTTTGAAAAAAACTCGAAGATTAGGAAATTCTTTACTCATAAATGAAGATAAGTGGAGACAAAAGGCCGCATGGATCTGTGTAGAAACAATGTTATGTTACAAGGTTATTCAGTAACAATTCTGTGATGAGGAGCAGTATACATAATGTATCTGCTGTAACAAATGTGAAACATACCGAATATAAAAATATGATGAAATGGATAAATTATTTTTTTTTCAACCATATTACGGGACAATATTGGTCCCAAAATAACAACTCCAATTACGTTTAGGTAGAATAACGTAGTATCTCTCCATGTCATCGTTGTCATCTGGAATTACACACAGTGGATGAACAATGGCATCCATTGGTACAACGACAACTGATACGTTGAAGTCAGTACCTAAATAAATTGTTGCAATGAATTTGATCACAAGGTCTTCCCAGGTAACATGTTTCTTGGAACATTGCACGACTGCCTCTACCTGATCATTTATGGATATGAAACCTAATATTCGAGATGGATAAAGACGGCTTATAAATACACCGTCGACATTTTCCTCGAATTGAATCATTGCCCAATCATACCAACTTTCGCCTTTATAACAAGGATGGGAGTAAAAAATATTCTTTTCGTTTGTGTCAGTATTGGTAACGGTTACCCGTGTGAAACCAATTATCTTGGTTATGAGTTGTTCTTGTTGTCGTATGTGTCGATGCAGACATTTTACCAAAAGCTTGTTTAATGACCATTGCACATTTCTACTTTTAACTGAATTTTTTGTCAACCATCTGACTTCAACAGTGTTATCTACATGCATTCTTTCAATTGTTTCTTCTGTAACGTCAATTTCATATCTACCTGAACATTGGATTTTCATCTCATTATCATAAGATGTTGCATTTGGAGCATCCTCCGTCAATTCGTCATCGCCAGAATATTCATTTATTATTCTTGAAGCTCTTGTTGATGCGAGCATACAATAATATTGATATGCTGTTTGTTTGGCAAATTCGGATACTCTTCGCTGTGTTTTTTGACCAGCAGCTTTGACGAAGGTTTTGTGAGCTGCTTCCCCTGGTCCACCATAAAAATTTATGCCGCTGCCAAATAAGGTAATATAAGTTTGCATTTTGGTCATACCATGCATTTTAGGTATGTTATACCCGTTTGTATTGTCTTGTCGTGGGAAGTAACGTTTCAATAGTGTCAAAACCTTCCCAATAGTGTCCCTTGCGTTTCGCACCTGATCCTTGTCATTACAGTCATGAAACCATTCTTCCATTCCAAGGTACATCTTGATTGAAAAAACAAATTTTTCCCAATGACGTTCATATAACCCTAATGATTTTTGTAATACATCTTTCGCTTTTGTTCTGTGTGCTATCACTAAAAATCGAAAAAGATTACCTTTTCTTTCCGATGATTGACATTTAGTTCCATCGATCAGACCATTACGGACTGATCCTCGTGGAAAATCACGTTCACTCTGTCTTTGTAAAAGGTTCGATAAAATGATATGTTGTTGGTCAATCACGTCGCGATTGATTCCATTACCAAGTCTATCGCGCAAAGATTCAAACATGTACATTATTAAACCACTACCAGATGTGTGTAAAAGCTCGGGTGGCATCATTTTGTACGGTCCATGAATATCATCGGAAAGTGGTAAGTACCGATGAAGAAGCGCATTCTTGATGTCATATCTTGATACTGATTTAAGATATTGAACCCCCTTATCTTCATCAATTCTCTTGTGCCATTCATCTAGGCGGATATCATTTAATGTCACGTAGGTGCATTGAGGATTCGATAGATGCAAACTTTCAAATGAACACTTGCAGTCCCGGTACGGTTTATTAACACCCTGGCGATTGCCAGGATATTGCCCTAACCATTTATTATTGCCTTCGGTATCGCCAATAAAAAAATGAATCCAAACTTGTACTGTAACCTTACGACTCAGTACAGTAAGCTCAAAACCACCTTCTCTGTGTATATCTCGTAACGATTTAAATAAAACCGACAAACATGCATGTTCATCCTGTAACTTATCTTTGGTGAGTCGCCTATCAGATGAACCTCTTTGGTGGGATAAATTGGGTATATATCCAAATGGACGCCATGATTTTGTGTTGTTGCGAGCAGCACGATTAAATAAAGTCAACGTAAATATAAGTGGTGTAAGTGCAAGTGAGCCATGTAAATCAGTATGAGATTTGTCGCCAAAAACAACCAACGCCACTGGCATTGAATTCTTGTTATTACGTGGGCAATATCGATTTCTTGCAGGCAACCACGCATCACCGGTGTGAATTTCTCCATACTTTGAATTATTAGGATGTGTCATATCAATTTCTCCGGTAAATATGTTGTATCCTTCAGCAAAGTTGGAGTCGATCATTAATGTGTTGTCTGTCAACAAATCAATTATCATTGCTTTTGTATCAAATACTGGTACTGTGACATATGAGTTATCCTGCAATTGAACTGCAATGTTTTTGGGCTTGAGGCAGGTTGTATCATAATGTTGCTCCAACGAACGTATTAAAGATTTACGTGTTGATAATTTGGAAGAGGATGAAAAGTCAGGAGATGATGTGTATTCATTTACAAGGCTGCATATATCGTCGAACATGCCCAAACTTGCTTTGTGTTTCATTATCAAGTCATGTAACTTAATTTGAAAGTGATTATTGGCTTGATTTGGCCGGGTAGCGGAACGTGAAGTTGTATTTGTTGAACTAGAATCGATCTTGTCATTGTCATCATTACTGTCAGAATATGAGTTGTGATTATTTGTCTCCTGCGGGTCCATGGGTAACGATATAGTCTCGTTCGACCAAGAATCGACATTATCCTGTGATGACACAAATTCATCAGCCGATAAAGAAAGTAGTGGATTTTGAGACCGTAGGTTATTATTCGTTTGCAAAGTGGTTGAAGTTGTTGATTGTACTCTACAGTATCGAACATGTTTCGCGTATGCTCCTTTTCTTGTTATAACCCTACGATGACAATATTCGCATTGTTTACTCATTATTTGATTTCTTCAAAAATAAATTTGATTATGATCAATTAATGATCAAATAAACTTTGTATCAAAAAAACGTTTTCTTGTACACGCTAATATAAATATGAGTTCAAAAATAATATTTTAGAGTAAAACAATTTTTCTTTTGTTATCAGAACAAACAAAGTTCGTTAGATAGGTACAAGTAGGAACTAGTAATGGTCTACATACACCACAGGAGATCATGAGAAAATAATTTAAATTTTCCAATTTTCTCGTTCCATACGACGTGAAATGTATGACTTGTATTTTTAAACATACTTACGTTACGTTGGATTCCATATCACTGTTAAGAAACAAAAGTGAGTTTTCTCGTTCTTCAAAAAAAAGGTATTCGTTACATTTTATTTGAATAAAAATAAATGAAATCATTATTCTATTCAAACTTACTATGATTTTATTTTCCCATAAATCGTGGTACGGGATATTTAGCAAAACGGCACTGCAACAATGAGTTCAGATTATAGTGATAGTGAAGAAGATGACAACAGACAACGACATCGATACACTGATGATTCGTTTTCAGACAGCCGCAAAGTCAAGTCATTTCACAAGAGACAAAATGATCGGCGTGCTGAGGATATAATAATCAAAGCAGCAGCCGAAAAACGAATTCGAGACCTGGAGGATCGGTTGATAGAGATGGAAGACACAAACAGAAAACTTAAAGCACAACTTCAAGCCGCAAAGAAGATAACGAGTAGGGGATCAACCAAAATAGCGATTCGCAACGATAATGCTTGGACATGTGATGAAGGAAATCTTGCGGATAAGGTAACTTCATTTTGCAGAGAATATTTATTTCCCCGCTATAAGTTTTTAAAAGATGGTTGGATGGATTATGAGCCGGAGAATGAGCGAAGTTTTTGTTTTTTCGTTGGCCAAAAAATGTCTCGTATATACCCAAACATGCGTATAAGGACTATTGGAACCCAGTTCGAGAGTGAATGGAACAGGGTGTACGTCCCTACCATTTCATTAAAGTACACACACATGAGATGCAATTTAGGAAATGATATACGATCACAATATTTTGGTAAGCAGGTCACAACTGACAATTGATTGTAACTTCTATTGCTCACTTGAAGTTTCTTGTTCCTTTCAATAACAAGACGATCGAAACCGAGAGGATATTAATCCAGATCAATTGAAGCAAGGACTCGCGGAGTTTCCAACATCTTCGGATAAAGATGTAGTTTATTCTTTTCTTGCCAAATATGTCAGAAAGACTCATTCTGACTGTGAAATCAAACGAGAGTTAAAAAACAACGAAGGTATGTCATTTGTGGATATGATTACACCAAGTGACATTGCTTTTGTTATTAGTATTATCAAAAACAGTCGTCACGTATGGGATCAGACCATGAAGATGACAAGTACGGCGTTCAATGCTAATGTTGAAAACGAGAAAAAGCTAAGACCACTTTTCACAGAAGGTATAGGAAAGAAAAAGGAGCAAGGTAAGAGTCTCTGGAGTGCAAAAGGAATTAAGTATTTTAAACGAGCGGAGCGAAAGTGGAAAAAAATTTATCAAAATGAGACAATAATGATAGAACTATACAGTGGATTTGCAGCCTGGTTAAACAAATATGGACGCACTATAATCGTCGCAAAAAATTCAACAAAATCCCTGCATTCGGTGTTAGCTACGAAAATGGTTAAAAAAATGAATAAACATGTGGATGATAAATCGACAGACTCGGAGAGGGAGAACGAAAGTGATGAGGAAGAAGAGGATGGTTACTGTTCTGATAAGGGTAGCAATCGTCTAAGTATGACTTGGTCAAAGGAGGAGATGGTTCGCGAAATAACAGCTGAAAATGACATGCAACGAAGCAACAACAAGAGAAGTAGGGATTCAATTGATGACAGTGATGGAAATAATTGTGATGAAAATGATATTGACGATAATGTTGAAGGAAGCAGTAGTTTCACTAGTTCGGAAAAAAGACAAAAATTAAGTGGAAAAGCGAATGAAGTTGAGATTGGAATGGTGAGACAAAATAAAGCAAAAGAACGGGTTCGGAGGTAAGAATTTCAATGGAGGAGGACATTGGTTGTATATTGGAAAGGAATTGTTCAATGTGTGAAAGCGAGCATATATTTATGTGAAGTAATTAATTTGATCATAAAATATCATTTCGCATCAAAAACTTCATTGGCTCAATAAAATCTTTTATGTTAACAAAAAAAATAAAATAAGACATACATTTTTATTTTTATTTGATCAAATTAATTTGATCGCGATATGATATCTAACTCTGTTAAAAATTTACAAGTTATGTGATAAAATAAATGGGCGCATATAAAGAAAAATTTGTATACATAAAAATTTCTTTTTAATAAACAAAATACTTTGAACAACAAAAATTTTTTTGATCGTGATCAAATTAATTTGATCAGATTACATTTTTAATGATCAAAAATAAAAATTAATTTTATCGCGATATGATATCTAACTCTAATAAAAATTAATTTCGCCAGATCCCGATTTTGTCTTTCAGAGGTTTGT
>Ga0194115_10006584_pt1 | contig 11750 bp, 15 predicted proteins | sample TA2MahsurfametaG_3_FD_148656 | JGI IMG/M metagenome (GOLD analysis project Ga0194115, IMG submission 148656) | Freshwater microbial communities from Lake Tanganyika, Tanzania - TA2015002 Mahale S4 surface | ecosystem: Environmental > Aquatic > Freshwater > Lake | place: Tanzania: Lake... | reverse complement strand
TCATCGACATCGCAATCAAAGCTGGTGGCTACGCCAACGCCAAAGTCGCCGTGCCGCTGGCCGATGCGATCCTCGAAGCTGCCAACGCCGCAAAGACCCAGTAAACCATGACCAACGAGCCGTCGAACAATGCTGTGACCGTTGCAATGGGCGCAGCCGCTGGCCTGACCGCTGCCTCGCTGGCTCCGGTTCTCACCCAATGGGTCCAGCTAGCGACCGCCGTGCTAGGGTTCCTGTGTATGGCATACGGTACCTACAAACTGTTTTTTAGAAAATGAACCCCAACATCGCCTCCCTCATCCGCCACGGTCTTACCGCCGCCGGTGGATTCCTCGTCGCCAAGGGCATCGCCTCCACCGAGCAGATCACCGAGATCGTCGGTGCGTTGCTGTCGCTGGCCAGCGTCGGCTGGAGCATCAAGAGCAACCGCAAGAAGGCCGCTGATCCGAAGCCGTGAACTGGGTCTACCAGATCCTCCGCGCCATCCTCGACTTCTTCCGCGCAACCCCACCTACCGATGTGCAGCACGGCCAAGCTCCGCAGGATCTACGCGACGACCTTGCTGCTCGCGTTGCCGATCTGCCTGGGCTGCCAGATGACACGGGTGGTCCTGGTGCCTCACGGTGATCCGGTGATGCTGGCCAAGCCCGTGACGGCCAGCGTCTATGGTTTCGACAAGGACAAGAAGCTCGTCGGGCCGTCCCATGTGACGCTGCCCGCCGGGTGGTACGTTCTCCCAAAAGAATGAAAAAGAACGTCCCAACGAACAAGTCGCTCTACAGCAAGATGAAATCCTTGGCCAAGAGCAAGTTCGACGTTTATCCGAGTGCGTACGCAAATGCGTGGCTTGTTCGCGAGTACAAAAAGCGCGGTGGCAAATATAGGGTATCCGATGTCAAATAAGGCTAAAGGAGGACTTGGTCGATGGTTTGCTGAGAAATGGGTGGATATCAAAACCGGCAAGCCGTGCGGACGCCAGAAAGGCGAAGAACGTGCCGGATATCCTGCTTGTAGACCGACAAAACGAATCAGCGAGAAGACTCCGAAGACTGTTGGGGAGATGAACAGTGCAGAGAAGGCTCGGTTCAAGCGCGAAAAAACCAGCTTCCAGAAGATCGGTTACCAGCATAGGATGCGTAAAAATAAGGAAAAAACATGAGCTACAACGCCCCATATCGCGGAACCCCGCCGGTTTCGCGCCCTAGCGGAAGCGGTCCCTACAAACAAACGCCTCCGCCTAAACCGCCGGTCAAGCCGGTTCAACGTCCTACCCCAAGCGGAAGCGGTCCTTACAGACGCTGACAAAAAGCCCCCGGTGGCATCAAAACCATCGGGGGCTAATTGTTTCTCAGCGTCCCAGCGACTTCATCACACTCGCAACGAAGTCTTCGCTCTTTGCGGCATTTGTATTCGCCGGTCGAGAACCTCCGGTCGTCGCCTTCGAACTGACTCCCGGTTCGCTTCCACGGTACTTCGCCAGTTCAGACTGCAACCGCTTGTTCACCTCGACTTGAGCATACAGAAGCTCACGGTACTTCGGAGCAGCAGCAGCCCAAAGAGCAGCCTTCGCAAGATCCTCCTCGCTGTTCTCACCGTTGAAGATCTGGCGAGCCAAACTCATCCGCTCATTCAACTCGGTGTTCCATTCCTCGTCGTTCTCGCGAGGTTCGAAGATCTCCAATGCCCGCGCATTCTCGCTCACCTTGGCCCAAGTCTTTGTGGCCTGCTCCAATGCCGCCTTGGTTCCTTCCTCGTTGTCCTGCTGATACCTTGAGATGACAGCATCATAATCCGACTTAGCATCGGAAATCTCAGCAGCCTTCTCCGAGTTGATCTCATCGTACCGGACAATCAATGCCCCCAGCTTCGCTTTCTTCGCAGGAGAAAGACCATCGACAATGTCGTCGATCTGCGAGTTCCGATAGTCGCTTTCAGGGGACTTGAGTAGGCCAACAAGTCGTTCGCCATCCGTGCCGACAAGAGTCTTCACCGAATCGAACACACCATTGATCCGACCCTCGTACTTTTTCACAAACTCAGGATGACGCTCGACATCGAGAAGACGAACACGCTCGGAAAGAACATCCCGATCTTCCTGCAACGCCTTGAGCTGTGCCTGATAATCAGGGTTCGTTGCCTTGCTGGCCTTCAACTCATCAAGTTGCTTCGCAAGCTGTGCCTTCTCCTCCTTGATCTTGCGGAACGCATCAGCCGCCTTCGTGGACTTGATGGTTTCAGGAATGTCGGAATCGTCCGCCGCCGCCTCCTCGGCAGCAGGAGCGGTCTTCTTGCTCCCGAACATCAGGTCGATGTCCTTCTCGGTACGGCTTTTCTTGGCCTCGGCAGCAGGAGGTGCCGCCTGCTGCTTCTTCGCAGGTTCCTCGGTGACAGGAGAAGCAACACCCTCTTCAGGTTCGCTTCCCATCCGATTGAATGCGTCCAAGATTGAGTTCGAGAACTCTGGTTGCGCACCAGGGTTCACAAGCGGTGAGTTCAACTGTTCATCCATAATCAGTATTGTTTTTCGAACGTAGCTTCAGGTTCTTTGACGGTTTCAGTCACGGACAATTTTCGAAGGTTTTCAAGACAATGCGCGTATCCAGCGGTTACACCGGCAGCAAATATGATGTCGGATTCCTTGGTTCCATTCGCAGGCATAGGCACCGGCATCGATTCGGAAACAATCCGCAATGCCATCCGAAGAATCGGGTTACGAAGCAAGGTGGCCAACTCGGCGGATTCACCGCTCGTCATCCACGCCGCCAGATTCACTTCCGGCAGGTTCTTCAATTCGTTCTTCGGGGTCTTGGTCAAGCCGCTTAGCCAATTCATTCTGTTTGATCTTCTTGGGTTTTGTTTGCTTATGGAACTTAGGAATAGGGTCGAGAACTTCAATGACACGATCAGGATCGGTCTTCTTCACAATATCCCGGTTTGGTCTGATTCGCTTGGTGATTTCAAGCATGTCAGACAACGGAATCTTGATGTAACCGCAATCAACGTCGTTGATGCCGTACGAAACGACAAACTGGTTCTTGATTGCGTCGAAGAACGCTCCGCACGGGAACACAACCGCCGGAAGCCCAGGCCACCAATCCTGCTGATTGGTTCCAGTCAGGATCGGCAGCGTCGTCATGCGGGCAATTCGGAACGGTGCCTTCATCTCGAAAGCGTACGCCCCCATGTAATACCTGCGCTTACCATTGATCCACGGCAATGAACTGTGGAAGAAAGTCCAATACAAGCCGTCGGCCATGATCGGGTTCGTTCCACCTCGAACCTCGCCAAACTTCCAAAGCGGATTGAACTCCTCGGTAACGTACTGCTCCTGAAATTCAAGCCTCCCGTTGAACCGCACAACCACATGCGGATTGGCCGAATAGACCATGTGCGGCGCGTTGTCGTGGACGAAGTAAAGCCAGTTCTTTTCATGGCTGTCATTGGTCATGGCCTGCGCGTAGTTGTTGCCATAGATCGGATCAAAACGCGCCTCGTTGAACAAATGCTTGTCCAAGAGGAACATGCCTTGGTGTGCATAACTCTTGAACGGAACGAACGTGCAGCAGCTTAGACCAAATTTGTCCCCAAACCTGACCACTCGCGGATCTTCAAACTGCTCATTGGCATACTGCGAGGTAAGCTGGATCAACGCCTTTTTTGTGGCTCGTAAATCTTTACTCAGCTCGAAACACACGATGTCGTTCTTCTCCTGATACACCTCTTCGTCACGCTCACGCTTGTTCCGGCAACGACGGGCGAACAACAGAATCTGGCCGTTAGGTTCTTGGAGAATCGCAGGATTGAAGTAGTAGGTGCCAACCTCGTCAGGCAGGACAAATTTTCCAACTTCCCAATCGACTTGATCGGAAAGAATCGGAACATCATTTTTTGCGTAGCTCATCAGGAATTCAGTCGCGAATTTGGTTTCATCGTACAGAGCAAGCCAATGGTCTCGTTCCTCTCGGACTTGAGTAAGATGTTCATCGTGTTCTTTGGTTCTGATCTCCAACGTCTTGCGAAGATCCTCGATCTGCATCAACAAATCGGCATGACCATCACCGCCGTTTGCAAATCGTTTGAGGGCTTTGAGTGATAAATCACGGATGATGTCTTTCATGGATACAATTTTGTGTTCTCCTGAGTAGCGAGCCTCGGAAGAATTCCGTAAAAATTCATCCTCGGTATCGAATCAACCAGCATCTGGATATCTATCGGCCCCCAGACCTTCTGATTTGTTTTTAGAAGTTTGCATGCTCCTTCGTAGTTTACAAGGTAAGCATGCGTACACATACCTCGAACGAGCTTGTAGAGATTTGACGCGATGTAGCCGTGGTCCTCAATCGGATCGGCACAGCAGCTTCCGATGTAGACGACATGCCAATCGCTTGGTAGATGGTCCAGATTGTCGGCCAGCTTTGCCTTCCAATCAACACATGTGAATTCAACGTCATCCTCCACGATCAGGAATGTCCGATGATCGGTTACCTTCGACTCCACCATCCACTTGATGGCTGACCAGACAGCGAAATGGCTCAGGCCAGCAACGATGGTCTTCGCCTTTGCCTTTGCGAGTTCGCGCGTGTGGTAGTAATCGGTCGAAATACCGCAGTTGTGATCCTTGAATCCGTAAATCGGAACCGCATTGATTCCAAAAGTTTGCATGTAGCGGATGCATCGCAGCTCTTTCTCGCTCTCAGGCTTCGATATAATGAAACAAAGAGTATTTTCGATGTCTAGTTTCATCGGTTTGGAAGTATGTAAATGATGCCGCGCCGCGCACCCACACACCTGCTGGGATGGTTGTAATAAAAACTATAGCCGTACGATTGTGTCAGCGTTTTGGCTTTATAAATCGCATCCAACTTTTCCTTGATGTAGCCAAGACAGATGTCGTGTCCACCATAGCTGTCGTATCCAAGATGTCCGGTCGGTTCCCTGAAATCGTGGATGGCTATGACCGGGTGAAGATTGAACCTATTGATTGCTTCAAGCTCTTCAAGTAGCGGGAGATAATCGTTCCAATGCGCGTCCAGAAAGAAGATGGCGTCGTGACCGACTCCATTGTGTGGAATAAACCAATTCATGCATGCATCGCTGCTTCCCTCGAACATCTCTACATAGACATTTTCGCGCTTAAAACGCTCTTTTGCTTTCTCAACCAGATCATGGTCGAGTTCGCATGAGACGGTTTTCTGGAAGTTCTTGGCCAACCAAATGGTAGTGTCCCCTTCATGCGTTCCAGTTTCAACCGCTGTCGTCAGGTCGAAACGCTCTTTGAGGTATAAAAACTCCTGCTCGATGAACGTATCTCCATTGAAAGGCGAACCCATAAATTTAGTCGACCAAAGGACAATCCTCTTGATCAGCAACTCGCGGGAAAATCGTAAAGCATTTCAAATGCTGGCGGCTCTTGAAATACATCTGCAAATCGATTGGAGCAAAGATCTCTTCGTTCGTTTCTATGAGAGTCTTTATGGCTTTTTTGCGGATGATGTAACAATGAGTGCAAAGCGGCATCCCTTCGAATAGATTTGAATCCAGCTCTCGTGAGAGCTTTCCGCGCACACAGCAAGAACCAGGATAAAGTATATCCCAATACTCAGGCAATTTTGTCAGCGCACGTTCGATTGTTTCGCGCCAATGCGGACGGAAAAGAATGTCGTCCTCCAGAATCATCACCATGTCCGGTGTGTTTGGGTCAAACTCCAGCGCGTTCCACAGCATCCAATGGGACATCGTACATCCAACATGCTTGGAGCAGATAAGGTAGCCTGACCCTGGATTATCTATCTCGTAGGGAATGCTCGCCTTTAAGCCGGATTTTGCGCCGTTTAGACCATAAAAAATTCGGTAGTTTGTGATTCCAGCGGAATCAAGATTTATTTTTAGACGCGGGATGCGCGATCCACCACGCATCGTAATAACAACCGTTTCCACGGATTATTTTTCTTTCCGATAAATTGCAAAAACGCTCTCAGCCAAATCAAATCGAGCGATAAAAGCGCATCGCTTCAGGACAAATTTGAGTGCCGTTTGGGTTGATTCCCAATTCACATCGTCCATCACGATGTAGCCGCCAACCTTGAGCTTCGGCAACCAATTCACCACATCGCTTGTGGACGGCCATTCGGCGTGATTCGCGTCGATATGGACCATGTCCATGTCAGGAAGAAAACGCGATGCGTCCCACGATGACATGCGACAAAACTGGATTTGCTTGACGACATCCGCTCGAACCGAGTGGGCCACAAAGTTCGCGTAATGCTGATCAAGATCGAGCTTCGACCACCACTCCTGATTGGCTGACCCCTCATCATCGATGCAGTCTTGCCTCTTCCAAGAATCGACGGCGTAAACGGTTCCGGCACCATTCAGCTTGCAAGCATAAGCCATCGCAAGCGTTGACTTCCCCTCAAAGACTCCGACCTCAGCGATTTTAAGGGGCCGCTCGCGGATGACGAGATTCGCAAGCTCTATCCCTTTCTTCGGGTCGCACCAACCCGCCATTTTTGGAAAGTTGTCATTGATAAAGTTTTGAACGCTTTCTTGGTGTGTCATTGACGCAATAGTTTGGATTCCGCAGTTGCATTCGCTCGCTGAATATCAGCGGTTGTCTTCGCATTTCGGCGAGCCAAGTCCGCCATCGCCTTCGTGTTCTGACGCTGGATATTTGCCGCAACCTCGGCGTTCTGGCGAGCAATTTTTGCCTGAACTTCAGCATTCATCACCGCCGTCTTCGGATCGACCCCCTGCTGGATCGCCGCAGCCTGCTGCATCTGCATCTGGTTCTGCTGCTGCTCAGAAATGAACTCGGTAAGCTGCTGGATCGTGTCCGAAAGAATCTGAAGCTGTTGCCGGTACACCTCGACCTGCCGCCTCCGATTCGGATCAGTCGAGAGTCGAAGCAGATGGTCCTGCACATGCTGACCAATGCCCTGCAAGAACAAGACAATTTCCTGCGGATTGCCACCCTGCTGAATCGAAGCAGCCGCTTCGTTCGCCGCCGCAAGATGCGTGTCGATATGAACGATCTGATTCTGTGTGTCCGTCACCACCACCATGTTGCCCTGGCGCAACGAACCATGCTCAAGTACCGCAAGAGCTGCCTGATCCTGAATCCTTGATGACTGAATCTGACTCGGCAGATACCGATCCACCATTTGCTGACCCACCTGGGCGGCAATGTAATCCTGCAACAGGTTGACCTTGCCACCTTCCGGCAACGATCCAAGTAAGCCGAGCAACGACCCAAGAAGTTGCTGTTTCGCGAACTGAGATCCTTGGCCGACCGTTCGAGTCGCCTCGACATAATCAATGTCCAACATCGCCTGAACCGGAACACCACGCTCCTTGCATCGACGCTGAAACTCGATGGCGTCCTTGTCCGACTTCGTGATGGGATTCAGGTTCGGGTTGGAGGCTCGGTTGTACCGCTCCTCAAAGAAGGCATCGAGCTGGTTGTAATACCTGCTGAGTTGCGTCTTACCGATGGCCGATTGCTGGGCGACGATGGCTTGGATTTCGGTTGCCGTTCGCGGGTTGCCAGCCGGTTTGTTGAGCGATTGGCGATACTGAGAAAGGTTGCCCTGAAGAACATTCTCAAGGTCAGCATTGACCGCCATAGGAGCGTCAAGAACGCCAGCAATGTTCTGCTGAATGACCTCGTAGTCGGGAGGGAGTATCGCATACGGACCTTGCTGAACCACGCTGGTCTTGGTCAGCGCATTCGGGTTGAGGGGCCGGAAAAGAATCTGAGTGCGAGCAAATGCACTGTCCACCATCGAACAACGAAGCCGATTCTTCAGCTCCATCGCCTGAAGCATCTTGATGCCAAGCCCCTTCACGCCGTGATGTTCGCCATCGCCACGGTCGTAATACATCGGGTGAATCACCTGCTCCCACTTCGAGAACCGGCGCAACTTTCGATACATAAAGTTGCCGCTGTCACGCTCGTCGATGATCACATGGCTGATCATCCCATCGAACTCCTTGTAAAAGATGTGGCACATCAGCACGACCTCTGACCGCGCACTGAACGTGATGTCGTTAGAACGAAGCTGCCGCTGGAAAAACTCCCAATCGTACTGAACACCAGAACGGTACGGCTCGGGCATTGCCGCTCGGATACGTTCCCGAACGTAATCGACATTCCATCCGGCAGCTTCCGCTGCCTCTTCATCCTGAATCTTCTCGAACAGATCATCCACACCCATGCGAGTGCGCACACAGGCCAACTTCCAGTCGCTGACATTTGATTTCGTGCCGTCAGGGACCAACAAGTCGGTCGCCATGATCGCCTTGCAACGCCAGTTGTTGTTGTCCTCGAAGATGAGGGGACCGTAACCAATCAAAACCATCTCACGCTGCGAAAGCTGCATGAGATAATCGAAATCCTTGTCCAGCTTCTGGAGGCGGTCGAATTCCTCGGTGATGATCTTCGACCATTCCTCCCGCTTGTCCATGTCGTTGCCGTACGCCGTCCGAATGTTGGCGTAGGTCGGAACCTCAGCAAACACATCGTAGAAGGCCGACATCGCCAACGTCAGGAACGCTTCCGACTCGCGGAAATTGACGTTCGTACGGAACGCCTGATTGTTCCGTCGAAGATCGGCAGGGTTGTACGGAGGATTGCCATCAACCAATCCACGCAGTTTTGCGCGGGTGTTGTTACGCAATTCGTCCGCAGAAATCAGTTTCTGGAAGATTTCACGGGCCGATGCCGCATCCGCAATGCGCGTCTCAGGAGCCGTCCCGTTTTCGTTGATCGTCTCCAGCGGTAGTTGGGCTATGTTTCCGTACATGGTCGTTTTTTCCAGCAGTGAGCCGGTAGGTTTTCGTTCTCTGTAGCGTCCGTGAAGCGGTGAAGTGTTTCAATGGGAAACCACACCATGCTCCGAATAAAACAACCACAGAATTCACAGCTCTGAACCTTTTCATCGTAAGGCGTCGATCCATGCTGCGAAAATGTCTTCACCGCTTCCTTCAAAACCCGCGCATTGCACCCAGTACAACCAATCGGTTGACGATTGAACCTGCATCCAGCACAGATTGCCGCCCTGCGATTGGCTTCCGCCTGATCCACCTTGCCGCCCCCAACCGTCAAACCATGCAGCAAACTCATGCTGAACCGGATCACATCCCCAATCTGAAGCGACTTGCGACCACCAGGTTTCGTCAACTCAACATCGTTGTAGGAGCAATCAGCACCGTTACGACACTGAAAATCAGTGATTTGGACATCGATGTCATGCGGTATTTGCAAAGCGTTTGCTTTGTAATGGTTTATTACAAACTGGCGTAACTGCTGCAATGAACCTGCCGGGATGTCGATTCCGGTTTCAGGTACGCGGTAATGCCATCCCCCGGGGATGACCATGTGTTCATTGAGGATCTTGTATCCGCTCATGTGTCTTGGTGGTAAATGCTATCTGCATCTCGGACCAGCTTTTCCCACAGCTTGTCCGCCTTGGTTGATCGCGGTTCAAAGACGGCGGTTTTTCGCACCAGATCAAGCAAAACTACAGCGGCGTCCGCCAAGTCAGGCGATTTACCTGTCCGCTGCTTCATCACAGTCTTCGATTCAACGGAAATCTTTCGCTTCGTGTCATCGAACATGCGACCGCAAAACTCCTGCAAGGTTTCCATCTCCAATCCACCGACACGCTCCTCAACAACCCATTTCCGCATCGAGAACCAAAGCTCAGTCACCTTCCGATCATACGCCTCATTGCATGGCCGACTATCCTCGTCGCTTACCGGAATGGTGGACGGAGATCCACCAAACTCGACGCGGTGAACAATTCCCCATTCGCGAGTCAGAATGTCTGCCAACCCCCCGCCTTCACCGCTTGAGTCCAAAGCAAACATGCTGGGTAGGATGTTCCGCTTGTTGCATTCTTCCTTTACCCGATTGGCTATCTGGTAATGAACTGGCTCAGTCAGCGTGGAGTTCGGAGAAATCTGGATGGTTTCAAGAAACAGAATGCTGATTCGATCATTGGCAGTTCCAACCTTGGCAAACCGCAGGATACAACGGTCACCGCCAAAACCCGGGTCAAGGGCAGCAACAAGCTGAACATTGCTCGTGAACACCAGGTTCTTGTTAGGCGTATGGGTCTCAATCAGAGACTCAGACAACACCGTCTTCACCATGCCATCCGGTGACCAGAATCCTCGCGTGTACTTCCAGAACGTAGGACTCTGCTCGCCCTCATGGCGCATCGCAGACAAGACCTGATCATGTGTAATCAGGTACGGATACTTTGTTCGCCCCTCGCTGATGTTGGGACTCTTCATGCCGTCGAATCGGCGGCACATACCACGCTCCGTCAGCCAATGTTGATCCTCAATGGTGACGCTTCGCCAACCCTTTGCAGGAGTGCAAAACCTTCCATGAGGATCAAATTTCGATGCCGGATTTCCAATCACCAGCATCTTGAACTCACGGCAACCCTTGGAGAGATTGGTACACGCCTCAAACGCCGCTTCAGGCGTGTCCGTCGCCTCATCAATGATGACCATGACACGTTCAGCGTGAATGCCTTGGATGTTGGCCACAGCTTTCGATGTGTTCCCTTCGGCTACGGCAATCGCTGAAATCGAGTGCCGATCATCTCCTTTGACCGCCTGAAGGCTCATCTTCGAATCGACCATGTTACCCGGGAATCCGCGAGTCTTACGCACCAGATCCTGAAGATTGGCCCACATACGCTTGCGGATCATCTTCGCGGTCGTTGAAGTCAGCACGACGGTTGACTTCAAGGGGTTGGCTAACCACCAGACGGTAGCAAACAGGGTCGCTCCGTACGTCTTGCCGCTCGCACCGCATCCAGCCCATCCAACGTAGTCGTATTCACACAGTCCTTCGACCTGAGCTTCAAGCCACGGATTCCAACCCATCTTCGGCCACATCATTTTGGTGACGTTGCGGAAATGTTCGAATGTCCCCAAACCGCCCTCGTTGGGTTGAATGCGGTTGCGGAAAGCGTACAGTTCCAATTCCAAGTCTGGAATCTTGACCGGGGAACGGATGCCGTATTTGTGGTCGATTAGTGGATGCTCAGATACCGGCTCGGGCATAGTTTGGCCTTGCAATAGTTCTCGCTGGACTTGAAGTTTTGGGAAAGGAAAATTATGCCGTCGCAACTTGTTTCTTCATCGGGCTGCTGCCAGCCATGCGACTCTGAACCGATAGTCGTGAATATCCCCGGCCCTCAAGGCGCGCCGGGAACCAATGGCACCAACGGAACGAACGGAATCGATTCGTTCACCTATACGACTGCTTCATTTTTCGTTCCCGCCCTTGGAACGAGTGTTCTTGTTTTCGTCGATAACACTGAGTTTTTGCCTGAATCAGTAGCCGGACAGTTCTTCGTTTCGATTCAGGGTCTTGGGTACATGCAGGTTCTGTCGGTTGACGGATTGCAGCTAACGCTTCAAAACCCTGCTCCTGGCGTCCTTGGCATTGCCAACGCGATTCCGACTACACTGATTCCTTCCGGTTCTCTCATCACGCTTGCAGGAGCGATTGGGCCTGCAGGGGCTCCGGGCTTGGCGGGCGGCGCACCCGTTGGTGCTTCCTACATCTGCCGTACCTCAGACGGCACATTGACCAACGAAACGGCTCTCGATCTTCTCGCTGCCGGTTACATGAAGACCGCCGGATCGGGCGGTTCTGGAGTCGTCTCGACCGCTGCTACGGTGCCTGTCGGAGACATCAGCGGCACGTTGCCGATTGCAAAGGGTGGAAC
>Ga0194115_10006583_pt1 | contig 11752 bp, 9 predicted proteins | sample TA2MahsurfametaG_3_FD_148656 | JGI IMG/M metagenome (GOLD analysis project Ga0194115, IMG submission 148656) | Freshwater microbial communities from Lake Tanganyika, Tanzania - TA2015002 Mahale S4 surface | ecosystem: Environmental > Aquatic > Freshwater > Lake | place: Tanzania: Lake Tanganyika... | reverse complement strand
GGATGCTGGACGTGATAAGGATTCCAGACTTGATGAGGATGTTGAACGAGATAAGGATTCCGGAGTCGATGAGGATGCCGAACTTGATTCGTCATCGACGGCGATGGTCATTCTTGGTACGTTTTGGACTTTTCGAGATTTCGGTGATGGCAGTTGTTCCGAAGATATCCCACCGGCAAAATCGATTCGTGTTAGTCGAGCCGGTGGAATCCAACTACCGCCGGCCGGTGACGATTCACTCTCGTTGGAATTTGGCTTCCGGTTGCTCTCAGGCTGAGACCGAGATGATTTCCTTGGTGGTGCCCAATCGGAGACAGATGAGGCGAAACTCCGTGCTGATCGTTTAGTCGAAGAGTCTGACATCGGATCCAGTCCATCATCCTCTGTTTTCTGATCCAGTCCATCGTCCTTTGTTTTCTTCCATCGTTCCCATTCATCGCTGGGTTGTCCCCGTACTGGTTCACTTGGTGGCCTAGCAGGAGCCCAAGTATCGGAAGGAACTCTTTGTAGCGGGGGTGGCTCATTCGTAAGAATAGTCTGTTCGACATCATCACCCTTCAGGGATTCCACCTCCGGAGGCATGTACTCATTTCTGATCGTACTCAAATGTTGAAATTCTCTTGTATTCGATGGTGGATCCAATCTGCCACCGTTGATGATCGTAGTAGCACCAGATCTTGTTGGTGAAGGAACCCGTGGTACAACCCAAGATCGATAGTAGTCGTAGTCGATTCCAGCCACGGTGGGTTTCATTTGGTGGGATACTTCGTCTGGATCACTAACATTTGTCGGTGTTTGGACCGAGGTCACTTTTTTCATCGCATCGAGCACAGGTTCCGGTTTGGGCGAAGGTAGTTTTGAGGCCGCCGGCGGAACTGGAAGGTTTGAGGCTGCTGGTGGAACGGTGGCCACGTTTCTCTTTACATCAATCACGGGTTCTGGGTTGGACGACGGCATTTGTGACGCTGGTGGGGGAACTAGGGACGTGCCTTTCTTCGCAGTGGTCGTAGGTCTCAAATTGGACCATGGTGGTCGTGCGGCTGTTGGTGGTACTGGGGACAGGTTTTTCTTCAAATCGACCATTGGTTTCGTGTTGGATCGTGGTAGTTGGGTGGCTATTGGTGGAACTGGGGAAACCTTTTTCATCAGAGTGCCAACGGGCTCAGTAGTCGGAGTGTTGGTCGGTACTTGTGCTGTAGCTTTTGGAAATAGATGTCCCATCGATCCAAGACTAGAATCGTCGTCTGAAGGGGGTAGGACTTCAATTTCTTGAATCGGGATGGGCGTGAGTTCCTTAGCAACAGTCTCAGGGGAGGATCGTTTTTGGAAATACGTCATCCCCTTATTGTTGAGTGCTTTCGAAGTCGGTGGATCTAATCTTTCGTTGTCTCTACTTTCCGGATCTGGCGCATGCTTTATTTCACCATACGTCGTAAGTGCCGGGGGCATCCATTTGTCGCCATCCTTTGCATTCCACGGCGCCACGTCGCTTTCGGCAGAGTTCCCTGAAAGGGTTCTTCTGGTAGTAGATCGTTCAATCAACGCCTTCCATTCATGCCGTTCATCAAAACGAGGGTCATCCGTTCTATTGCTGATATCTTCATTGGGCTTTATTGGAACGACGGGAACAGGGGCATCTCCATTGTTGTCGGATGATTCCTTTGGCGGGTCCTTAGCATTGCTGCCTGGCACGTTGTCGTCGGTGGGCGGTCCTCGTGGTTCATTATCCAACGTCGTAGTAGTAGGCTTTATTCCCACTGTAGATTCCGACTGCAGAGCCTTTCGACGTGCTTCCAATCGTTGCAAGACTGATATACCTCTCGATGCCCCTGGGGACGAAAACTTTGGTTTGTCCTCTTTTGGTGCAAGAACAACGGAATCCTGTTTCAGTCCTTCGCTCGGACCTGCACCGAGAACTGGTGATGGACTGGGCTTTAGACTGGGCATTGACTGTACCGTTTCCAATGTTGATGATTGCACTGGTGGTGGCTTTGGCTTCGGTGATCGTGATTCTGACTTGAGTTCGTTAACATCTGTCTTGGGTAATACTGTAGCTTCACTATGGGATTGTAATTCTAGCAGGCGATTTGGATTTTGAGATTCTACTGCTGCCGCCCCCTGTACAGTGTTTGTTTCCTTCCGGGTATGCGGTGATTGAGGTTCCGTTGGACGAGCCGAGTCTTCTTTTGAGGTGACTATGGTACCCTTACCCCCGTCTTTGTCTTCCTTGTGGTTGTTCGTCTTGTCGTTGTCGCCAATAAGAGAAGAAGTAGGTAGTTTGGCTGATTCTTCCTTTTCGTGTGGAAGAAGCTGGTCCTTTGTTTCTTCTTGCAACTGTCTGGATCGGGCACTCGCATGGGAACTCCTGGTCGGCGACGAGGTTTCTACCTGATGCACCTTCTCCGGAGAACTGATAATATTGGAAAGCCCATTACTATTTTCATCGTTTCGCAGCGAAGATGGTTGTCTATCCGATGGAGACGTATGAGAATGGGGATGGATATTCGATGACGAATGTTGTGGACTTGCCGGATTCGGAATCGGAATACTAGGCTTCATCAAATTCGATGCTCTTGGTTGTTCCTTTTCTCCTTCGTTTTTTGCAACATCGGAAGGAAGAGGAACGCCTTGATTCACATATTCTTGAGGAGACTGTTGTTCTTGTGGCGTTTCATAATTCTTTTGATCATCGCGATGAAATAGGGAACTATGGGTACTTCCAGTAGACCACCCATGAGAATGACTCGTCGTCGATCCATCCATGTGACGTCCTCGTAAATCCGGTCGGAGATCGAGAGATAAAGGCCGGTTGGGACCGCTAGTAATAGATTCTTTCTCACTTTGTTCCTCTTCCCTTGGCTGCTTAAGTTGTGGTTGTTGTGGTGAATCAGCACCGTGATCATCCCCGTACGGTGTTCGGTTACTTGATCGACTCTGATTCGAACTCCGACTTGTTCTGGTTGTAGAAGAAGCCTCTTGACTTCTGGATTGACTTCGATCGGAAGTGTGACTTGTTCTGGTTCTGGAAGAAGCCTCTTCTTCACTTCTGGATCGACTCCGACTCGAACCTCGACTTGTTCTGGTTCTAGAAGAAGCCTCTTCTTGACTTCTGGATCGACTTCGACTAGAACTTCGACTAGTTCTTGATCTGGAAGAAGCATCTTCCAGACTTCTAGATCGACTTCGACTAGAACTCCGACTGGTTCTTGTCCTCGAAGATGAATACTGCGATTCTCGACTTCTCGATCCACGACTTCTTGAAGAAAATGATGACCTCTCACTTCTGGAACTTGTTCGGGAGTCATAATCACTTGATTTGGAACGCCTATTTGCTTTATCATCATCATCGTCGTCGTCCTCAACATTGCTGGCAAAGGATTTTGATTCAAACTCACTTTCCCTGGACCTGGTCTCATAGGAACTCTCCCTGGATCTTGAATCATCATAGTCATGATTCCTTCCTCTAGATCTCGAATCATCATCATCATCATAGTCGCTATGTTTCGACCGTGATGAATCCAAATCACGATCTGCAGACGTACCCACTAGACTGGAATTCGCAGATCGTGTTGTTCTTGATGAGGATGATGACGATGATGACTGCGACGACGCCCACATGCCATCCTCGGGAGGGAGCGACTGTATTTCCTCATCGGTAGAATCGAATCCTGTCATCGTACAATCCAAAGAGATTTTCGAATTGTGTTTATCTTCTGAAGTACTTGTACGATAACTTGACAAAGGACTACTAACAGTAATGACAGAAGACGCTGAAGTCGTTGACGTCGTCTCACTGACGAGGGATTCTTTCAACGGTGTCGATGTAGGACGGGGATAGCGTCTTCTCGCTATGTGGTAGATGATACCGTTGTTTGATGATAATGACAACCCTGACGTCGTCGACATGCGATCCAAAGTAGTGCTTTCTTTTGTTGTGGTTGATTTTCGTAGGTGCCTCCCCCCCAGTCCTGTCGTTCGTCTTCTTCGGAGTGCGTTGTAGTTCCCACTTTTGAATGGTCCGATGATACAAAACGTCCAAAAGTTCTTTTTTTTCTTTTGCTTTCGTAGGATGAGTGAAAGCCTCTCCTCCCCCTCCCCTCTTCCCCAAAGAAGATTGATATTACACTTCCATAGTCTGCACACTCCTAGTAGGCATGGTAGGACTTCACCGGATGGAACGTGTCACAAGAGACGGTCATACCCGAAAAAACGCGCGACCCGAGAAACCAACCACACGACCGATCTGTTTGATTTTTGGCCGTCGTCACACGACACAAACGTTCCGAATGGAACGAGTTTAACAGGAACGGTCAAACAGGTACGGTAGGCACTTACATACCTACCGTATGTCCTCCCACTCTCGAGCCACGTCCCCTCTCACTTACTACAACAGTACCGTAACAAATTGACTGTGACAGTGGGATAGCCGAAGACAACACTGACAGTGACAGTGACAACTAAAAAAAGCCATTTCTGGCTTCTTGATACAATGGCAACAACTCATTCTGGCTTCGTTTCTCTTCCCAGAAAAGAAGAACGGCTTCTCATGGATGCACCAAGTACCTAGCGACTCCCTTCCCTCCCTCTCTTCCTTCCTTCTTTCATCAACCTCCCTACAAATCGAATTCCGTGGTTAATCTGCGATCTGGTTATCGAGTCTTTACAGTTAATTGGCTTTTTTTCCTATTCGTATACATGTTTTTCCTTTTTCATTTTGAAGATTCCTGTTCGAGTGGTTCCTAAGACTATTTGTGACTACAGTATGACATTCATGGAACGGGGCTTTTGGAGAAGCAAAATCAGGGAGGGGACCGATCCCAAGTCTGATCGTTCATCAAAGCCGGTCCAAGGGGTACCTTATTCAGTAGGTTCCGGCCTTCACGTTCAAGACCTTGGCTACCAGCATGTCGATTCCAGATTTCTTCGTAATTCCCAACGGCTCGAATGGCATTCCTCATAAGATTGTCACTGATGCCTGGCCGGAGGAGGTCTACCCTAGGCATTTGATGATAATTTTCTTGATTAATCCCATTCTCTTCTGCGTACAGGATAGACTGAACGACGAGGTCTACCAACTTGGAGAAGATGACATCGTCCTTGTTCGTTACAAGGGCTAGACTCTCACGAGAATAGACCTTGGATCCAACGACGTACGAACCGGAATAATACTTCCGAATCGTTGTTTCGGTCCGACGATCGATGCCAGATGTAAAGACTTGACAATCTCCACGACCAAACGATTCCACGGTCTCTTCTGGAGCATCCGACACAACCAGATTCAAGTGAGGAAACTGTTGAGATAGTATGCTGTACTGAGTCGTCCCTTCGGTCACGCACACCCTAAGATCTGAACACTCAGATGAATGCCAATCTCGGTTTTCCAAACATTGGACATACCTATAATGTCGAGAGGGGTGGAGAGCGGGGGGAAGAAATTTCAGTGAGCCCTCCAACGATGTGAAAGTATCATAACCCAGCTCTGGATGGATGGGGTTGCACTTACGTTGACTCCCCGACGAACCCTGTGGAATCATGAAAAGTGGGACTTGAAAAGCTGAATCCATCTCCCGTCGTCGGTTCGTTCACGACACGTTGTGGAGTAGTCGTCGTCCTTCGAGCTAGCATGTCGACGTCGCCATTTCGAAGTGCGATGAATCTCTCTTCAGCATTCAAGCGTTTGTAATTGACATTGACGACACCATCGAAAAGAACGGCTGCTACCGCCCTCGCAAAGTCGATATCAAAACCTACGTACTCATCGCCTTCCAATCGGGAGAAGAGTTGTGAATCGGAGACACCCACGTTGAGGAAACCCCGCTTCTGGATAGCTTCAATGGTCGGGCTCATGATCCTATCGGGGGGGGGGGAACTGATTTCAAGATTTCCTAGTGGCTTGACGATCATTGCTGGTGTACTGCCAAGATTGAGGTGGTTGGCTTGAGAGCGTGGGACAAGGCCCTCCAAGTGCTTGTCATAGAGATCCCCAAAGTCACCCACGACAGCATGGGCGTCTTGGGACATTTCCCGGAACTTTGACCCGAAAAGATCGGTCGTACCGAGATCGGATGAAGAAATTTGTGCTGACGCAGCAAGGCTCAACTCCTCAGCTGTCATCAGTGACTGGAGGATGAAATTTACGAAGTCGGAGAACTTGGGGTCATTGTCTCGTGTGACGATGGAGATCAACTCTTTCGAGAAGACATTCTGCCCAAGTTCGTAAGGACCAAGGTATAGATTCGCTTCGAGGACTTGTTTCAACAGATCGAATTGTTCTCCAGCCAAGAGGTTGCAGTCACCGCTCTTGAAGTTTTCGTAGTAGTCTTCGAGGGTCAGCGTCGTAACGATACTCCCAGGAAAATTCGGAACGAGGAGACGCTCAATCTCTTCCTGGTGGGTAGAACCGTCGAGGACGCATACCTGGTGATTCGAGAAGACAGTAGCATGTCAGATCGTTCTGCTATCTGGATGTGGGCTGTGATGGAGTGGTCTTCCTTACCTTTGCGTCTGTGCAGAAGTCAGCATCCATAGTGAAGTTCGCGGCGATGAAACCGTCGTCCTGAGTGACGTTGGCGGACATGACACAAGGAAGATAATCGGGCTTCGCCACAAATGAAAGTCCGGTGACAAGGTACGGTGTAGAGAACGTGTAGCCCGTGCGAGTCGAACTCTGGGTGAAGAGGACAACCATACGGGTGAGACAAAGACTTTTGCTGTTTGAAGGTATCAACAGGGCTATCGTCGTAGTCGAACTTACCTCGAACAGACTGCGTTCAATGGTTTGGGAGGTCATCGCGAAAAGCAGGTCAACGTCGCGTCTATTCAACGAGGAAAACCGTTCGTTTGCTTCCAAAAAGACAAAGTGGACTGGTTCCCTCTTGGAGCCATCAAGGAAACGTTCCCTCCCAAAGATTCCTGCGGCGACAGCACGGCAAAGATCAGCTTCGAAACCTACCACTTGTCCATTCTCATCAGTCGTTGCAAAACCTATTTGGTTAGTCACACCACAAGTAAGGTACTCCCTTTCTAGAATGTCTTCCAAGGTTGTGGACGGCACGGGTGTGACCTTTTTGTTTTTCATACCGAAGAAAACACCCGAAGCAATCGCACCAACAACCACGACAGCCGCGGCAATCCGATAACGGTTCCGCGAGCTGATAGTGGTGGGAATAGTAGGTTTATCGGTAGTCTTGGGTTGTTCAGGCTTGGGGCGAATAGGATCGAGGGGGACCGGGATGGTGGTGGGAGCAGTAGGTTTGTCGGGAGACTTGAGCGGGACAGGCATGGGTTCAACAGGATCTACAGAGACTGCGATCGCAGTCGGGATTTGGTCGCTGTTCATGATGATGAAGATCAATGGCTTTGATTTTGTTTTTTTTTATGAGGGTTCTATAGCAATCCGAGTGATTTCCATCTTGCGGTTGCGGAAATGGATAGGTTAGTATTATCTCTGGACCCGTATTTTCTGGACCCGTATTTTCTGTACTGTAGTGTTGTAGAATTGAACGAGGGGTGGAAACATGCAAAGGCTTTTGTTTCTGTACCTGTCGTTTCGTTACTGGAGTGGCTACCGTATCAAGGTGTGTATGACGTAGATAACAGTTCAGCAAAACGGAGAAGACGATGGATTTTTTCCTCGCTGGTACAATCGAGGGGATTTATCAGCTCCCATGATGAAACCGTACAAGTAAATACGTTTTCGGGAAGTTCCTGTGATAGTTGGTTGTCACGATCGTTAGGGATTCGCTGTCCTCTCTAGAGATTGGCCCTTCTATCCAGAGAGATAGGGTATATACCAGTATCGATATAAATTGTGTAAGGATCCTGTTGGGAGCTTCCTGTGACGTTTCTATAAAGAACAAACAGTCTAAGCACATCAACTCTGTTGCGTACAAGGAAAGGGGGCGGGGGGCGGCGATCATCCCTCTAATCCAAAACGCCTTTGTTTTCAAGGGCAATACATCCACACTCTAACAATGGGCAACAAAGAGACGCCGAGACCTTTGGATGTCTAAAGGTAGATAGTCAGAGGTTACTTGTATACGAACTGATGTCGTGCTTGTTTATCTTGCGAGTTGAGACGGACACGGAGATACCATCGGTACATCCCCGAACTTATGGCGGTGATATCTGTTCCACAGTGGTAGAGAAGCTGTATGTCCTCAATTGATGTCGAAACTTGGTCTCTACGGTGTCCCTGTCAATTTTTTTTTCCCCTTCCCCAAATTCAGACGACAGAATGAGCCAACGTACTGACTTGAAGGGCGACGTGCTCTGAAACATTCTCAGATAGCCATAGTAAATTTGAGGCCATTCGATGGACGACTTGTGACCAACTGACATGATCAGTCCGATCAAGACGAGCCAATTCGGTATTTCCGATAGAACTGGGACTGGATGGAAAGGGTGGTGGTTTGGGCGGGACAGAGGTTGATGAGTCTAATGATGATGATGATGGTTGCGCAGCAAAGACCGTTTTGGCATGCCGCAAAACTTGATCTAAAAGGGCATTCCATGCCATGAGACTTCGGCAATCACCAGGTTCCAAATTAAAAATCTCCTTCCGATAGATGAGTTTCGCACAGTCCGAAAGTGGAACAAGTTTCCATTCCGAAGAGGTGTACTGAAGGAGTGTGCCCAACACCAAGAGTAATTGCGTCGCCTGAGACCATGCCGCACGGATCTCACTCTCTGTCGCATCGCCCTTTGGCCAAAAGGCTAAACGGAGTTGATTGATCAACGGATAGCGAAGTCCTCGTTCATCGACTTGAAGATCGAATAGAGACAACGGGAGTCTCACAATCGAAAGTTGATCTACTTCTGTTTGAACTTCAGATAATGTCTTCGAAAGAAGCCATGCGGAGTCATCAAATGCCTTTGCCTGTAATTCGAGGGCACTCTGATCTTGATGGATGTGATTCACAAATTCACCCAACTCTTCCGTAATTGCTAGTTGCTCCTTGTACAAGGAATGCAAATGGGTCAATTCCGCCTCACGAGCTTGGACTTCTTGCTGTAGCATGAGGATTTCTTCCTCAAAGGCCTGTTCAGCTTGATAGAGTGGAACTGTAGAGATCGATTCATAGGCCTTACATCCCTTTTTCGTATCCACTACCATATCCCGGTAGGCTTGGATTTCATCATGTAATCGTTGGGTATCTGCATCGAGGGCATCTGCTATCCGATCAATGCAGTCAGAGCAAAGAGGAATATTGTCGATGATATCGAGAGACTGTGGTTTGGAAGAAGAAGAAGTGGAATCTACCGATGTCGCTGTAGTCGGTGCTGTCGCGACTGCCAGGAGTTGTTCCACAAGTTGATGTTGTTCTAAAAATCCATGAGATGAAGTAGAATTGTGTTGTAGATCATGTGGATGATAGGCAGCTGTCGTCATCCCTCCCGTCTTTCCCAATCCTTTGGGAACAAGGGGATTACGTGGTGTCAGTAAATGGACAAAGGAGGACTCTAACCATGTGGGGCTTGAACGAGTTTTGGAGGTTCTCCCAGTCGTGAATTCATCCATGTCATGGGAACCTTGGATGCGTCCACAGGTGCACAATTCTGTAACTTGATCCATATCGTCGTCTCGTATTTTCCTTCTTCTAAGCTTGGTGGGATTCCAAATCTTGGAAATGCCTATGGAGGATGGATCGTATTGACAGTGAGAAGATGAAAGAATGGAAGAGTGGGACGTGTGTGACAGCAAAGAAGTTCTGTCGCGGCTGTCGTTCAGCTGCAGAATGGGGGAGGGGATCTCGAACGGTCCTCGATTCCCCCCCCCGAGAATCAAGTCCAGTAGATCGACTCAAATCGTGTATCATCTGCAAGCGGCCGTATCCGAAAAAAATCTCCTCGCACATATCATACATGCGCGGCTATAGCATACAGCTTAGCCCCAATCTGGCGTTGGTGGGATAAGAACGGTAAATGTAAACTTACAGTTATTTCCGTTCTGCCTCGAGGTCGCGAGGTCTAAATTTGTGTTCGTGTGTCTGTGTCGCAAAGACGGTACTTGAGACAAGTTTTTGCTGTGTTTCACAATCGGAACCCGTGTGGGTTCTGACCATGTGAAAATGTTGCGGCGACATGGCCATGACTTGTGCTCATAATTTCAGAAACTGAAACTATCTAACAACTGGTGTAATAAAGAACTACACAGGTCTTTTTCGATCAACATCCACTGATACCAATCATGCAGTCACAGTCCACGGAAGCCATAGCTTTCCGAACAAGATCAAGAACAGCAGCCGTAGCAGGACGAACCACAGCAGGAGATGTACTAGCAGCCATGCCGCGACTAACGACCTCAACAGCTAGTGGCGAGGCTCTCGGTGGGATTCAGCTCGACGTCGAAGATGCCAAACTTTACATTGCCCAAGTCAAACGGGAGTTCCTTGACCGTCCCCAGGTGTATACTCTCTTTACGGAAATATTGAAAGCGTACAAGGTACGCCAAATTGACGAACTCATGGTTGTCCGTCTTGCTTCGAATCTATTTTCTGGAAATCAAATGCTACTTTTGGGTTTCAATATGTTTTTGCCGTACCACATGATGACTGCAATGGAGCAGATGGCACCACAACAAGACGCCGAACAGGAGGATGGTGGTGAGGAGCAGCCTTCTCCAGGAAGTACGGACGAGGAATTTGATCATGCGATTCAGTACGTCGTAGAAGTCAAAAGGCGTTTCGGAAATGATTCACAAGGATACGCAACCTTTTTGGACATTCTCAATTCCTACGATAAGAACGAAAGTGACCTCAACGAAGTGGTAGGAAACGTCCATGATCTCTTTGTGAAAGACCATCCTGATCTGTTGAGGGAGTTTGTATGGTTCCTACCCGACGCCCTTCAAGAGGAAGTCAAGGGTCGGCTTGCGCTTTGAGACACCACGCGAGGCATAGCAGTCAGATGCGCCAGCCTGTTGCCACTTACTCTACTAAAGGGCGAGCAAAAATATGAACTGCTGCTGCTGCTATCCCTTCCCTTCATTGATATGCCCTACTCATGTCTCGAGGACGGGTATTTTTGACGACACCTGCTAGGTATTTTCCGATTGGATCTCAACGTGATGATCATGAACTACCATATCTCCTTCATCCTTCCGCAACTCCATATTATCCGTGGAAACAAATTAGATCGCTCCGTACATCTCCATGTAACAAAGATAGAAAAAACTCAATACCGGTACGGTACTCCGATTGATTCTTGGTGTGTCGTCAGAAAATAGTCGTGTACAGCCTTCCAGTGTGACCAGCAGTTGTTCGTTACCTTGAAAATCAAGGTTTGGGGGTGTTCGCACCGAGGATGCTTCGTTGTAAGCTTTCGGTCTCGCTTCAGCAGCACCCCCTTTTTCTTCTTCGTTCGTACTCTTGTTCAGCGAGTAGGTCCTCCTTTCCTCGTTTTGAAAGCCAACATTAACATTCTGGTGCCACCGGGGAGGAAAATCGTCATGATGATGAAGAAGAAGAATGACGTTGCGATAGCTGATTTGGGGGATCCCAACCAAGACAAACTCCTCGTCTAGCTTCATAGTCTAACTTTTGAAAAAGCACTTAAGAATCGCTTCAAAAATGTTCTTGTTTTTTCGTTGTCGTCTTTTTTTGGAAGACAAGACTGTGAAGCCTTTTCATGTGCTTGCGAGTTCTGTCATTCGACCCTTCTGCTTTCCGCGTCTTGAGGTGAAGAAATTCTTTGGAAGACAACTGAGTGCAGTTGCAAGTCGTGGGACTAGATATAGTAATACCGAAGGCAA
>Ga0194115_10006582_pt1 | contig 11754 bp, 5 predicted proteins | sample TA2MahsurfametaG_3_FD_148656 | JGI IMG/M metagenome (GOLD analysis project Ga0194115, IMG submission 148656) | Freshwater microbial communities from Lake Tanganyika, Tanzania - TA2015002 Mahale S4 surface | ecosystem: Environmental > Aquatic > Freshwater > Lake | place: Tanzania: Lake Tanganyika... | reverse complement strand
AAGAGCTTGTCAAACAGTCTGAATTCTTCCAACAACGTGAACAAGAATTCATGTCCAAGATTGAATCGCAAAAAACAACCGATACACAGGCTTCCGTAGACTTGAAACGACAAATAAAGCAACGGGATGATGAAATTGTTGCTATGCAAGACGATCTGGACCAATATGAGCAGAAACTCACTGATCTTGCGTCTCAGCTATCACAGGCTAAACAGGCTGCGGCCAGTCAGGAGAATTATCGTCGCGATGAAGCGGAAGACTTAAGAATTTTGCACGATGCGCAGGAAGAAGAAATCAGGGCATTACGTAAAGGATTAGAAGAATCACGAAAAGAACTCGAAATGAGAGACGAAGAGCTCCAGGAATCGAACGCTCGATTGGAAAAGTCAACGGAGCTATCCAATTCCACTGAAGGCGTGGATATCATCCATACAGAGCTTGCAGACACTAGAGCAAAGCTGGCTGCGGCAGAATCGCATCTTCGAAGCGTTAAGGACAAGTCGGCTGTTGAAGTGGAAGAAAGTCGAAAGCAATTACTGGATCTACAACAATCCATGTCCAGAACGATCGTCGAACACGAACAACAGACGAAGGAATTGAAGGCAAGCCTCGAGCTTCTCACGGACGAGAAGACAAGACTCGCTAAGCAGCTCGAGGTCTCTGAGAAGGAGAAGGCTGGCACATCCATTGTTGAAGACCTCGAATTTTCTAAATTGCGCAGTCATTGGCAAGAGAAGGCAGGAGCTGCGCATGAAGCTGAGTCTCTCAAGAGTGAGATTGAAATTTATAGGCGTGAGATTGAAATCCATCGGCAACGTGCAACTGAGGCCACCGAAAATGAACGCGTGGCCACTGGAACGGTTCAGGAGTTGATGAAGAAAATTGATTCGCAACAAAAGGCACTCGACGAGCAAGAGAAGATAGCAAGAGACGCCACTTCGAAACTCGAAGAAGAAAAGGCCAAGGAATCCAGCACTAAGAGTCAGATTGACGAAACTGGCGTTCTACTGTTGAAGGCAGAGAGGGAAATTATGGATCTACGCAAGACCGTTCAGAGTCACGAGTCGAACGCCCAGAGGAACGCGAAACAGCTTCGGGAGGCCCAGATTGCATTGGTCGCCTTGGATGACGAGAAAAAGACCATTTCAGATAAACACCGGGACCTCATGATTGCCGAGGAGAAAAACAAGGAAAGTATGCTCCTAGCGAATGATGAAAAGCTGAAAGCGAAGGAGATGGAAATCCTGGACATGAAGAAGCAACTCGAGGAGATTCAAAGTACAGGAGCTGAGCAAATAACCAAGGTTAATGATCGGCTGGTGGAGGCTGAATCGCTCGAAGCGGCAGAAATCAAGAGACTGAGAGATCAGTTGACCTCCTTGCGAGCGGAGATCGCTGGGCGAATTGACAAACGAAACCTTGATCCTACCAATCGGGCTATCCCGGTAACCCCGGAGGCGAACGCAGTCAATGCATCGAATCCGGCGAACGAAGAAATGGATACGGTGGTTCGTTCCCTCACAGGAGAGAATGATGCCCTAAAAACGAAGTTGAAAGACCGCGATACTACAATCTCCGCCTTGGTGCGATCCTCGGTCTCACTGGAGGCTCAGATCTCGAATATGAAAAACGAGCTTCGAAACATCAAATCGATGCAATCAGAGGAAAAGAAAGCTACTGATTTTGAATTGCTCGATGCCGAAAAGAGCGTTTCGTCCTTCAGTCCTGTGAATACCGAGGATATCGTAGCCCTTAAGAAGGAACTGAAACTCGCCAAGCAAGATGCCAGTCGATGGAAACTTGCATTGGAGGAGACGGGCGGAGCCGATAGTGACTACCGCTATCAGATCACGATGCTACACAAAGAATTAGACGAAAGTGTCGAGCGCCTCAAGGAGCGTGATCAAGCTATTGAGAACCTCGTCAATCAGTCAATGTCGCAGGACGCGCATGTTCGGGATCTCAAGACAAGACTGTCGTCGTTAATGAAGGAAATGGAAAAGCGTCGCTCTCACGCAAGCGCAGCGCTTGAAGCTGAAGTGGAGCGACTTCAAAACGAAACCGAGATGTTTGCCGGCCAGATTATCGAGCAGGACGAAGAAATTCAAAACCTCAGACGGCGCCTACAACAGCGTGAGGATCAGACTCAGATGGTCAGGCAAGAACTTAGTGAAGCGAAGCAGAAGGGCGAAAATGCCAACACTTCTTCTGAGACTCTGGAGGAAATGGCACGGCTCAAGAAGGACCTCGAGAGAATGTCGCGGGATCTCCGATTGCGAGAGGACGAAGTCATGCAGATGCAGCACAAGATGCAGAGCGGCGACCAGAGACTTGCTGAAGTAGATTCCTCGCAAATCTCGGCATTGCATGACGAGCTGGATGAGTTGAGAGAAGCAAACCGAGATAAGCAGGGTGAACTCCGTGATTTGCGGAAGCAGCTTTGGGAGATGAAACAGGCTGCGGGAGAAGCCAATGATCTCAAGCTCGAACTGGCTCAGGCGAAGTACGCATTTGACGAATATAAGCGTACGCAAAGTGGGTCTGTCAATAGCAAAGAGGACATGAAGACAATCGAAAATCTAAAGTCAGAAATCCTGGCTAATCAATCCAGGATAGCAGAGCTTGAAGGTACAATGGTTTCGTCATCAGCCCGACAAGAACAAATCGATTCCCTACACAAAGATATCGCAGGTCTACAGGGGGACATTGCACGAAAAAGTGCTACCATCGAAAAGTTGAGCGAAGACATCAAGACAAAGAATGCAGCGTTCGAAAAGAGCGAAAGCATCAAATTGAAGATCCTTGGGGAACTGTCATCCACGAAAGACATACTGCGTGGCTTACAGGGTGAATCCTCAGAAAAGGTGCGATCGATAACAGCGTTCGATCAAGAAAACAGTACGCTGCGGAGGGAGAAAGAAGAGGTGGTGAAGGCGAGAGATGCAGCAAGTCTGAAGATCGTAGATCTCGAGAAGAAGATTGAATCTCTGCGTGATGATGCGAACAAGGGGCAAGACTATTTCAAGGATCAGATGGACAGGGCGCAAAAAGAACGAGATGCATCCGAGAAATCACTAGTCGATTCCTATGAGAAGCGTATCAGTATTTTAAGCACAGAGAAAGAAGCTGCAATGGATGAGTTGCGGGGTGAACTCATGGCCACGCGTAGCCAGAAATCCGACGCGGCTGACGCCATGGCTCGTCAGATCAAGTCGTTGCAGTCTGAAAGAGATGCTCTTCGTCAGCAGTTCGACACTGATCTTCACGAATACAAGATCAAGCTGGAGAAGGCGCAACAGGCTAGAGAATCATCCGAGAAATCACTTGTCGATGTACACGAAAAGCGAATCTCTGCGCTAACTACTGAGAAAGAAACCACGATCGAAGGATTGCGGCGTGAGCTGACCCTAACGCAAAGCCAGAAATCAGAGGAGGCTGACACGATGACTCGTCAGGTCAAGTCGCTCGAGTCCGAAAGGGAGGCCCTGCGTCTGAAGTTCGATACTGATCTTCATGAACTTAAGGTTAAGCAAGAGAACGAGCAACAGGCAAGAGAAGCATCGGAGAAATCGCTGCTCGATGGGTACGAAAAGAGCATCGCTGCGCTAACCACGGAGAGTGAGACCACGATCGATGGATTGCGGGGTGAGCTGACGTTGACGCGAAGCCAGACAGCAGACGAGGCCGACACGATGTCTCGTCAGATCAAGTCGTTGGAGTCCGAAAGGGACACCCTCCGTCAGCAGTTTGAGACTGATCTTCATGAATACAAGATCAAGCTGGAGAATGCACAACAGGCAAGAGAAGCATCGGAGAAATCACTTGTTGATATGTACGAAAAACGCATCTCTGTTCTTCACATTGAGAAAGAAACTGCGATCGATGGATTGCGGGGTGAGCTGACGACAACGCGAAGCCAGAAATCAGACGAGGCTGACACGATGACTAGACAGGTGAAATCTTTAGAGTCTGAAAGGGACGCCCTTCGTCAGCAGTACGATACTGATCTTCAAGAATATCAGGTCAAGCTGGAGAAGGCGCAACAGGCTAGAGAAACATCCGAGAAATCACTTGTCGATGCGTACGAAAAGCGCATCTCTGCTCTAAACGCGGAGAAAGAAACTTCGATTGATGGATTGCGGGGTGAACTGACATTAACGCGAGGCCAGAAATCAGACGAGGCTGACTCAATGAGTCGTCAGGTCAAGCTGCTGCAGTCCGAAAAGGACTCCCTTTGTCAACAGTTTGAGGCTGAAAGTTATGCGAAGAATCAACAAATCTACGCACTACAGCATACATTGCATGCTCAAGAACAGGTTGTCCAAAATATGAGATCCGAGATGGATCAGTTGCAGAGTGGCATGGAGCGAGCGACGGAGAAGCGCCGCGGGGATATCGAGGACCTACAACAAGAACTCATGCAGCTCGAAGGTCGTGCTTTGAAGCAAGAACGAGAAATAACGGCATTGAAGATGCAACAGGAAGAGAGCAAGCTGGAACACAAGGCCGAAGTTGTTCGGCTGAAGGAGGCCCTTGCGAACATGGAGATTGAAGGCCCCCTTGCCAAGACGATGGCTTCTTTGCAGAACGATGACCGCATGCTTCAAGTCAGGGAACGTCTTGAACAGTTGAAGGCTAGGAATACAGCACTGCAGGAAGAAAACCTCAAGTTAGGAGGCCGACTGGAACGAAAGGTGATTGAAATCAAGTCGTTGGAGTTCGAGAAAAGCCGTGCCGAAGAGCTAGAACATGAGAACCATTCCTTGCGCAGACAGGTACAAGAACTGGGGTCAATTCTTGAGGGTGCTCGACCAAAGTCGTCCCGGTCCTCGTCGGCCAAAAAACTACCTCCACCTCTATCTCAACCTGCTCGAGACGACCAGACGACCGAAGCGACATCATTGGTTTCTGAAGTACCTGTAAGTAATACTGGACGAAAAGAGAAGCCGGGGAAAAGCAAGAAGGGGATCAAGGGTCTCTTCAAGCGTCGAGAAGTCACTATTATTCCGGAAGGAGAAGAGGACTAGTAGGCGCGGCATAAATGTATAATTTTTATTCAAGACTGTTTGAGTTAATCCCGAAAGGAAAAGACGATAGACGATCCGATTACATTGTACCATATAAAGTGTACAGACAAGCATGGCTTCCAGGGTCTTCATAGAACGCCCAAGCAAGGGTAAATGATGAACTTCGTTCCACACTTTACCCATGGCTATGATACAATATTTGTGCCACCCATATAGACACCCCAGTAGTGCGGCCGCCGATGGGACAATACTGTAGCCACCGAATAGAGCTGTATGTATCTGCCTAAGTCACGTAACGTGTCTTGGGATCGCATCGTGGATACTCGGTAGCAGAGGGGATCACAACGTACCGTATGGATGGCACTGACCACCACTTGTCCCCCCTTTTGCCCAGTGTCGGACAGGAACGGCTTTGTGGATACGCCGACTGAGTCGAAGCAGTCCAAGTTGTTGGACAATGAAGTCAGAGAAGGTGACGGTGCATTGTGATACGATGCAACGCAAAACCCATACCGTAAACTAAAAGTAACCCTTTCGTATACAGATAGAGGGTCGGGCAGAGATAGGACATTTATTTTGAGTAAGCGTGAGGTGATTTCCACAAAGCAATTTATCAATGTACCGCCAAAAGTGCAAGGGGAAGAAAGGAGGTTGGGTATCGACCCAATGCTTGTTATGTCGACTAATGATGGCGACTACGTTTCTACCAAGTCTTGTACTCGTCTCAAATCGATGTCAGATGGGTGTCGTCGCCTTTCCTCTCCGTCCTTGTCTGTCGTCACGTTGTCATCATACACAGGGAGTTCGCCTCCCTGAAACAACATTATCGACCTTATTCTCGACTGCCGATGATTCTGCCGATGAGATGACCAACTACGACAACGAAGAGACTTTACTCAAGTTGCATTTTTCCATTAACGATCTAGTGGATAAGGGAACAGCCTTTCAACGACTTTCGAAATATTGTCAATCCTTCCCATTCGCAGCAGTCTTACCGGTACAACCCTTGCAATACCTTCCAACTCCAGATGGTGGTGTCGAAGTCCTCTTCCTTCGGAAGAAGACGAAGGAAAAGGGGAGTATTGATGGTGGAATACGATTCTTCCTATCAGATGATGAAGATGGGATTGAACTCGTTGCGAAACGGAATTCTCGAGGACAATCTATATCGAAAATGTTTTCGGAGAAGCTTGTTGTACAATCCTTCCTCAAGAGGGTAACGGGTGAGGAACTTGAAAAAACAACTCCAGCACCCACGGATGTCGTAACACTATCAAGCGTCTTTCACCTGTGGATGTGAGGGATACGTGATATTGCTATATGAGGGCCCGTCCCCACCACCACTTAAGTCGGTTTTTCCATCCTTGATGGAGGAAACGGAATTCTCTTCGATGCGAGTGTGTGGGTTGGAATCTATATCTTGCGGCGTCAAGGTGTTGCGCCATCATCCTAGAGGCTAGTCTAATGAAACACTTCATTCTACAATTAGCTAATCGTACTTGGACGAATGTCAAATCTTTACGTAGGACGTGCCACGATGGGGGGGTGCCCCCATGGAGTATTAGCTGATCAGAATCACCCATACGAAATAATTGACGTCCAACTTATGCTCGCAAAGAAAGCCAGGCCTAGAATTCTTCCTATCCTTCCGTTTCAATAGTATTCTGCAGGGAAAGAAATTTATTGACATCATCACGAAGTTCTTGAAGATATTTATTGGCACCCTCTTGATTTTCTTGTCCCTTTCGACTATTGCGATTGATACCAATCAAATCAAAGGTTACCGCATTGGCATACCCCGTCGCTTCTTCCTTCACTTCCTTCGATTGTAACAATTTTTTTGCCTTACCCATCCTTAATTTGCGTAATTCTAAATCATAGGATTTTGTAAATTCCATAAGTCCCTCAAAGTCTAGTGCATCGATCCGACCCTGCATATAGGCGACGCCACCTTGAGGATTTTCAAGTTCATACCGGATATCATCATACAAGGCCTTGACAGCCTCTTGAGTAGGCGGTGGTTCATCTACCGCAACGACGACGATGGGATTATTGGGTAATGGTGTCATCCATGCTCCCACTCCGAGAAAGGTAAGCGTCGTGCATTGTTCGAAAAAGTTTCGTCGGCTAGCAGTCGTCGTGGCAGTAGTGGCAGTAGTTACAGGAACCGTCACATCCTCCCCCGGCAACGCCGCCCTAGACGTGATGGGACGACCTTGAGGTAATAGATTGGGAAGTGTAGTGTAAGCTGCAGCTTCCCGTGAAGTTGCTGTCAAGGCAACAGTAGCCACCACCAATAGGATAGGATGACGGTTCATGATTTGTTTTTCAGAAGGGCTCTTGTTGTTCTTTACTACCCGAGTTACTCAGTGTGTCGAATAAATTTATTGTTCGTGGTTTGTTTAGATTGTCACACCAGAGAGAGAGAGGAAGAAACCGATAACGACTTTTTGTCCCCAAGTTTGAAGACAACGGGTGAAGACACCGATAAAGGCGTCGTTCGAGCGACTTCTCTTCCTTCCTCCACTGGGCATCTCTTGTCGGACGTCACACACACAATCAAAAACCAAGCTCAACCAAACCATAGGATTCTCGATTTTCCGTGTCAAAATGTAGATTCATATCGCGGTCGACAATGATTCCGGATTCCACATACGTCTGGCTGTAGACCCGATGGATTTTTTGGGAGCTTGGCCGGATGACCCTATCGCAGCAGGTAAAAAGCTATCAAGGTGAAACGGCTCTTGGTACAAAGAGACGATAGTGTTGAAAGGAAGGCCTCCCATCTTAATATTGTAAGCGAGTGAGAGAGGCGCGTCGGACGACGTAACAATTTGAGGATCAAGCAACCGTCTTTTGGAAACCAAGAGTATAGATAGTGGGCCTAGAGGGACGGGATAAGTCAAGAGAAGGCGTTTGGGGTACGGACACAACCGGGATTGATAGTGACAAGAAGTGGCCTGTACGAGATTAAACTCTGCCCATAATACTACTACGATGGTGCGTCAGTATGATGGGGACTTTGGATACCTCGGGTGATGGAGATGTTTTTTGTCGTTGGCCTTTTGTTTCACTTTTTCGGGAGATTTCACGACGATTTCATATATCTACATGTAGCCCCCAAAACGATTGTTTCTCACACTCGATTTTGCTTTCCCATGACTCGCCCTTAGCTGCCGTTATCACTTTTGAATGTCGCTACGGGGTCACCAATGTTGGTAGAATTGAAGGGTGGAGATACCTACAATGGAAGGCTGGTATCGTGTGATTCTTGGATGAATATGAATCTTCGAGATGTCATTTGTACGTCGAAGGATGGGGACCGTTTTTGGAAGTTACCCAGTTGCTACATTCGAGGATCTGCCATAAAATATTTAAGACTCCCACCAGATTTACTTGACAAAGCAAAGGCAGAGGGTATGGATGAGGATCGAAGAAAAGCGACTGGACGAGGTCCTGGCGGCCCAGGACGTTCGGGTGGACGAGGAGGAGGTGGTGGTGGTGGCGGAGGACGTGGACCACCAGGACGTGGTGGTGGTGGCGGCGGTCGAGGCAGAGGTCGAGGAGGAGGAGGTCGAGATGGTGAACGAGGAGGACGAGGAAGTGGTGGAGAAAACGAAAGAGGCCGTGGGAGAGGACCTGGTCGTGGGGGGAGAGGAGGAGGGGGTCGCAGTAGTAGTGGTGGGAGAGGAAGGGGGAATCCACCAAGCTAGTGTCGACTCATCCACTCCGTCTATGAAGCTACTACTGCTCTACAGTACTATTCGCCCCGTGTCTGTCTGCCATTGGGCTGTCAAGATGCTGTGCCCATTGATGTCCCAGGATCGAATTCTCTGGTCAGAGGTGCGAGAAATGCTCCGTTTGAGGGGTGATTGGATCGTGTCTTTTTTCAAGACATATTCTTGTACCACAACCATTCCTCTACTATTAGTTTGTAATCGCTGAACTGTCACGTTACCCTTATCACCCATTATTAGACTTGCCTTGCATCGATGCGGATCAAAAGATGGGAGTGAGAATCCGAAAACTACTTTCTTGCGCGGCCGAAACTGCAAGACCATTCGATGTAGATCAATCTGTTCTAGTTGAGGAACTACAAGCCACTTTTCTTGGCTGACGAACGTTTAGAAGAAGCTAACAGCAAATAAAATTTATTCTTACAGTTAACCGAAAGGACTAACGGAGGCGGGACAAATGAGGAATGGGGGTTTGCGGTGTGTAGTAGTGTGTACCACCGTGAATCCGTTGTTAATGGGATAAAATCGGGTTAGAAAAGGTACGTCGGGGGGATGGAGGATACCGTTTTTAAAATATATGTGTTTGTTTCTTTTAAAAATCGTCTTTGCGACTTCGACTGCGATGACGTCGACTATTTTTCGGTGAACCATAATCTTCATCCCGTTCCGATCGTCGACTCTTACTCTTCGATCGTGATGCTGCCCGTCGGGCCGATGATCGGAGGATCCCATCACCCTCATCAACATGTCGACTCTTCGATCTCTTTCGAGATGATGATCTACCTGTACCACCCTCTTCATCCAAAAGTCGACGAGATCTAGAACTTCGACTTTCTCGATATCGTGAACGACGTGCGACCGCAAAGGCCAAAAAGGTTGCCACGAAGACGATGAAGGAAAACGTCACAAAGACGTTCGCCACAAGGCGGCTGAACTGAGACTCGAATCCACGGGAACTGGTCCTGTAGAAACTAGACATCATCTGTCCATAGACCTTACCCCCTACATTCACCGACAACACCGTTCCCTGGGAGGCTGCCATGGCTATGCAGTCCGACTCACACGGATAAGAGTCGTGCGAGTAAAATTTCCAGCATTGGTTGATCAGATCATCATCATCCATACCAGTGTCGCCAATAACGTAGCCATCCTGGTAGGTGGGATAATCGATGCAAGATGTGCAGTATTTGAAGTCCTCGTAAACATCATTGAGCTGAGTAAATTTGTACTCTTGTGTGTCCTGCCACCATTCGGTGGCCCAACTGTAGCTGTTTCCGTCTCCGTTGTTGTTGTTTTGTTGGTTGTTCTTTCCCAACTGGACATCGCTGTATAGACCAAAACTATCGAATGTGTAACCCGTTTTCTCATTGGGAGTCAAGCAGTATCCATCGGTGTAAAGGGCCATTTGGAATTTTCCATATCGTTTCGGGGCAACTCCTGCATAGATATCTTCACCCTTGCTCGACTGTCCGACGTAGAAACAGTCATACTTCGTCATGTAGGCAAGTCCCGCCACCGCGACGACATATTCGTATTCGTTAATTGCCCACAAGTGTTTCGAGATCTGTTCAATGAATTGATAAAACTCTTGCCGATAGATCCCCAACAAAACCCATTGAGTGTCGGGCTTATGACAATCTAGGACTCCAGTGGGACTGTTTCCGAAATATTCGTTGTAACCGTTACCTTGGTAATGGGGATCAACGTACTGAATGGGTAGGGGTTGAAAAAGGAAGGTGAGACAAAGTGTCGTTGCCACAGCCAACATTCACTCGGTAAGGTCTCCATGGCTGCTACACTACTACGTACCGATGCCCACAACATCCAACGGGAGCAGGACTTATCATCCGCATTGTTATTGTTGTCATGAGAACCCCCCTGGTGGATCTTGTGGTCGCAATCAATGAACCCTCCAAGCATACGGTACGCTTGTGACCACATATCGTAGTCCTCACCTGGATCCGCAAATTGGACGGCTTTGTTACCTCCTAGACTCCAGGAAAGCTGTCGCAACGACGGGTGTTCCCCCTCGAGACGTTCCACTTCTTCTTCTGACAGACGTTCTACCGTGTCCGGTCTCATGTACTTGATAGCCTCCTTAACACGTTCATTCCGTTCTCGCATACGTTGTCGACGAGCAATCCGTTCTGCCTCTCGTTCTTCTGGTGTTGGTTCATTCGGATCGGGATGCAATCTCATCGTCTCGTTGGTTGACGGTTCCTCCATTCCGAAAATTGGTGCGTTGAACAGACTTTCAATCGGATTGAACTGCACCATTCCACCATGGGCTGTCTTTAGCAGCAACAAGGCTTGCAGACATCCTGTTAGCACATTCATGATCTAACTAAATGACAATGGCCCGTTGGAGTGGGGTATACAGAGCGAGATAAAGGTACCGATACAAACACTGATTCTCCCCTCGCAAATCACCTATACCGGACCTGTAGTTCTTTCGACTTGGCGATGAATGAGAGACCGGACCACACTTGCTTGGTTGAATCTATTCACTTCTGTATATTGTGAAACTGAGCCTACTATTATTTTAGCGCGTGCACCTCCGTTATCATATGCCTTTATGTGATTAAAATAAAATAAAGTATTGAGAAAATCGGAATATTTATACTGACTTATCGAGGGCTGGCGCGTTTACTTAGGTGCGTGACTTGATGGATTCATCGATTCGACGGTCCGATTCCAATGATTTCCCTCCTTGCTATGTATATAGCGAGGAGTATCACACAGTTGACAGTGAACCCTTCCCCGACTCAAAGTCAGGTAGCTACGCATCATATACTAAAGTTCAAAGCTGAGTATACATACATACCATGGAGGAAAATTTTTTACCGCTCTACTTTTTACTTTTCAGGGGCAGACTTGCCGTATACAATCTACGTAGAAAAAAGACTTTGGAGTGGTCCGCCATCGGATAACAGACGGAGGAAGCAAATACGACGTTGTGTTGTTACCTCGTTACATTCACATCAGGATCC
>Ga0194115_10006581_pt1 | contig 11754 bp, 9 predicted proteins | sample TA2MahsurfametaG_3_FD_148656 | JGI IMG/M metagenome (GOLD analysis project Ga0194115, IMG submission 148656) | Freshwater microbial communities from Lake Tanganyika, Tanzania - TA2015002 Mahale S4 surface | ecosystem: Environmental > Aquatic > Freshwater > Lake | place: Tanzania: Lake Tanganyika... | reverse complement strand
ATCAAATCTTCCTTTTCACATTCCACCGATTCGGATGGAGCCGAATCCAACAAATGCGTCTTTAGTTGGGGGGAGCCAGGGTCAGTACAACGTGAGAAAAGGAACGACCAACACTCCACCCGCCAACTACCCAGTCATCCATCCATTACACATGATACATCTTCATTCATTCATTCTTTCATTCATTCAGTAGCGTACCTTGAAGGCTCCTGTCAAATCAAAAGTCACCGATGCCATTGACCGAGACGATCCTCCGAAGGATCGCATAGCATGGGGAGCAATGCTGCTACTAGTAGTCGGACGACCAATGCGGCCTAACATTTTCGAGGTGGCGGATGAAAACAACATGGTTGACAGAGGATGGATATGATGGAGGACACGATGCAATGTCAACCAACGATGAGAGCTGGGTGGGGGAAGAGATGGTGGTTTTCTTTTCTTCTTCCCAACCTTCCAGCAGGACGACCGTCCTTCTCCTCCGTTCAACCTTGTCTGTTCACGGGTATGTACGAAGATGAAGAGAGAGTTGATGATGGACGAGTGGGGTTGTCGCCAAGTCAGGTACCATCGCGCCGTACGTGCAGGCTCTTGAATCAAAGGTTACTCCATCACCAAAATGACTATCCCGCTCCACCAAAGCATTGCATGGATATATAATCCGTAATCCTGTTTTGATCTTCGCCTTTTTCTCATTGGCTCGTCCAAAGAACACGGATGACGTGCAGAACATGGGGTTTTGCATTCCGCTTCATAGCACTGGTCCTAAAGTATTTGTTACCCAAGTTTCGAGGGGGGATAATTAGGTTATGTGTTAGATCTCAAGATAAAGTCTCGGTGGCAGCTCTCCGAAGTTGCGATACGCAAAAACGAAACCTCAACAACCGCCGCCGCTTCGCTTCACATCTCGGGCTACAACCAAATGATACAGTTAGATACCTCGTCGTATTGAGGTCGTACAGTATTATGAACAGCTTCAGACAATCAGCAATTTTGTTCGTAATTTCATCATTCCTTTTATTGCATCAGCTACAATCAACGTCAGCTTTCCTAACAACAACAACGGCTACTTCTTGGTCTAGAAGTTCATCGTCACAACCATCCTCCTCCTTCGTTTGGATTCGAAACGAACGTGCTGAAGTTCGGAATCAAGCCAATTACGACGCCATGATGCGAATTTCAGAACAGACACAACAAACCTTTCAGGGGAAAACTATCTTATTGACAGGTGCATCTGGTGGTCTAGGTAAGGAAATTGCCTTACAACTTGCTCAATGCAATATCTATCAAATCGTCTTGAGTGGACGGAATGAAGATGCTCTTGAAATGGTTGCCAAGGAATGTCAAGAATTATGTCCTACTATTCGGACCCATGTCATCACATGTGATCTATCCGATAAGGCTTCTGTCCAACAACTAGCCGAACAAGCACTGAAAGTCTGTGCAGAACAACTTAGTGATGACAAGAATACCAACAATGCGATCATTGATGTCTTGATTAATAATGGTGGCGTGTCATCTCGAGGAAACTTTGTAGATACATCATTGGAAGTCGATGAGAAGGTAATGCAGATTAATTTCCTATCGGGTGTCGCCCTAGCAAAGGCAGTCGTCCCGAATATGGTCACGAAACAAACTGGAAAAATCATTTGGATTTCATCGATTCAGGGATTGATTGGGATCCCATCTCGAACAAGTTATGCGGCATCGAAATTTGCTGTGGAGGGATACTGTCAAAGTTTACGTGCGGAATTAGCATCGAGTGGGATTAGTGTCCACGTCGTCAGTCCAGGATATATTAAAACGAATTTAAGTCGATCTGCCTTCCGAGGAGATGGTACGGCACATGGGAAATTAGATGAAACAACCGCCAATGGGACACCCCCCAAGGATGTTGCCATTGCATTATTGGATGCTATCTCATATGGGAAGAGTGAATTAGTCGTCGCTGCGACTCTCAAGGCAAGGATTGCATTATGGTTACGATTCTTAGCACCAACTCAATTACAGAAACTATTGGTAAAACAATTTGAAAAATCAAAATCAAAAGTCGATTGAAAACAAAATTTTCTCTTTCCACCGGGGGGAGAAGGCCTATGTATGGGTTTGTATCACAATAATGATATAGATCTTATTCCATTCGCTACCCGTCAGCTACTAGAACAACCTATCACCGATTTCAAAGACTCTAGTGAACTCCAATTGTATAGAACCCGAAAAGAAGGACCCGAAGGACCGGAATGTGGACATACTGCATACAACTACTATCGAGGTAGAGATGTGAATTCTGGAAAGTTATGCCATGGTGAAGAGAGGAATCAAAAGCCAAATTGACTTACCTCAACTCCGTTCGACGATTCCGACCCAACGTCTACCCCTTTTCCTATTCCACTAAGTTCAATTTTTACCAAGGATACAGCGGAAAAGGGGTCTATGCAAATTGATAGTCGAATGATTCAACGCCACGTGGGAGGTATGATACAAGTTACGAAACGATCGACATGTCTCTTCTTTCAAACCGCGTCGTCACGTCCCGATGATGTGCAACAAGATACAAACACAAACCGAAGATTACAGGACCGATACTACAATGAGTTCTCGCATACCGCCTCAATCCAATCATTCACCCATGTCCAGTCGGACAACAATAGTTCCGCCATCCTCCTTCACAGGCGCTATACCCTCGGTGGCTATATTGCCGAGTAGTAGCAGTAGTAGCAGTGGTCGGAATTTCATGGAATACGCCGAGGCAATCAAGTGTCTCGATGAAGTTACAATGGTTCAGGCATGTGAATGGGTATTGAAGGATGATGATCATGACAAGGAGACTACTGAAAACGGTGACGATGGTGACGACGATGATGAAGGCCTTGATCAATTGTTGAATTTGTATTACAAGTGTGAGAGTGCGTTGAAAGTAATTCAACAGCATCAGCAGCAACAACAACAACAGCCTCAACAATATGACCATTCGTCCTCGTTGACGTCTACAACAGCCAGTGGAGTGCCCTTTGTACCATCACTCGGAGGAGGAGGAGGAGGAGGACTCGGTCCTCCTGCTGTTTCACGTCGGGGATCGTTGCCGTCTATTAATCCTATTGCACAACCGAAAAAGCCGATTCCCAAGACACAAGGAGGTCTGAGCATGAGACGTGCTTTACCGCCCTTGAAACCGCCTGTTGCGAATTCCTCTTCGACCAGCATTGCCAACAGCAACACCAGCAACAGTACTACCACGAATCACAAGAAGCCTCGGACTACCACCCATGCCACTTCCGACCCGACTTCGTCGTCGGTACCATCATCGTCAACATCAGCTTCAACCTCCGAAGCTCCACCTCCATCCGCATTGACTTTCTTGGCCAGGTTGAATCAAGATGGTAATAGTAGTAGTAGTAGTAGTAATGCTGCTACGGCTACTACTGCTACGGAGTCGGTCGGTCGAGAGGATGGTGGGACAACATCGATGGCGACATCATCATCATCATCGTCGTCCCCATCCCGACGCAATCCGACACGAAGTATGACTCGACGGGGGTCAACCTAAGTCAGAATGGGAATCCTTACTTATTTCTTCGACAGGAAGTCGCTCCATTCAACACAAATGATAGTGGTCACCAATTTGCACATTCGATGACCTACGTTATCGCGATTTCCTCCAGTCGAGTGTCGAGCCCCCCTCCTATACCCAAACTCATCTCGGCTTTCAATCAATTGGGCACTCTATCCTTCTGGAACTCTCTTAGGAGTGGCCCTAAAACACAGGACGAAAGGTTGGCAGTTCTGGCACAACTGACTGGAACTTAATCGTCAAAGCAATTCATGACGACGCAACTTCCGAATCTACGAGTCGTTACGACGCGAGATTCAGCATGAACTGTGACCCGAAGAATCACAACAACCATTGTGTTCTTTACAGTTAACGTGTAAAAGATGGAGTGGACGGTACAAATCGATGTGAAACCATGAATCCTTAACCAGCTCAGACCACGGTGCGGAAATTTTGCGTCGGTGGCCCTTTTGCCAACTTCGACAACACGAGTAATAAAGTTGTACTCTAAAGTTCCTCCCAGATGCCCGTGTCTGAATCTTTTTTTGTCGTCTTTTCCTTCCAGGCGCTTAATACAGATTTCGCTTCTGAATCTAGTCCCATTTCTGCCCAACCTGGTTCCTTTTCAGAAAATCCATAATCGATACGTAATTCTTCCCCTTTTGCAATGTCACGAGATGCCCGAAAATCCAAACGACATCCAGATGTTCGAGGAGTATCATGGGACCATAATTCCGCGGTACATTCTTCTTCTGTTTCACAATCATTCATGAAACTTCCAGGATCTAGATCGACACAGATGACGACACGAACAGGAAGCTGACCCTCCGAGGAGGAGGAGGAGGAGGAGGAGGAAGAAGACGGAGGTGGGGAGATGTGTTCCAATCGTGTATAGGCCCACATTAGGATATCACAGGCCCAGTGGGAAGAGGATGGTAATGCATACAAATATCGTACAAAGTCTTCACCAGATTCGAATCGTGCTGTTCGGAAGGAACGCCAAATCAACATTCCCTCCTCAATATCGGAAAGTGCATAGATCCCTCGTCCATCCGTCCCCCAACGAACCTCAACGGGGACATAAAATCCATCAATACCCAAATACCCCCCAGGGGGGAGGGAGGAAGATTCTAAGCCTACAGTCTCTTGGTAGATGGATTGCATCTGTTTCCAATCATCATCACTTTGGATAGGAAGAGGATTCTCACCTCGATTCGAACATTGAAAGGCCTCCCAGAGTGAGCTTGTAGTGTTCTTCCCAAACCATGATGATGATGCTGATGATGAGGATCCCTTGGAAGTATCATCTTCAATATCGTCAGCTGTCGTGAATGATATTGCTTCTACGAACCCAGGATGCCCTCCCAGGCTACCCCTTCTTTCTTGGAAGCGAGACACTGAAAGAAAGAAAACAGCAAAGAGGAGGAATCCTCTTGAAAGCTTCTTCTCCATCCTCATTTTGGTTATTATCGTCATCATCATCATCATCATTTCCGGAGATATTCGGTCTTGTGACTACTGCTTCCTTTGTTGGATCCGTTTCCCTGTTATCTCAATCAATACAACACTCAGGTGTTGTTGCCGACAAGGATTCCAAATCTGGTACAGTACGATATGTGATACACCAAGAAAACACCGAAGCGTAGCTTTTTGGTTCCCCCCGAAGCAACTAGCTCCACTTTAGCCGCATAATTAATCAGAAACCGTGCGGGTAGGGTGTGGTACCCGGAACTTCTGTCCCCTTCGACAGAAGATTCTCTTCGTTCTTTTTTGGCATTGATTGGAGGATTGGGAAGGGCTGACTCGGATTCCAAGAGTGTACCATTTCATCTCTCTATAAAGAAGAGGCCACTAATCGACCAAAATCACAGTCAGTCGATCAAAATCGAGGACCAAAATCGATCAACATCGACCAAAATCTATTTGATAGACGGAAGAAGCGAAACGAGCTACGGTATGTTAACTTCGTCCATCAATCTCCCCATCTATATATGGTAGATTCTCATTCCGAATTGACTGTGATAGCGAAAGTGACTGGAAGTCTCTAGAGTAACCGTTTATCTCTAGTCCGAACCCCAACTCCCCTCGATTGAACTGAAAATAGGACACCCTGAAGAACAGGGTCACACAATAATAACAATCCTATCCTCGTCTACTTTGGGCATCCGTTACGAGTCGGTCCTTACACAATGGAGTACCCTCGTGGTACAAAAAAAAGGGAAACATCTCATCTTCTTCTTCATTACCAATCCCCTCCAGCTAATACATCACGACGACCACTGGCCATCTGTCGTGCATTCTTATCAAGCTTGGGACAATCGACGACTGTATGGCCAAGACCACCACAGTAGGAACATGCTAAAGTTGAGTTCCCCTCTGGAAGATGATCACGTGGATCATCTAACATCATTAGGACGGGGGGGATCCGTTGTCGTGCTTCCTTCAATAGGTGTTTCAAATCTAACAATGTCGTCTCCTCACAGGATTTATTAATAAAGGTCGTTGCGACGCCTGTCTTCCCCGCACGTCCGGTACGACCAATCCGATGGACATAATTTTCAATTTCATTTGGCATATCAAAGTTAATCACATGTTGGATATCGGCAAAGTCTAAACCCTTGGCGGCGACATCCGTCGCGACGAGGACATCCTTCTTCCCCCGTTTGTACAATTCAATGGCCTCATTTCGTTCCTCTTGATCTTTCCCCCCATGGATACTAACAGCTTCTACTCCCTTGAGTAACAAATATTCATGGATATCATCGACGTCACCCTTCCGTTCACAAAAGATAATGACGGGGGGAGCAGTCTTTTGGAGACAATGTAATAGGTATACGATCTTCGCTTCCTGTTTGACATATTCTACCTCTTGGATGACATCCAAATTGGCTGCTCCAGCTCGGCCGACATTGACAAGGACTGGTTGGACTAAAGTCTCTTGGGCAAAGTCTTGAAATTTCTTTGGAAAGGTCGCACTGAATAATAATGTTTGTCGTTGATGGGGGAAATGATTCATAATTTCACCCACTTCTTCATCAAAACCAAGATCTAACATCCGATCAGCTTCATCGAGACAAATATAACGACAGTTATCCAATTTCATCGTCTTCCGTTTAAGGATATCACGTAATCGTCCAGGCGTTGCGACGATACAATGGATGCCCTGACTTAGTAGGGTCTGAGTCTGATCCCGTACCGATTCTCCTCCAATCAATAATTGAGCACGTAAATTGGGATATTGTTTACTCGTATCATTCGTAATGACGTGACAAAATTCTTGTACCTGATCAAAGGTTTGTCTTGCTAATTCACGGGAGGGTGCCAAGATGATCCCAATAGGACCCTCTCCCGCTACTAAGGGCATCCGTAATTCTTCTTCCAACGCAGCCATGACTAGTGGAAGTGAAAAGGTTAATGTCTTCCCACTTCCCGTAAAGGCTATCCCAATCATATCTCGACCTGCCAGGGCGACAGTCAATCCCTGCATTTGAATCGGTGTCGGTTTCTTTATTCCCCTTTTCATTAATAGGTCTAAAATTGGTTTCGGGAATTTCATATCCTGAAATCGTTTACAGGGTGGTGGGACATTCATCCCCTCCACATCCATATGCCATTCCTTCCGTATCTGATTCCATATTTCTGGACCTTGGTCTAGTATACATCTTGGACATGTCCATGTTGAGGGAAGTGGATCCTTGTAGGCTACACCCTGAGCGACCTCTGAGGCTGCCTGGAGGGCATTCGTCTGGACTTTATTCGCCTCCTTGAGAATTCGTGCCTCCTCGTCTCTACGTTGCTTCGATAGTCGTTCTTCCTCCGTAAGGGATTGCTGTTGAAGAGCTGCAGCTGACTCCAATAGGGATTCGACGACCTGTTGTTCTTCTTGCTGTTGTTCCTCCGATGTATCTCCACCCTCATTACGATGAGGAAGTGTCTCCATACTGTTCCCTTTATTAAGCATATTTGGATTGTCGACTTGATTTAGTGCCACACGACGACGGTGTGCATATCGATCTTGTTCCAACAATTCTAGCTGCTCTTGTTTCCGACGTTTGGCCAGTGGTACAAACAAGGATGACTCTTGACTATTGATACCGCTGTTGATCGGTGATTCATGATCCCTTTCTCGCCCCTCTTCATGGTTGTCGTTTGAACGAAAGTCATGACTGTCGTCCTTCTCCATGAAATCTTCATCATCCTCATCTTCGTCGTAGGTCTTTGCCCTTGCGTTGGCTCGTCGTTGTCGATTCCTTTCTTCTCGTTTTTTCCTCCATGCGCTTAACTGAGCTTGGTTATCCGCATCATCATTTCCTTCTGTCTTGCGAGGAGCTTCAAGTGATTGCTGGGTCGATTCGACCATGACTCTTTCTTTTGCTGTGTTGGATTGACTGTGAGTCGTTCAAAGGCGACAATCATAGGTTTCGGCGGGAGGAGATCGTGAGGGTGGTGGACGACTTTGAGCATAAATATATGTACGGTAGGTACAGATGGGATGCCGGTATCCACAGTCGCGAGTCGCGAGTCGCGAGTCGCGAGTCAGAGATTGTAAGTCTAAGGGGTAAGTACAGCTAAAGATTCATGCTAAGGGGTCCCTCTTACCCTACCACGGTCACAGTCAACAGATCGGTTTTCGACTATTGCGAATACAAAATTTTCTTGTTGATTCAACAAGCCGGTGTCACATGTCTGATGACAGCGTGTCACAGTCACAGTCAATGCCATTTTGTGGTGACAGTGATTCAGGATCCTGCATCTATCCACGGGATCATGCATCGAATCAACAGAAATACTGCACCAGAATCGAAATGGAGGGGTTCACCAAAATAACTCACGGGCAAGTACCCCTCACTATCTGATATCGTCGGATCTGCTCCAGATTCAAGCAAAGTACGTACGATCGTTGATTTGTGACGAAGTCTTTCCTTCCTTGCGACGATGTGCAAAGGAGTCTGACCACTTTGATCTTTATCATTAGGGTCAGAACGACCCTCCAACAACAGCATGGTCACCGCCCGCCAGGAATCCCTTTCGTTAAAATTTCGAGCAAGTTGTAACGTTTTGAGAAGAATGGATATGTCATCTGGATTACCCACTGATGGATCCGCTGAGAGCTCCAATAGCTTACAGATTCGATACGGTGAAACGTTTGGCCGTACAGTGTAATAGATGGCAGATTTCCCCTCTCTGTCCGTGGCGTTCACGAACGCGATTCTCTGAGATTCCGGGACGTAAGAAATCAAGGTATCAACGTATCGATTGAAATCAATGAAGATATTCGCCAAAATGTGAAGCGATGTCTGTCCGTTTTCATCTCGGGCTGTCGGATCATGATGACCGGCTAGGAGCATTTCTACCAAACGTGTGTCAGTCTGATCCTTACGAATTACAGCGTGAAGGATGGGTGTGCGATCTGGATTGCCCACAAAAGGATCTGCTGACAACTCCAGAAGCCTGACGGCCATGGGAAATGAATTATGCTTTCCCGTCAAGGCGTAGTAGATGGCAGATTTCCCCTCTCTGTCCGTGGTGTTAAGGAACGCAACTCTGTCGCTCTCTGCGATGTGAGAAATCAGGACGTCGAGGAATTGACGGACGCCATCTATAGGACTACCGATATTGGCCATAACATGTAGCACTGTCTGTCCCTTTATGTCTTGAACTCTAGGATCACAATCACGCTCAAGGAGCATGGTCATCGCACGAAGTGAAGAACGCGCAGTGTTAATGACACGGTGAAGAATCAAGTGACCATCTGGATTGCCCACGAATGGATTCGCTGACAGCTCCAGTAGCTTGCATACCATGGAAAGGAAACTCCCCCCAATTACTCCTCCCGCCGCGTAGTAGATGGCGGATTTCCCCTCCCTGTCCGCGGTGTTAACGAACGCAACTCTGTCGCTCTCTGGGATATGAGAAATCAGGACGTCGAGGAATTGAACGACGTCATCTCTCTCTCTTTTGGCCATAACATGTAGCACTGTCTGTCCATTTCTGTCTTGAACTCTAGGATCACAATCACGCTCAAGGAGCATGGTCATCGCACGAAATGAAAAACGCGCAGTGTTAATGACACGGTGAAGAATCAAGTGACCATCTGGATTACCCACGAATGGATTCGCTGACAGCTCCAGTAGCTTGCATACCATGAAAGTGGAGCTCTTCCCCGCCGCGTAATAGACAGCAGACTTCCCATACGGGTCGATGGCGTTAACGAACGCGTGTCTCTCGTTTTCCGGGACGTGAGAAATCACGATATTAACGAATTCCCCGCAATCTCTTTTTGATTGGGCCAAAATATGTAGGACTGTCAGCCCTCTTTCGCCTTGTATTCTTGGATTACATCCACGTTGAAGGAGCATGGTTATCGCACGAAACCCATCATCAACCGAACAGTCATCAACCAGATGCGCTACACTGTGAAGTATCGATTTTCCAGTAGCAGAATTCGGGATCCGCCGATAGCTCCAGTAGCTTGCAGACGACGCCGATTGAGCCACTACGTTGCGCTGCGTGGTACAAGGCGGAATTCGAATGATTGTCCGTGATGTTCAGGAATGTGGTTTTCTCGTTTTCCGGCACGTAGGAAATCAAGATATCAATATATCCACTTAAATCATGTTCTTGACAGCTGTTGATGGCCAGAATGTGGAGTGCTGTTCGTCCCGTTTCGTCGTCTTGAGCCCGCGGGTCGCAGCCTCGTCCCAGGAGGTCGACCACCGCACGACGCGTAACATCCTTGTTGTTGTGATCGCGATGGCACAATGATGCATGAAGTATTGATCTGCCAGCTTCTTGATTGGGTACGAACGGATTCGCTGAGAGCTCCAGTAGCTTAGAGACCATGGACAGTGATGAATTGCTTGCTGCCGCATAGTACATGGCGGAATTCCCGGAGGAATCCAGCCCGTTAAGGAACGTGATCCTCTCGTTTTCCGGTACACAAGAAATCAAGATGTCAACGAAACCATTCAAATCATGTGTTTGACGACCGTGAATCGCTAAAGCATGTAGCGCTGTTTGTCCTGTGCGGTCTCGGGATGTGACGAAGATGCTTTTTTCGTCCTCATCAATGAACGAGAGTAATTTCTTGATAAATCGATTACAGTTGTTCGAGGATGCCTTATTGGCCAAAATATGCAATGCAGTCTTCCCACTCTCGTCTGGTGCACACGGATCACAATAAAGTTCAAGCAAAGTGGTGACGACATACATGGTCGAATCGTGATTGAGGGGTTGAAGATTTTCTAGAGAAGTAAGGAGTGCCGTCCTCTCTTTCTTATCTTGTACATTCACATTCATCCCGGCCTTCACCAGAATTCTGATCATTTCATCCCCATGTTGAGTCGATGATGCTGCCATGTGAAGATATGGAGGTGGTATGGATCGATGATGATCAATAGCAAAGTAGTCGTTCCAGAGAGTCTTACGGCGTGATAACAAGACGGCAAGCCGTCCGACGTCCTCGTTCGAAATAGCGTCGTGGATTTCTGCCCAGTTCATGATGCTGAGGAATCTTTGCCTTACTTCGTTGTATTGATGATGAGAGAAATGGGAGGCACAACACCTTTAGAGAGTTTTCAGTAAACACAGTGGCTTCAGTTGAGAATCTGGCAAGATCCGTACCCGTACAGCTGGTTTTTTTTGGACCTAGCGGGACGCGAGGAATTTCAATAACCCCTTAACTCGTTGGGGAACCTTTGTGATATCATCGTTCATAGATACAGAGGGGCTCCAGTGACTTCGGGAACACCCTTGTTTTAGAATCAATTAGGTCGACTGCCCTCCGGGAGAGAACCGGATGGACTTTCAGTTACCACTCGGATCTTTGTCATTCACCATGAAGATGTCTCTGTTGAAGCACAAAGTACTATGTACCTCACAAACTAGTCTAAAAACGGATGATATAGATAGCAGTTATATCCTTGACGTCCATTATGTCCTTAGTCCCGGCATGGCGTGATATTCTTCCCATCGGAACGAGACGACGGTCCCATGACACAATTGCGAAGTGACAACGGAGGTGAAAATAGAAATAGGCAGGGGGGGGGGGAGTCTCAAACAAAAAGCCATGGGCTTGTTGGCGAATAGGGAGAAACATCCATCTCTATTGGTGGGGTACCAACCCATTCTGCATCGTTCACGATGGAAACCTCGTCCAATTCCATTTCTACCCCTTTTTGCGTCATCGATACATCTCTTCGAAAAAT
>Ga0194115_10006578_pt1 | contig 11756 bp, 22 predicted proteins | sample TA2MahsurfametaG_3_FD_148656 | JGI IMG/M metagenome (GOLD analysis project Ga0194115, IMG submission 148656) | Freshwater microbial communities from Lake Tanganyika, Tanzania - TA2015002 Mahale S4 surface | ecosystem: Environmental > Aquatic > Freshwater > Lake | place: Tanzania: Lake... | reverse complement strand
GCAGAGAAAAGACTTCAATCATGTTTTTGAAAAGTTTTCTATTGAGCTTAAGGAAGCACTTAAAAGTCTATAAAACAGTCTTAAGCTTGAACCTTACAACCCGAATTGGGAAAATGATGCTCGTACCCATCATACACAGAAAAATCTTTCTGAAGCTATGATTAAGGACTTCAACAGAGTGTTCGATTAATGGAGAGAGAAGATCAGACAACATTGTGAGGATGCTGATAAAGAGAAGACTGACTAGAAGGGAGCTGGTCCAAGAAATGAGCTCGATTACTGGAAACAAAGAATGAGAACCTACACTGGTATTTCTGAGCAATTACGTAGTAAGAATTGCAAGACAGTGTATGATGTACTCTCTTTTGCTTCTCAAAATCAAAATGTTGGTGGAACCGACAACCCTCGTGACAAAATTTACATGTCAACTTCAGAATGGAGAAGTCTTGAGCTCCGTGTTACAGAAAGTCTTAATGAAGCAAAAGATAATGTGAAATATCTTTAGACTTTAGAGAAGTTCATCGAGCCTTTGTACGATGGAAATCCAGATACAATCAAAGAGACCCTTCCAGGTTTGATGAATAGCATCAAGATGATCCACACCATTGCTCGTTATTACAATACTAATGACCGTATGACTAAATTGTTCAGCTAGATCACTAACTAGATGATCAACAATTGCAAGTACAATATCATTTTCTTCTTAAAAATTCGCAAAGGTCAAACAATCAGAGCAGGTATTGTCCCAACTGATGATGTTCTTTGGGATCATAATGAATATCCACCAGATGAGCTTATTCCTATGCTTTAAAGCTGCATTGAGTTGAACAAAGCTTACTAGCATTAGTATGATTTCACAAAGGAACGTCTTATGAGTATGCCTAAAGGTAAACAGTTTGAATTCTCATCAAACCAGATCTTTGGTAGATTTGACCTCTTCTGCCGAAGAATCAGCAAGCTTATCGAACTCTTTGGAACTATTAAATAGTTCAAAACTTTAGAAAAACATAATCTAGAGAATATTCAACCCATCTTGGATACTTTTGAAAAGTATGTTAATGGATTCAAGAAAAAGAATCATAAGCTTCTTGATTTCTAACAAAACACATTTGACCGTGATTTCGTAGAGTTTAACGTTGGAGTTTCATCAGTTGAAACAGACCTTCAGAAGTATATTGATAGAAGTTTCGAGAATATAGTATCAATTGAAGACTCTCTAAAGCTTCTTAGAAAGTTCAAAGCTATTCTTACTAGAGAAAACCTTAAAAACAATCTTAATCAGAAGTATATCTTGTTGTTCTAAACTTATGGAAATGAAATAGAATCCGTGAAAGAACAATACAAGAAATATATGTCAAGTCCATAAATTGTTCGTAACCTTCCTACAGTTTCAGGAAGTATTACCTGGTCTCGTCATCTTTTCCATCGTATCTCTAGTCCTATTGAGTAGTTCCCTCCAGATCTTATAAAGCAAAAGGATTCTCGCAAGAGAGTTAAAGATTATAACAGTCTTGGACTCATTTTGATTTCATTCGAGTATACTTGGCGTCAAAAATGGGCAGCTGAAGTTGAGAAAGCTAAAGCTGGATTACAAGCTACTTTGATAATCCGTCATCCAGACAACAACAAGCTTTATGTTAACTTTGATTCTGAAATCTTAACTTTGATAAGAGAGGCTAAATGTCTCACAAGAATCGGAATTGATATTCCTGAAAGTGCCAAAATTGTCCTCTTACAAGAAGATAAGTTTAAAATGTACAACAATGAGCTTTAATTCGTCCTTAGAGAATATGACAGAATTGTGAACAAGATTCGTCCAAATACTAAGAGTTTATTGGTTCCTCATCTTGAAGATCTTGAGTATAAACTCCGTCCAGGTATGGTTACACTCACATGGACTTCAATGAACATTGATGGTTATCTTAATCACGTTCATTTGGGTCTTGCAAAACTTGAGTAATTGATTATCAACATCAATGATATTATGGAGAATCGAATTGAAAACAATCTTAAAGCTTTGTCAAAAACTGTCCTCGTAAATCTTCCTCAAGATGCTCAGACATTCACTCTTGATGAGTTTGTCCAGATGCAAGAAGAATGGATTCGTGATGAGTCAGAAAAACTTAAATCAAAGAACTATGAAGTAGAAGGAGCTGTTGAAGATCTCATCTAAACAATTTGCTCTTACTAGCTTGACTAGCATGTAGAGCCTATCTCCGCTGAGGAAATCTAAAAACTTTCTAAATATTACAACTGGTCAATGTATTAAGCTTTGTTACATGCAACTAAATATTCTTTAAATTAAATGAAAGAAAGAATTTGTGGAAGAAGAAACATGCCAAAACAAATTTTGAAGCCATTCTTTGAAGTAGATGTCTAGCTTGTTGGAGATTCATGCACACTTAAACCTACTTTAGAAGAGGTTCAAAGTGCTATCAACAGAGCAGCTTCTCATGTACTTAAGTCAACTAAAAATGTTCAAAACTGGAACTAAAAGGATCAACCTGAGGACCAACGTGAACCTTTCTATGATTGGATTGCAAAAGACAAAGAAATCGTTAAGGTAATTCTTCTTCTTACTGGTTCAATCTAAGGTACTAAGAATAACGTTAACAAATTCCTTGAAGATTTCGAGAGATTTGACTGGTTATGGAAACAATAAATCGAAGCTCAACTTAAGTTATTCAATAGCAAAGATCCTCAACTTGAGGACTTTGAGAGCAAACTTAAAGATTTTAGTTCTTTCGATGAAGAAGTTGCATTGATCCCTAACAATCACCAAATCGGCGCTCTGTCTCTTAAGACTGACAGTGTAAAATTAGGTTTGAAGAGATGGATTGATCTCTGGAAAGGAGCTTTCTCCCGTGATCTTTATAAGAAAGCTAAAAGACTTCATGAAGAACTTAATGATGAAATTAAATAAATTAAACTTCGAATTGAAAAACCCGCCAAAGATATTGATTCTCTTGGAAATGTTATGGCTGCTTTAGAAGAAATTCGTAAAAAGCAATCAGAAATTGACATTTAATTAAGACCTATCCTTGAAATGTATTCTCTTCTTGAAATTTATCTTCCAGAAGCAACACAAGGAGAAGAAACTGATGCAAGCTCAATTCTCCAAAGAGAGTGGGGTAACCTAGTAAATAACTCTCAAGGAATTAGAAATGATCTTTAAGGCCAATAGGCTGAATTCAAATTATCTCTTGTATAATGTATTACTTCACTTCGTTCTGAAGTAACAGTATTCCGTTAAAAATTTGAAACACAAGGACCTATGGTAAAAGGTATTGAGCCACGTGAAGCCTTAAATAGACTTAGAATGTTCTAAGAGGAGTATCAAATTGCAAAGAGAAAATATGATTCTTACTTTGCAGGTGAAACTTTGTTCGGTCTTGCTCATTAAAATTATCCAGCTCTTGTTGAGACTTAAAAATAAATTGAGCTCTTTGATAAACTTTATAGTTTATATTAAAAAGTGAATGATGCCATTTCTAAATGGCGTGAAATCCCCTGGTAAGAGATTACAAATGAAATTTTGAAAATGACTGAAACAATCGAAGCTTTCAGCAGAGATTGCACAAAACTTCCAGGACAACTTAAATAGGAATAAGCTTACAAAGAACTCAAGACTGAAATTGAAAACATGATTGAAATTATTCCTTTGGTTGAAGCTCTTGCTAAGCAATCAATTCGTGATCGCCATTGGGATGATATCATTGAAATTACAAAAACTGAAATTCCTTACAATAGTGAGTCATTTACTTTTGCTCAGCTACTTAGTGCGCCTCTTCTTCAATATCGTGAGGATATTGAGGATATTACTGACTCAGCTGATAAACAATTAAAGCTTGAGAAATAACTTAATGAAGATATTATTGCTCATTGGGAGACTGCTGAGCTTGAAATTAAAGACTGGAAAGGTGTCCCACAGCCTTGTACACTTGGTGGTAATATTATTGAAATCACTGAAAAATTAGAAGAGCACATTATGGCATTAAATCAGATGAATGCTATGAGATATGTAACTCCATTCAAAGCTATTGTCACCGATAGAATCAGTGTTCTCTCTGATGCTGCTGATCAAGTTGAAAAATGGCTTAAAGTACAAACTCTTTGGACAAACCTTGTATCTGTATTCACATCAGGAGATATTGCCAAATAAATGCCAGCTGAATCTAAGAAGTTCAGAGCGATTGATAAACAATGGCTCAAAATTATGGAGAGAGCTGCTGAGACTAAAAATGTTATCTAATGCTGCAACAATGATGTTTTAAAGACTAACTTACCTCTTCTCTAAGAAGGTCTTGAGTTCTGTCAAAAGAAACTTGAAAACTATTTGGAAACTAAAAGAAACATTTTCCCTCGTTTCTATTTCTGTTCAAATGCTGATTTACTTAAGATCCTTTCAGTAGGTTCTGAGCCAAGTGCAGTTTAAGATGATTTCGAAAAATTGTTTGATGCTATCAACAGAGTATCATTTGATGAAAGCAATAGAAGATTAATCTTTGAAATTATCTTCATTATGGGTTCTTTCGACGAAAGGATCACTCTTCAAGAAGGTGTTTAAGCTGAAGGTAACATTGAGGATTGGCTTGTGAAACTTGAAAAGAGTATGTAAATGTCTGTCAGATAGATTTGCTCTCGTGGTTCTTAGGACTGTTTCTCAATGCCTCTTCGTGAATTCATTGAAGGATATTGTTCCCAAGTTGCTCTCCTTGGTATTTAAATGCTTTGGACTCAAAAAGTCGGAGAATGTCTTGAGAAAAGCAGCAAAGAGAAAGCTGCAGAATTTGCTAAGAAAGGAAAAGAAATTCAAGCTATTATGGCAGATCTTACGATGATGTGTCTTGAAGATATGAACAAACTCAAACGTATGAAAGTTGAAACTTTAGTTACAATCCATGTGCATCAACGTGATCTATTCACAAAGATTTCTGATGATGCAAAGAAAAATATGATTAAGGATGCAAATGATTTTGACTGGCAAAAGAATACTCGTTGTTTCTGGAACACTGAACTTAATCACGTTCAAGTCTCAGTAACTGATGTCGTCTTCACTTATTCTTATGAGTATCTTGGAGCTAAAGAGCGTCTTTGTGTTACTCCTCTTACCGATAGATGCTATATCACTTTATCATAAGCTCTTGGTATGCTTTATGGTGGAGCCCCCGCTGGCCCAGCTGGAACTGGTAAAACTGAAACTGTAAAGGATCTCGGACGTACACTTGGTATTTTCGTAGTCGTTACCAACTGTTCAGATGAGCATAGATTCCGTGATATGGCTAAAATTTTCAAGGGTGTTTGTTAGAGTGGACTTTGGGGTTGTTTCGATGAATTCAATAGAATTTCTCTTGCTACTCTCTCTGTCGTAGCTGCATAAGTCGAATCAATTACTTCAGCTAAGAAACAAGATTTAACATCCTTCGAATTTCCTGGTGAAGCTTCAGGAAACAAAATTAAATTGATTAAATCTTGCGGTTATTTCATTACAATGAATCCTGGTTATGCTGGTCGCCAAGAACTTCCTGAAAACTTAAAAGTATTGTTCCGTGGTGTTACAATGATGACCCCTGATAGACGTGTTATTATGAAAGTAAAGTTGGCCTCTGTCGGTTATACTAACTATGATCCCCTTTCTAAAAAGTTCAACATGCTATACGCTATTTGCGAAGAATAACTTTCTAAATAACGCCATTATGATTTTGGTTTACGTAATATTCTCTCTGTACTCAGAACTGCTGGTAACAACAAGAGAGAAGAGGCTGTTGATGCTTCCGAAGAAATGATTTTGTGCAGAACTCTTCGTGACATGAACCTTTCAAAATTCGTTGCTTGGGATATCCCCTTATTTTTGCAATTACTCAAGGATATTTTCCCTAAACAAACTGATTTAAAAGTTAAAGTGCATAAAGATCTTGAAGCTGCTGCTAGATCTCTTATTAAAAGTAAGAATCTTGTCTAAGTTCCAGACTGGTACAAGAAAATTATCTAACTTTATGAAACATCACTTGTGCGCCACGGTTTCATGGTGGTTGGTACAGTTGGATGCGGAAAGACTACAATTATGAATGTTTTAACTGATGCTCTTTTCGAAGTCGGTATTCCACATAAATTAAACAGGATGAATCCTAAATCAATTACTGGTCAAGAAATGTATGGTATGATGAATACTGTAACTGGTGAATGGTTCCCAGGAGTTTTCTCTGAAATCTGGAAGAAATGTAATGACAAGAAAAATAAATAAGCTCAATGGATTATTTGTGATGGTCCAGTAGATGCTATTTGGATTGAAAACTTAAATACAGTCTTGGATGATAACAAAATTCTAACTCTTGCTAATGCTGAAAGAATTCCTATGACTGATACTACAAAGATGGTCTTTGAAGTAGAAAACCTTAACAATGCTTCTCCAGCAACTGTATCCCGTTGTGGTATTATTTTTGTTTCTCCCACTGATCTTTATTGGAAACCTTTGATTGAAACATGGATTAAAGATAGACAAGAAGAAAGAAAAATGTGTAATCCAGATGAGGGACAATGGGCTATGGATTTAACTGACAAATATATTGAAAAACCAGGTCTTTTTGATCAAATGCTTATTGGTTATAACTAAGTTATGCCTACTCCACCAGTAGTTTTAATTACTCAACTCTTAAATTTGATGACCGGTCTTCTTAGTCAATATGTCGAGAGAGCGGAAGTTATTGATAAACCATCATTTGAACGTTTCTGGTTATATTGCATGTGTTGGGCTGTTTGTGGTCTTCATGAATAGGAAGATAGAGAAAAATTCCATAAATTCCTTGAATCTAGAAATGCACCATTACCTCCAATCTCTCCAGCCAAGATGGCCGCAGAGAAAGAAACAATTTTCGACTATATGGTTGATGAAACTACTAGAACATGGAAACTTTGGGAAGCTGAGGTTTGGAACCCACCAAAAAAATTATTGTTCTCTCAATTGTTGATCCCCACCAGTGATTCAACTCGTGCTGAATATATAATTGATAAAATCGCAAAAATGCCAGTTATGAGAAATGAAAAGAGAAAAGAACCAGGAAATCAATCAACTCTTCTAGTCGGAGGTCCTGGTACTGCTAAGACATCAGTCGTTCTAATGTACACCTCTAAATTTAACAATGAAAAGATGTTGTTCAAACGTATCAACTTCTCATCTGCGACAACACCCTTCAACTTCTAAGAATCTATTGAATCAGAAGTTGAGAAGAAACAAGTAAGAACTTATACTCCTCCTAATGGAAAGAACATGACTGTCTTTATTGACGACTTTTCCATGCCTTTTGTTAACCTTTGGGGTGATCAGATCACACTTGAAATCACTAGACAATTAATTGAACAAAAAGGTTTCTATTTCTTATCCAAGGATGATCGTGGTTATTTCAGACAAATTGATTAATTATAATACTTGGCTGCAATGAACCATCCAGGCGGTGGTAGAAATGATATTCCTCACAGACTTAAACGTCATTTCTTCTCAATTAATATGACACCTCCCTCTCAAAGAGCCGTAGAGAACATTTATGGTCGTATTCTTGAAGTACTCTTTAACCCTAAAAAATATGCAGCTGAAGTTATTTCCATGAGACCACTACTTATCAATGCAACTATTGGTATTTGGGATGCAGTTAAAAGAAAATTACTTCCAACTCCAGCTAAGTTCCATTATAACTTCACACTTAGAGAGCTTTCTCGTGTCTTCTAGGGAGTTTGTGGTGTAGTTGCTAAACCAGACTATAAAGTTATTTAAGATTGTCTATAGATTAAAGATAAAATTAGATCTGAGCTCTTCCTTATTGCCCTTTGGCGCCATGAATGTGAGCGTGTGTTCTCTGATAAACTTATTAACAATCCTGACAAAAAAACTTTCTAAGACATGCTTGATCGTGTAACTAAGGAGAATTTCCGTGATGCTCTTAACTTTGATGATGAATAGCTTATGACATCATATCTTTTCTCTGATTTCCAAAGAAACGATATATATGATGAATATGGTGAGTTGGTAGAAGAAGCCCCATTCGTTTATGAAGCTTGCCCAGACATTGAAGCTATCAAAAAGATCTGTCAGAAAAAATTAGAAGGATATAACGAAAAAAATCAATCCAAACAAATGAACTTAGTTATTTTTGACGATGCCCTAAAACATCTTCTTCGTATTACACGTATTATAAATACTCCATCAGGAAACTGTCTTCTTGTTGGTGTAGGAGGTTCTGGAAAGTAATCACTGACAAAACTTTCTTCCTTCATTTGTAAACAACTCTTCTTCCAAATTTCACTTACAAAGTCTTATGGTGAAACCCATCTTAAGGATGATATTAGACAACTTTATCGTGAAGCTGGACCAGCCGGTAAATAAGTTACCTTCATTTTAACTGATGCTGAGATTAAATAAGAGAGTTTCCTTGAAGCTATTAACAGTATGCTTGCAACAGGTGAAATCCCAGGATTGATTGCTAAGGAAGACAAGGATGTTATTTCTTTAGAATGCAAAAACGTCTGGGTAAAAGAGGCTGGTGCTAAAGGTCTAGAACCATCTATTCTTGCTCTTTGGATCTTCTTCATTAATAGAGTCAAGGATTGCCTTCATGTCGTATTGTGCTTCTCACCAGTTGGTGTAAAGTTCCGTGAGAGATCTCAAAAGTTCCCCTCACTCTTCTCTCAGTGCTCAATAGATTGGTTCTTACCCTGGCCCGAGGATGCTTTGATTTCTGTATCCAGCAAATTCCTTAAAGGATTTAAAATGGATGCCACACCTGAGGTCCGTACTGCATTAGAAAAACATATGGGTAAATGCCACGATCTTGTAAATGATATTTGTAGTGAATATTTCCAGCGCATGCGTAAATATGTTTACGTAACACCAAAATCTTATCTCTCCTTTATTGATCTTTATAAAGAAGTTTACAAAGCTAAATATGAAGGAATTGATATTGAAGAGTAAAATATTAACAAAGGTTTAGAATGCCTTGCTGAAGCAGCTAAGGGTGTAGAAGAACTTAAAATTGACCTTAAAGCCGAAGATATTAAGGTGAAGGAAGCCTCTGAAAGAGTAGATAAACTTATTAAGGAACTTGATATTGAAAACAAAAAAGCTGCTGAAAAACAAGCTGAAGTAGCTATTGTAAAAGATGCTTGTACTAAATAAGCAACTTAAATTGCAGCAGAGAAAGAATAAGCCGATAAAGAACTTTAAGCGGCTATTCCATTCTTGAATAAAGCTGTAGCTGCTGCCGATTCAATTAAACCTGCAGATATTAACGAAGCCAAAGGTAACAGAAACCCAACAGATACATTAAGATTTATCATGGACGCTGTTCAGATTCTTTTCAAGAGGCCTTTAGATCCCGTAAAACTTACTGAATTAAAGATTCAAGGTCAAATGTGTCCATTCGTCATGGATTCATTCCAAAACTGCACAAAAGCGACATTAGGTTCTCCAAACTTGCTTAAAGATATTATGAACTTCTCTCAGGTTGAAAAAGATAATATTAATGAAGAAACTATCGAATTACTTGAGCCTTATTTAACTCTAAAAGCACCCGATGGCAAACCATGTTTCGACGGAGATGCAGCCGCTAAAGCTTCTCAAGCAATGAAGGGTGTGGCTATTTGGTCAGCAGCAATGAGTGATTATCACAAAGCATCAAAAATTGTAAAGCCTAAACTTTTACTTCTTAATATTAAAATGGCAGAGCTTGATGAAGCTAATGCTAACTTAGCTGCAGCTGAAACTGAACTTGCTGAAGTAATTGCTCTTAAAGCTAAACTAAAAGCTACCTTCGATCTTAACATGGCTGAAAAGAACGCTTTGACAGAACGTGCAAACAAAACTAAGAAAAAGATGGAGCAGGCTAATAGACTTATTAACTCACTCGAAGATAACAAGATTCGTTGGATCGCAAATGCAAACGAATTCAAATCTCTGAAAATTCGTTTGACTGGTGATGTAGCTAAAGCTTGTGCTTTCGTATCATATTGTGGCCCATTCAATGCAGAATTCAGAGGCAAACTTTTGAATGAATACTTCCATAACGATCTCATCAATAAAGATATTCCTGTGTCTGATGGTCTCTAACTTACATAATTCTTAGTGGATACTGCAACAATTGGTGAATGGAATTTACAAGGTCTTCCATCTGATGATCTTTCTATCTAAAACGGCATTATGGTTACCAGATCATCAAGATTTGCTCTCATGGTTGATCCTCAAGGATAAGCTATTGGATGGATTAAAAATCGTGAGCCAGTCCTCAACTCTGCAAACATGATTGTAACTTTGACTAATCCTCATCTTAAAGATAAACTGAAGTTAGCTCTTTAGGAAGGTTATCCTTTCTTAATTGAGTCAATTGAGAATGAAGTGGATCCCATGATTGATCCAGTTCTTGAAAAACAAATTATCGTTAAAGGTAGAAGCAAGAAATTGATAAAAATCTCAGATCAAGAATGTGACTACAATGATAAATTTATGCTTTACATGACTTCACGTTTAGCAAATCCTCACTTCTCTCCTGAGTTAGCCGCTAAAGCTACAATTATTGATTTTACTGTAACCTAGGGAGGTCTTGAACAATAATTACTTGGACGTTTGATTTCAAAAGAATAAAAGTCTCTAGAAGATCAACTTTAACAATTACAAGAGGAGGTAACAATGAATACAAAGACTCTTGCAAACTATGAAGCACAGCTTTTGGAACGTCTAGCTAATGTCTAAGGTTCTCTGCTTGATGATGTAACAATTATTGATGTGTTAAGTACTATTAAAACTAAATCAAAGGAAGTAAATGAAAAACTTGTTGAGGCAAAAGAAAAGAAAATTGAAATCGATCAAAAACGTGAACTTTTCAGACCTGTAGCTGCTAGAGGATCAGTACTTTATTTCTGTGTTGTAGAAATGACACTTGTAAATTGGATGTACAATACTTCACTTTATCAATTCCTTGGACTTTTTGATTATGCTATCGACTTCTCACCAAAAGCTCAGCTAGTTAAAGATCGTGTACATAATATTATTTAATGGTTAACGAGAAGAGTTTATAGATACATTAACCGAGGTCTTTTCGAATGTGACAAAGTAACCTTCAAACTCATGATGGCTACAAAAATTTTGATAAAGGATGGTAAACTTACCTCATCTGATGTTGGAATTTTCTTGAAAGCAGGTTCTGGTATTGATGATCGTACTCGACCTTTCGGCTGGATGGATCAAAAAGTCTGGCTTAACTTAAAAGCTCTTTCAAAACATAGATTTAATAATGAGCACAATGTCTTTTTCAAAGAGTTACCAGACCGTATCGGTAGAAATGAAGCTTAATGGAAACAATGGATGCTGGAATCAAATGAACCTGAATCAGCTCCAATTCCAGATTATGAAGAAAAAATTAACTCTGATGCAAATATTGGTCCCTTCATTCATCTTTGTATTGTCCGTGCGGCAAGAGAAGATAGAACTGTACTTGCTTCGAGATAATTTATTAAAGAAGTGCTTGGTGATGAGTATGTAGCTCCAGTTACTGATCAACTTCAAGAAATCTTCGATGAATCTCTGCCAAATGTGCCTGTTCTTTATTTGCTTTCAGCTGGTGCAGATCCTACAAATTCTATTGATGAATTTGGTAAAAAAAAGAAGACTATTGCTAACAAAGTTAGTATGGGAGAAGAATAAGAAATTGAAGCAGCAAAACAAATTGACAAGGCTTTTGTTAACGGTCAATGGGTTATTCTAAATAACTGCC
>Ga0194115_10006577_pt1 | contig 11757 bp, 20 predicted proteins | sample TA2MahsurfametaG_3_FD_148656 | JGI IMG/M metagenome (GOLD analysis project Ga0194115, IMG submission 148656) | Freshwater microbial communities from Lake Tanganyika, Tanzania - TA2015002 Mahale S4 surface | ecosystem: Environmental > Aquatic > Freshwater > Lake | place: Tanzania: Lake... | reverse complement strand
GCTCCACCAAAAGAGCAGGACACGTACCACTTCCCGAATAGTAATTTAATATACGCGCAGAATGGGATGTTGCATATTGGATATTTCCATTACTGCCTACAAATGAAGCTGAACCTGGACGAGTGTATGTAAAATCTCCTGTGCCGTCTGTAGGCAGTTGACTAAATACAGAACCTGAATTTGATCCTGTACTAAATCTGTAGGGTACTAAAAGTAAAACAGGATTAGGTATTGACATATGAGTGTATGTTTATTTATTCATTATATTTACAAATCTACGATTTAAACAAGTGTAAGCATCTGGATTACCTAAGGATGTACCTGAAATAATACTTTCCGCTCCTAGCCTGTCTGTTCTTAATAAATATTGGTCAAATAAAGTTGAGTAATATTTTTGATTATAGGTTGTGTAGGTAGGATCAAAGTAATCTAAAATTAAAGCATATCGACTATATACACAAGGTGTGAATTCTTCAGTAATAGGAGTAGGGGAAATACTATTTATTCTTGTATTGTATTCAACCCAATCAATATAGCTTTGGCCGGTAACAACAGATGGTCCTGAAGGTTGTGCTGCTTCAAATACACCTAATGTTACCCCTATTTGTATACCTAAACCTAAGCCGAATCCAAGCATATTTTATAAATCGTATTGGTCTCTAAGGGCGTTATATAAAAATGCTACCCCTGAAGATTGGGTTACTGATGTTATGGTTCCGTATATGGGTAATCCAGCAGCAAATGAACCTGTGATTTGAGAACCACTTACTATGTTGTTCATTTTAATATTTGCCACACTACTTGTTAACGGGTAATATACATAGTAATACCCCGGAGGAGATGTTACTGAACCAGATAGAAATACTCCTCCTCCTAGCCCGTATGGGTGTGAAAATTCGTTTATTATTGCCATATTATAGTTTTAATTTTTTTATTTATAAATATCCCCTATATACGTTTTAAATATCCCGAGATTTAACCTCCGAAAAAACATCCAGGTAGTTCTTAATAACAGCACAGTACTCGTAATACTCCCATTCTTCAAAAGCCCCTAACAGGCAATTTAAAGCACTAAGTATAGGTACAACCCCGTAGGATAAACATTGAGAGACATGATCTTCCTTTGTCAGATCAATTAAAAGTAAATAATTATACAACCGTGTATAGTACTTCTTTTTAACCACGTCTTCCACATCCCTCCATTTCTCAGGATACTTTTTTTGATATTTAAAAGACACCAGTAGGTGAGTGGTTATGCCTTTTAAAATTACCCCCATAACAAGTCCGGGGGCAACGGTGGACATATCAACATCCTTAGGCCCGGTAGATGAACTATTTGAAGGAGTATCTTCAAAAAACACGTCAAATACGTCCGGGTTAATTTTTTTCATGTAGTTATGTAGTCGAGGTGTCAAGAGGCATATCACGGCCTATTTTTAAGGCATCCTCAATAAACTTATTATTTAATCTAATCTTTGATAAATTTTTATCGTAAAAATCAATTTGCGGGTAATACTCAAGTGTTTGAGTTTGTTTATTGTATCTAAACACCGGAGATTCTACCTTAGACTGGTACCCCACTAGATGCTGGCCATCTTCGGTAGTAACTTCTTCATACTCAAAATTTGAAACTTTATCTTTTATACCTCTAATAAAATCATCTAAATTAATTAAGGGTAAGTTAAAAATAGCAGCTTTATCAGAAGGTTTCTCCTGAGGTGCGTCGGTAGTAACGTCTTCTTCCCCTTCTACGACTTCTTTTAGGAGTTTAATTAATTTTATCATATCAGGTTATTTTTAATATTTCGTAAAACTCCTCCGGGTTATCTTTAAATAGCTGTAAAAGAAGGCTTATATCGAACTCTTTAACATCGTAACCAAAGTCACTAAGTAACTTAACTCGAGCATCAGGAAATGTACGCTCTTTGGACATAAACAATTCAATTGCAAACGCAAGAGTAGGTTGATCGGTATGAAAATAAGGAGATTCATATTCAAGGTACACACTGGAGTTAATGTAGAGACTCATTTTACTTTCATTAAGATTAACCGTGTATTTACGTTGAGTAACGGTATGACTGACAGGTAATAGATCAAGCAGCTCAACTATGTACCGAGCATTTGGATGCTTAACATATTTTAAAAAAGCAGGTACCTCTATATTTCCAGAAACTTCCCGGCGATTAAGCCTATAAGTGTCCCTTAGTAGTCTGTGTAATAGTCCATGTCCACCTAGTCGTGACTTAAAAAAAATATTAAGCTCTGAGTTAGGTACTTCCTGCTTTTTAAAAATATTAATATAATCCTCGGATGGAGGAGCTACTTTAATTTCCTTCAGTAAGTCTAGAAACTTCACCATACCGGCTTTTGGTAGAGGTTAGTTGGAAGAGAGTTCAGATTCAATACTATCAATGATAGCCCGATAATTCCGCAGCCTCAACGCACCCCTCTCTTTTACTAGTTCATTCACTTTCTGTGCTATAACATGTAGATCTGCATCCTCCTGAACATCTTCTCTAGAATACTCCAGGAGTCTGATGAATAACGGAAGATCCATAGCAATGATATCTATATTATCTTCGGATTCATCCTCCTGAGAGAGTGAAGCATCGACGGGCGGTTGATCGATTGCCACTCCCTCTTCTCCGGTCAATGCTTTATACTTTTCTTCGGTTATAATCCCGGCTAACATTTGAAGCCTTAAAATATCTCTGTTCATATTAAATAGTTTTATATAAATATACTTATTTAAATAGTAAATAATCTAAAGCAGATTGAGGAGAGTCAAATTCATCATCCTCATCAGAATTATAGGGGTAAATACTACCTTCAAAAATATCTTTTAACTCACTAGGCTTTAAAAATCTACCTCTAGTAGCAAGATAAACAAACCCATCTGCGTCGAAAGATCTGACAGAAAGCCTGAGACCCTCAGGAAGACCTGTTATTTGTGGAAACTCAGGTCTGACAGAAATACAGCGAACTTCAAAAACCCCATTCTCATCCTCTGCATCCGGATCAGACACTACATCTACCCCATCTACATTCATATAACTAGTAAGTTCAGATAAAACAGATTCACGTCTTATCTCAACTGCTTTGCTGAAATCAAGGTCTTGCCACCAATCACCGTCATAATCAATTTGAGAATCAAAAGGTATTTTAAATATAACAGTAAAACGAGGTTCAACTTTTATATCTTCAAATAAATTTACTAGTTTAATCATGCTATTGATTTACTAATATAAATAGCATGTTAAGGTAATAAACACTTACTTATTTTAACTGCATACTGGATATTTATAACTAAAAAGTAAATACTGTGAAACAACCTAAATATATCATTTATAAAGGTGCTAAGTATGAAAGAGTAGGAGCTCTAAATGAAATAAGAGTAGATCCTATAAAGGAGTATGTTGATATTCCCTACGATGAAAAAGAAGATACAGAATCAAAAAAAAACAAACATATTGAACTGGTAGGCGGACTTAAACAAGATCTACCAGGAATTGATAACCCTCCAGCTTGGAAAAAACAAAACAACACCATACAGTTATTTAACAGAGACAGATTAAAGTTTAGAGATTTTATCCAAAGTATTCTTCCAGATGTCAATTTAAAGTTCTTGGGCGGTGGAGCAATCGGTGTCGCCTTTGTACCGATCGGAAACTATACATTACCAGCAGACTTTACTCAAAATAATTTTTTTGGAGATATCTCACCAAAAAACACGCCTGTAGTTTTTAAATTTACCGCAAATTCAACTGAAGCCGAAAAAATTAAAAAACTCATTGAAAAACCAAATAACCCGGGTTTAGTAAACTATTATTGGATTAAAGAAGTTGATTTACCATCCGAATCACAATATTCTTCAACATACGGCCCATCAAAAGGTCTCTCAAAAGACGAAAGAAAAACTGAATGGATCAAACAAGTAACAGATAGGTATTGGGAAACACCAGATTCGCGGCGAAAAGATTTCAAATTAACACCAGAAGAAATCAAAGCAGGAGAAAGAAAATTGAAAACTACACTTCTTAGAAAACAAAAAGAAAAAAGGACAAAATTCAAAAAATTATACATTATATGTTTAGATAAAATAAATCCCATTCCGCCAGAATTAAAATCTATACTAAATTTCTGTTTTAGATATTACTATTGGATTCAATTTGAACATAAAAAAGAAAATGTTAAAGGTTATAGAAATTACAAACCAGTCTCAGTAATTAGTTCAAACTATTTGAGCGACAGGGCGATGCGACACTTCTATTACAAAGTCGCATTACCAAGCGACGTTCACGGCTTGATTATACCACCTAATATACCAACATACGAAGAATTTGTCCGATGGTTCCCGGAATTACTTTCCGCACTTAAAAAAGTTTATAGTGTAGGTAAAACAAAAGCTTTTGACCTACATGACGGAAATATAGGATTGAACGATAATGGTGATCTTGTATTTTTTGACGTATACACTTAAATCACTCATCATCCTTGCTTAATGAGCACCAAAAATAACTACTTTAATTTTATATGAAAACAAATCAACCCAAATACATCACTTATAGAGGTGCTAAGTACGAAAAGATATCTACACTAAGTGAAATACTAGTAGATCCCGTACCCTTCCCCGACTGCTGTGTAATGTACTATCAGATTGATAGATATGTTTTAGATATAGATTCAGTTGAATTTTACAGAGGGCCAGCTAAAAAAGTAGCAGAAGATTTCTTAGAAGATTATAAAACAACAATGATAGAAGATGATTCGGAGCTCCTTCAGGATGAAGCTACCGAAGTAGATCAATACAGCTATATTCACTACTTAGGTTTAGGTGCCTGGGAGAACGACCGTTTTATAGTCTGTACACGTGGAAAAGGGGCTTATGGTAATATTTACGATTTAGCTAAAAAATGGAAAGATGCCCAAGAGGGTAACGACAGACACGCTGCTGAGACTGCTTTACAAGGTCTAATTAATACACTTAGACATAACTATCCAGTATAGGTTTAATATTACAGTAAAAACTAAAATAACTACTTTAATTTTATATGAAAACAAATCAACCTAAATATATCATTTACAAAGGTGCTAAGTACGAAAGAGTAAATACTCTAAATGAAATAAAGGTAGATCCCGTACCTCCACCAAAATACTACGCTGTATTTAATTATTTAGGAGAGTACAACAATGGAGTTCCTCTTTATATTATAACAGATACAAAAGAAAGAATGATTGATAAGTTAAATAAATCCTATAAGGAAATTACTGGATTTACCAATGTTCCATATTCAATAGATGATATGGATCACCCATATATAGAAACATATATAAGTGATGATTGGGCAACAGTCACTTATGATGAATCAATATTTAAGAAGAACTTAGAAATAGTAAAGAATCACTTAAACAAAGAACCAGTACAATATAGTTAATATTAAGCGAATTCTATATTACCCCAGTATTTATACCCTATAATAACCCACTATACACCATGAATCAACCTAAATATATCACCTACAGGGGTGCTAAATACGAAAGAGTAAATACTCTGAATGAAATAATAGTAGGGCCTTTACCGGAGTGCTGTGTTATTGAATTTACAAAAAGCAATAGTAACCTCCAAAACCCCCTGTATAAATTTGTTAGAGGTTATGCTAAAAATATAGGTGAAAAACAGTTAGAAGACTACAGTGCTACCCACCATAGATCTAAAAGAGAACTTATAGAAATAGATAGATACACCTACTACGGTAACTATAGTGCATATTTTGCATTTATGGTATGCACAGATAAAAGAGGAGAATACGGTCATGTTTACAGTCTCGCCAAAGACTATGACAAGTACTTAAGACAATACCAAGCTACCGGTGAATTATCTATAGGATACGTAGAATCAAAAGATAACCTAATAAGAGTATTAACCAGCATTTTTAACCTACATTTTTAACCTATAATAATCTACTATACACCATGAAACAACCTAAATATATCTCCTACAAAGGTGCTAAATACGAAAGAATACCTACACTAAATGAAATAAGAGTAGATCCTATACCCCATCGCTGCTGTTTGATAGTGGTAACTCTTAGCGGAGGTATAAGTATTGATTCCTGTGAATTTATAAATAAACCAGCTAAAAAAGTAGCAGAAGATTTCTTACAAGATTGGAAAAATAAACTTGATGCTGAAGAAATAGAAAATAACGAATTTCTCTCCCCCTCTCCTGAAGAGTTAGATGAATACAGTTATTGTGGATATTTAAACGAGGAGTCAAGTTTTGCAGTATGTACACAAAGTAGAGGCGCTTTTAGTTACATTTATGATTTAGCCAAAGCATGGGACGATGCTGTAGATCCTGATAATGCAGAAGACGCATACGATGCTTTAGAAGATGCACTAGCAAATCAAATTAACCTATGACCTCAAACCAACCTAAATACATCACTTACAAAGGTGCTAAGTACGAAAGAGTATCCACATTAAGTGAAATAAAAGTAGACCCCATACCCCCGCTCACAATACAAAACATAGAATTAGCAAGTAATCAACACACCGGAGACGCTTTTGCAGCACTCGGTGTAAATTACAACGTAACACTAAGTAATAAAAAAATTGTCCAGGCTGACGACGATGAATTACTAGGTAGATACGCCGAAAAAGTACCAAAGATCACACAAGGTAGAAAATCCCCAAAAGAACTAACCGATCTACTAAAAGGAAAACTCTGGGATAAGGATTATTAAGAACCCTTAAGATATTAAGTGAATTCCACGAAAAATTCCAAAATTTTTTCCCCCCGTATTTTACCCCTTTTTAAAAACCCCCGGGAATTGAAAACCCATGTACGGGTTTTGTAGGTAATCACCCCCCATGCAAGAAGACCTTGCCGATGATACTTACCGGGTATATATTTTTTGTATAGGTGAAAAAGTAAGGGAGGGAGATCCCCACGTCTGCCCCTCCGTACATATTACCGTCACTGTTAGGGAACTTTAATCGCAGTTTTAGGTAACTGTGACGTCACTGTGAGGTCACCGGTAGGGAGGGAGCCGTAGCTCCATCTCCCATCCAGTCACCAGGTAACTATTTGCGTCCGGTCTTAGCAGACGGTACCTCGATACCTTCTTGTTTTAGTACCAGCATAATATACTGGTAACGGATACGGGTACAGCCCTCCTCAAGCATCGTCTGCTCGATAGCCTTTTTAGTTAACCCTTCTTTACCTAACTCGATAATTCTACTTTTAATAGACGTACCAACTTGGGCTTTAGGTAACAAAGCCTGGACGGCTCTCTCTATCTCGACAGTATGACATTTATCGAGAGGTTTGTCGTTAACAGTTGTAATGTTAAGACTTTGGGCTTTGGAAATGAGGTCAACTCTTTTCATAATAAAGGGGTTTAAATATTACACACAATTATCTGCTCATACGATTTAGAAGTTTACTTAAAATAAAATTTTTTTTTAGTTAACAACCATATTATATTGAGCAGATAATAAGGTTCGATTTGTTTAAAATACTTAATGTAGGTTAGGTGGTAACTGTTAGGTATATTGAGCAGATAATAAGTTAGGTTCTGTTTAAAGTGAGGTTTTAAAATAAAGGTAAGGTAACAAATGTAAAGTAGTAGGAGTAAAGTAGAGTAAAGTAAAAAAGGAAAGGCCAGGCTATTAACCCGACCTAACCTATCCTCCCTCACTAACCCCCCTACCCCAACAATCGTAACTAAGAAACCTTTTTAAAGAAGCTCTCCTGATTGAATTTACCTTGTAAGTATTCTCGGTAAAAGACTTCCTGAAACCTTGGCAGATCTAATCTCTCCCCGTCTACAAGCATTTTATTAACCCTATCGAGAGTCACTTTGTAAAGAGACTGAAAGAAATATTCATGCTCAATGGAGGTAGTAGGCGAGGTGAGGTAGGTGAGGAGTACTTGGTCAAAGTCTGAGCTATCTACTACAAACCCGCTACCTAGTAATTCAAGGTAGAGGTAGGTGGAGATCTCTCTCTGTGTAGACCTAATGTACTGTAGGTAAGGGTTGATGGGGGGAGGGGTAATTGTACGGTTCACTGGTACTACGTTTTTATAAGGTTATAGTTTACTCTCAGGCTACGTTTTACTACTACAGTCTGCCAAGACGGGTACATCTTTCTAAAAGGTCTTGGTTCCAGTTCTCTTGAAGGTAAACCTTAAAGGCATCTTTCAACTGACGGTTGGTTCCTTTTACCGGTACCTTGAGTTCTGACTTAACCTGCTTCTTAAAGGCAGGGTACGTTTTAGAGGCTATCATACCTAGACTCTCTAGATGGAGTGCACTGGCAAAAGCCAGGCACTGTAACGGGGATTGGAATATGGAATTAGTCATTGTTAAGTCCTCCAAACATTTGTGAGAAAGTCTTGTTCATTACTTCCATCCTTGCAAGCGATTCACCAATCATTAGGCCAACGAGTAACAATTTCCTCTCATACTCACTAAAAGGCTCCTCGGAGAAGAACGTATCGAGCTTTACCCTTGCACCAGCCTTAAGCAAGGCATCGGTCTTGAGATCGCTACTCATAATGGAGTCTTTGGCGGTCTCTGCAAGGACGCGGAACTGATCTTCGGTAAGCTCAAAAGCGTCCGATAGGGTGGGGGTGGGTCTTTTAAAATCTGACATGGTAAAAAATTTAGGGGGTTAATTATTACACCCAATTATCTGCTCAACCTGGGAGGAACTTTCCTAAAATCATAAAAAAAAATTTAGGCTACCAAAGTAAAGTTGAAAGAGATTTGAGCAGATAATAAGGGTCAAGCTTTTTTTTTTAAAAAAAGGTATAAAAAAAAGGAGGAAGGTAACTAAACCCTCCTCCGTACTCCGATACCTAAACCGGATTACTTCTTCTTGGAAGCCTTAGGAGTTACCGGAGTGTCGATAACCTCTGGGGTAACTTCAGGAGCAACTTCTGAAACTACCTCAGTAACCTCTTTCCTGCCTGTCTTGGCGGAAGGTACCTCAATGTTCTCGTTCTTGAGGACTACCATAATGTACTGGTAACGAATCCTGGTGATACCCTCGTCAAGTAACTTCTGCTCAATGGCCTTTTTCGTTAACCCCTGTTGGGCGAGGTCAATGATTCGGGACTTTAAGGTAGGTCCCGTCGAGGCCTGAGGCATTAACGCCTTGACTGCTCGTTCGATCTCAATCGTGTGACACTCCCCAATGGGCTTACCGTGAAGGGTGTCAATGTTGAGGTTGAGGGCGGCGGTGATCAAATCTTGTCTTTTCATGGTTAAAAATTTAAGGGGTTTAATTAGACATCCAATTATCTGCTCAACTTCTAAAAAACTTTACTTGTATTACCATTTTTTTTTTGCATGCTATATATAATGGCGGGGTATATAGGTGAAATTTGGTAGGAGATGTATACAAGGCCCAGATACTGTTTTTCCTCCCCTAATCTACCACCCCGTTTTTCTACACACCATATATCATCCTTTCTTCATATATATTCTCCGGCGTAAACCTTTTACCATTGTTTACTACCCTTCCTATTTCTCTTACTCCCCATATAGCTTCTTTTCATTATCGCAATCTCTTTAGCATAGTCTTAGGTGTAGGGTGTTCTATTTGTCTTATATAGTCTTTCTATTTTACTTTGTATAACGGAGGGGAGTTCAAAGACTTGTATTGATATATTATCTACCATTTTAATTTCGGTTACCGTATCACCATCTGTAGTACTTATTTGTTCTAGGTAGATTATTTGATTGGGGTTAACATGGATATATTCTACCGGTGTATCTTCTAATGTATTTTCTTCTATAGAGTCTGGGGTATATTTTGCTAGTTTAATCATGGTACAGTTTTCTTTTATTTTATAGTACTATGTTATGTTGTTATTATGATACGGTTTTCTCTCAGGCTATGTCTCAGGCTAAGTGTTCTTCTTCTCTACTATAGGTACCCCGGCGGATGACTTCCTCATCGGAAACTTCAACATGTAATTCGTCTAACATTTCATCACCGTATACGATAATACAAACTTTTTCTCCATCATCACTATATGCATGTACTCCTCTAGACTCATACCACTCAATGGCATTTTTAACTACGTCTTTCATTATAATGATATTTCATTATGTATTTTTCTACTTCTTTATCACCCTCTACTCCCCATATAGACCATTGGTTATAGGTTTCTTGTTGTAGTAGTATTCGTTCTTCATTAACCCACTTTTGGATATTAGGGTCAGAGTTCCAGGCTTCAACCATATCCCTTTCTAAGGGACTAAATATACAATTAAGTCCATTTATACCTTCAGGGGGGAATCCCCCACTACCTATTGGATTGTCATCCATAAAATCAACTATGTTATCTTCTTCATCTGTCCAGGACATAAATGTATCAACTTCCATTCCAACATTAACACTGAGTAAAAAATCAATATATTCTTTGAATAGTTGAGGCTGGTTGTGTTCAGGAATACCTAATGTATCCATATGTGATATTATACCCTTTGGTATATTAATAGATATTTGACTACGGCTAACATCGGTTTGGGATGATGTGGTGGTTGGTTTCATGGTTTTAGGGTTTGGGGTATTTTAAGACGACAGCACAACAGTTCTATTGGCTACAATATATGAAATTGCTTTTTCGATTGACGGGTGGGTGTTTGTACAGCCCATTTGAACCCAAAAAGGAAACCATAATCTCCATTTTTGACACTCAAATCCAGCATACCTATCTCTGACTATTCTATAGCGAATTACTTTAATTCCTCTGAAAAAAACGACAGGTAGTTTGTGTTCGGGGTTTGTGGTGGAGTCTGGTTTCATTGCTTCGGGGGTTGAGGTGGATGAATGTGGGTATTATACGCTATTTCAAAGATGACTTCCAACTGTCAACCATCTTTAACACTTGAATTGACTACTTCTTGGTTGGTATTAAGACGAAAACAGGGCCGTCATCTTCAGACCCGTCCTGCTTCAATTCCCAATTATACTTTGGAGATAAGTAAAAGGAACATTTATGTGTTTCGGGATTAGTTTTATTATTACGGACTTGTATGAAATCCTTTGCAAGCCCAAGCCTTTCGGCGGTTTCTACAGACGTAATAGCTCTGTGTACATCACTAAAATCAAAGTACTTGCTTTCTTTGGGGAAGCAGTCGGGGTGGTTCTCCTTGATGCGAGATTTCCAAGTGTCACACGCTATGTCATGCAATCCATAGATAGCTGAGGCGGTTGTCGTGCCGTCCAACTTAAAGTGTTCGACTAGGTATGCCTTTTGATCAGTTGTAGATGCTTCGTAATACTCATTGAGTAAGTGGCGAGATATTCGAATTGTCTCTGATATGGCTTTTTGTTTTGAGGTCGGATTTGTTATTTGACGGAATTCTTCGAGGGTAATTTCTTGGTAATCATCGTAGTCGGAATCCGACCTTAAACTATCTACAGATCCCCCGTAGTAGTAACTAGCATCACTTGGGTGTTTTGATAGTAATGGGTGGCCAATTTCAAATTCGTTATAGGTACTTGATGCTACTGCTTTTCTCCAAGTGCAGAGTTCATCGTAGTTTTCTTCGGTGGCAACAATGTACCATTTCCATTTTTCGGGATGTTTCATTTGAGTAATTTACCAGGTTGTTGGATTAGCTTCAAGGAACTCTTCAGTATACAAATGTCGATTGTCGTTATATTTTACTACATCTTCCCACCATCTAATTCCCATTTGTAAACGAGGTACAGCAAACTTACCTGCGTCTTCAT
>Ga0194115_10006575_pt1 | contig 11759 bp, 21 predicted proteins | sample TA2MahsurfametaG_3_FD_148656 | JGI IMG/M metagenome (GOLD analysis project Ga0194115, IMG submission 148656) | Freshwater microbial communities from Lake Tanganyika, Tanzania - TA2015002 Mahale S4 surface | ecosystem: Environmental > Aquatic > Freshwater > Lake | place: Tanzania: Lake... | reverse complement strand
AAGATATCGTCAATACGTTGAAAATGAAATATCAGTTGATGTAATTGCTCCTATCAGATAATATTGGCTCACTCACATTATTGAACTGATTCCTGGAGATTTACATGCAGTAGAGAAGGAAAGAATTGAATACTTGATTGATACTATGCTCAATGAAATCAATAAAGACTATTTTGATTCAGTTAGAAAGAGTATTCTTGATTATATTCTCAAAGATTAAGGAGAAATGAGACGTCTTGGTATTCAGTAAGTCCTTAACTAACCTATTGATTGGGGAAATGACTACTACAAAGGAATTGAGCCGAATGAAGAATGGAAGCATAATGTTATGATGGCAAGAATGCTTATGAGTGAAAACTTGTGTATTTGCTCACAAGCTACTTTAGAATTGATGAAACTTTGGTAAGACTACAAAAATTATCTTTTCATTTCATTACCACTACCTCGTTCTGAACCTTTGGCATTGCCTGATTTTCTTTCTCAATAAGAGCAATAAGGCTTATAAGTTAAATAACTTCTTAATACTCAATGGAACAAAAGTGCCGTTGATATTTTGAGAGAAGAGCTTGAAACTTTAAATAAAGACAAAGATCAAACAAAACATTTCTTTGATTCTGCTGCTACATTGATGGCTAATTAAGTAAGGGAACTCATTGAATAGTCAGTTCATGCCTATGTTACATTCATTGAACGTTTTAAAATGGAAAGGTATCCCGAACCTGCAGAAATTATCGATAGAAATTATGATCCTGATGCAGCTTTTGAGGATAATTTTATTTTGTTAAGATTGAAAACTGATGATAAAAGAATTATTTTCCATGAATCATATGAAACAATTCAACAAGAGCTCGTTGGTATAGTAACCAATATCGTTAACCACAGCTAAAATTTACCACGACCAGAAACAACGATGTCTTTTGAAGGTAAACATCATCTATGGGAAGTTAAAAGCGATGATAAACTTGTAATAGATGCCAAAGAAAAAATATCTGTAATCATTAGTGATAATTTAGAAACAGCCAAGTTAGCCCTGTAATGCTATAATAAATTTTTGTTTATTCTCAATGAGTAAGAAAGAATTAATGAACTTTTAAGCAAACAAAGTTTTGAAAGAAACGCTCTTTAATAAGAAATTAATAATTATCACAATTTAATCACTTAAATCAGACATGAAATGCCTTAAGATATTCGTATGAATATGTTTTTGATTCGTTGTGCAGATATCAATCAAGCTCTTTGTGATAAGTGCTAAGACCTTATTGATCTTATTCTCAATAAGATTAGTGATCATGCTTTCTAAAATTTAGCTCAATAAATCACTAATGATGTAAAAAAATACAAAGATGAAATGTAGGTTAAATGTTTAGATTCTTAAACTCTTGTTAAATCAGAAAAGCGTCTTGAAGAAATCAAAAATATTTAAAGACCAAAGCTTATTCTTGAGTACAACGATATGATTGATTGGCTTACGATGTTGAATAACAACCCTCGTCTTCGTCAAACTGAAGATTAAATGAAGCCTGTTAGTATGGCTTTTATCTATGTCAATGAAATCAGTTTTCACATTGAAAATGCTGAAAAGAAACTAAGAGAAGAAAGAAAAGATATTGAAAAAGGACTATCAATTCAAATAAAAGAATTCAACAAGAACCTTGAAGAAACTGCGGCTACTATAAAAAGTTATGAGAAAAAACAGACTGTTTCGGCAAATAAACATGTCGTTTTCCAAGAAGAAATAAAATAAACTATTAAAAGATTAGGAGAACTCACTGAAGAAATGGTTAAGATCCACGAATAACAACAAGATCTTGAAATTTTGCAAGTTGAATATCCCCTGATTGATCAATTAAAGGAAGATATTGAACCCCATAGAAAACTTTGGGATCTTCAAGTCGAATATGACTAAAAATTCTCAATTCAATGGAATTAAGGTCCTTTGAAGACCTTAACTCCTGATGACTTAGAATCGGACCATCGTAGAATGTTTTCAATCGCCAATAACTTAGTTGCTAAATTTGCTGAAAAGAAAGGAAATGATAGACCACAAGGAGTAGCAAAAATTATTGCAGAAGCACTCGCAGAATTCCGTCCATATATGCCAATTATTCGTAGTCTCTGTCATCCAGGTCTTCATAAGCGTAAAAAGCGTGTTGAAGAGATTATGTATGAACTTGGCTTAGCAGGTCAAAACAATAAACTTGAAGATCAGTCAGTAAACTCACTTAAAAAAGTAAATGTTATTAAACTCAAAGACAAACTTGATGAGATATCAGAGTTTGCCGTAAAGGAATCTAGTAATGAATCTACTTACAATAAAATGAAAGCTGATTGGGAACCTTTAGCTTTTGAATGCAAAAGCGTTGCAGGTAAAGACTCATACATTCTTGATGGTGAGGCTATTGAATTAATTTAAACTGCCCTTGATGATCATATTATTAAAACTCAAACCATGAAAAGTTCTCCTTATGCTGAATTCATGATAAGAGATATTGAGGCTTGGGAGAAAATCTTAATGAGAACCCAAGAAAATCTAGATCTCTGGTTGAAAGTGTAAGCAGTCTGGATGTATCTAGAACCAGTCTTTTCATCTGAAGATATCATTTCGCAAATGCCTATTGAAGGCTCAAAGTTCAAAGAAGTAAACTATGCTTGGCATAATCTCATGAACAGAGTTAATGACAAACCAGATGCTTTGACAGTCATTAAAATTGAAGAATTAGGTTCGATCTTAAAATCAGCAAATGAAAAACTAGAAAGGGTACAAAAAGGTTTGAATGAATATCTTGAAAGCAAACGTACTTTATTCCCTCGTTTCTATTTCCTATCAAATGATGAAATGTTGGAAATTCTGTCTGAAACAAAAGAACCATTAAGAGTATAACCTCATTTATCAAAATGCTTCGAGGGTATTGCAGGTTTGAATTTCTAAGAAGATAAAAAAATTGATGCTATGAAGTCAATTGAAGGCGAAGAAGTACCATTCGTTGAGATTATTGATCCAATTGCTGCCAAAGGTGCTGTTGAACTTTGGCTGTTGTAAGTTGAAGTTATGATGGTTAGGTCAGTTAGAAATGTTATTGAATAAAGCTATTAGGATTATACTAAGTAGAGTCGTGATAAATGGGTGATTAAATGGACTGGCCAAGCTGTCTTAGGTGTATCTATGATGTTCTGGACCATGCAAAGTGAAGAAGCAATGAAAAAGAATGGACTTGTCGGTCTTCAATAGTACTATGATCGTTTGAATACATAACTTATTGATACTGTAGGTGTCGTCCGTACACCAATTAATAAACTACAAAGATGTACTTTACAAGCTTTAATTGTGTTGGATGTTCACGCTCGTGATGTAATCAAAGAAGAATTAGTCGACAAATAAATTTGTGATCCAAATGATTTTGCATGGCTTTCTCAATTACGCTACTATTGGGAAGACAATAATGTTTGGGTTAAAATCATTAATAACCGTCTCGAATATAACTACGAGTATTTAGGAAATTCTGATAGATTGGTTATTACACCTCTGACTGATAGATGCTATAGAACTTTGTGTGGTGCAATTTATCTTAACTATGGAGGTGCCCCTGAGGGACCAGCTGGTACCGGTAAAACAGAGACTGTTAAAGATTTAGCTAAATCTCTCGCTCGTTATTGTAAAGTCTTTAACTGTTCTGATGGTCTTGATTACTAAACAATGGGAAAATTCTTCAAAGGTCTTGCCTCTTGTGGTGCCTGGTCATGCTTTGATGAATTCAACCGTATTGAACTTGAAGTACTCTCTGTCGTTGCTTAATAAGTACAATGTATTCAAATGGCTATTGAAAAGAAGAAAGAACGTTTCTACTTTGAAGATACTGATCTTCCTATCAAACATACTTGTAACTGTTTCATTACTATGAACCCTGGTTATGCTGGTCGTTCTGAACTTCCTGACAACCTTAAAGCTCTTTTCCGTTCAGTTGCTATGATGGTCCCTGATTATACAATGATTGCTAGAATTTCACTTTATTCTTTTGGTTTTGTAGACGCTCAAGCACTTGCCCTAAAAATCACTACAACTTATAAACTTTGTTCAGAGCAGTTGTCATCTCAAGACCATTATGATTACGGTATGAGAGCAGTAAAATCAGTTTTAACTGCTGCAGGTAATTTAAAGAAAAGATACATGAATGAAAATGAAAGTATTCTTATGCTTAGAGCTATTAATGAAGTAAATCTTGCTAAGTTCTTATCACATGATCTTCCTTTGTTCAAGAATATAACCAGTGATTTGTTTCCAGGTGTTGTTCTTCCTGAACCAGATTATAAATCACTTATTAGATGCATCAAAAATCAAATGGATTTACTTAATCTTTAACATCATCCGTACATGATCATGAAAATTCTACAATTATACGAAATGATTTTGGTAAGACACGGTCTCATGATTGTCGGTTTACCATTTTGCGGTAAAAGTACTTGCTTAAAAGTATTGTAAAATTCTCTTACTTAGTTAAATTCAGAAAAATTGATGGACGAAATGAAAACACACATTTAAGTAATCAATCCAAAATCTATTACTATGGGTTAACTTTATGGTAGCTTTGATGATGTAAGTCATGATTGGTTTGATGGTGTTCTTGCTGTTGAGTATCGTCGTTTAGCAGCTTCCATGAGCACTGAGGATAGAAGATGGCTTATTTTTGACGGTCCTGTTGATGCCATTTGGATCGAAAACATGAACACAGTTTTAGATGATAACAAAAAGCTTTGCCTTATGAATTCAGAAGTTATCAGCATGACAGCAAATATGAACATGATTTTTGAACCAATGGATCTTGCAGCAGCTTCTCCAGCTACAGTTTCGAGATGTGGTATGGTTTATTTATAACCTCATGAAATGGGATGGATGCATCTTTACAATTCATGGTGCCATTTACTTCCTACTACATTTGGTGATGAGCAGAAAAAAGAAATGAATAATCTTGTTTAGACTGTCGTATAATATTGTATTGATTTTATTCGTTAAAAATGCAAAGAAACAACACCAACGGAGGATTAAAATTTGGTTGTTAGTTTATTAAGAATCTGGCGAACATTTTTAAAAGTTTTTGAAGATGAAAAAAAATTTGAGGAATTAGATAAAAAACAAGTAATTGCGATGATTGGCGCATCATTTATTTTCTCTTGCACTTGGTCTTTATGTGTATCTATTAATACCGAATTTAGAAAAGATTTTGATATTTTTTTCAAAAAAGTTTGCAATGGTGAACTAGAGAATATGCCAAACAAATTAAAAAATAAAGTAATCCCATCAGCTTTTGATCGTGGTACAATTTATGATTATTGCTATAATATTTAAACACATGAGTGGAAGAATTGGATGGAGTTAGTCAATAAAGAGTAATGTGACAACTTCCCAGTAGGTTCAATTCCATAAGAAATTATCGTCACTACGCCTGAGACTGTTAAGTACAGTTACCTTTAAAAATTGTTCATTATGAACAGCATTCGCTCCTTATTTGTAGGACCTACAGGAACTGGTAAAACTAAATACATTTAAAATTTACTTAACACTGAACTTCCTGAAACTGAATGGCTTATCATTTAAGTAGGCTTTTCAGCTTAAACAAATTGTAACCAAGTTTAAGATATTATCGATATGAAAGTTGAGAAAATTCGAAAAGATCAATTTGGTCCGAGATTTGGTATGAAAGGTGCTGTAGTTTTCGTAGATGATCTTAATATGCCTAAAAAAGAGACTTATGGTGCTTAACCCCCTATTGAGATTTTACGTTAACTTGTAGATCAAGGAGGATGGTATGATCGTGGTGATAAAAAACATCCTTTTAGAAATATCATTAACACAAATGTTATTGCCGCAATGGGAACACCTGGAGGAGGTCGTTCATTCATTACCCCTAGATTTTAAAGACATTTTAATATTATTGCATTTGCAAACTTTGAAGATGCCTCTTTAAAGGGTATGTTTAGTACTCTTCTTAAATGGCATTTCCGAGTTGGAGGTTTTGTATAAGATGTAGCTAGCATGGAATAGAAAATTGTAGCTGCAACTTTAAAAATTTATGAAAACATTCAAGCAGATTTAAAGCCAACACCAGCAAAAACTCATTATACTTTTAACTTACGAGATTTTTCAAAAGTTATCTGTGGAATGACTGCAGTAAACAAGAAAGATCTTACTGATTCCAATATGACTCTTCGATTATGGGCCCATGAAATTTCTCGAGTTTTTGGAGATAGACTTATAAATAATGAAGATAGAATGTGGATGTTGGATAAAGTTAGAGAAACAACTAGAGCACCATTAGGAGCTTAGTTTGATTCTGTATTTGCGGGACTCGACACCGATAAAAATGGAAAGGTCGAAACTCTTGATGAATTCAGAGGACTTCTTTTTGGAGATATCTATACTCCTTATGGTATTGGTGATAGACCATATGTCGAAATTAGTGATAAAGCAAAACTTTAAATCTGCGCTGATGAAGCATTAAACTAATATAACTAATAATCCGATAAACCTATGCCTTTAGTATTGTTCAACTTCGCTATCGAACATTTACTTCGTATTGGAAGAATTTTAAAACAACCTGGTGGTCATGCACTTTTAGTCGGAGTAGGTGGTTCAGGTCGTCAGTCATTATCAAGATTGGCTTCAAGAATTGCTGATTTTGACGTTTTCTAAGTTGAAATCAAGAAAAACTATCGTATGTAAGAATGGCGTGAAGATATTAAGACAATGATGAAATAAGTTGGCAAAAAAGGTGTTCCGACTTCCTTTTTGTTTACTGATACACAAATAAAACAAGAAAGTTTCTTAGAAGATGTTAATAATATTTTAAATACAGGTGAAGTTCCTAACATATTTCCAACAGAAGATAAAGTTGAAATTGCTGAAGATCTAAGAAATCCAGCTAAAGATGAAGGAAAAGGTTCAGATTGGACTCCGACTCAATTCTTCGCTTATTTCTTAGAGCGTTGTAAAAAATATTTACATATTGTTTTATGCTTCTCCCCAATAGGAGGCGCTCTTGCAGGACGTATCAGAGATTTCCCATCTATTGTAAACTGTACAACAATTGATTGGTTCTCTGAATGGCCACCAGATGCTCTTCAAGCAGTTGCCTAAAAATTCTTGTCTGAAATTAAAATGACAGAAACAGTTAGAGAAAATTGTGTGTAAATGGTACAAACTTTCCATACAACAACTTAAGAATAGGCAGTCAAATTTAAAGCAGAGTTAGGCCGTATTTATTATGTAACTCCTACAAGCTATTTAGAGCTCATTAATACTTTCAAGTCTCTACTTGCTGAGAAGCGTAAAGAAATTATGGATTAAAAGAATAGGTATGCCAATGGTTATACATGTTTAATAAATACTGAATCAAATGTATTTAAGATGCAAAAAGAACTTGAAGAACTACAGCCAATTTTAGTTACAAAAGGTATTGAAACAGAAGAAATACTAAAAATTGTGTCAAAAGAAGAAGCTGAAGCTACTGTGGTAAAAGATGCAGTAGCTATTGAAGAAGCAGATGCTAAAAAGAGTTTTGATGCAGCTGATTCTATCAGATAAGAATGTTAGAGAGATTTAGCTGCTGCTCTGCCAGCTCTTAAATCAGCTTAAGATGCCCTTAACTGTATCACTTAAGCATCTATTGCTTAAATGAAAGGTTATGCTTAACCTCCTACAGCTGTCAAAAATGTACTAAAAGTAGTTTGTATGTTTTTAGATGTCAAACCTATTTCATCAATGAATCCTCAAACAATGAAAAAAGAATTAGATTATTGGAAACCATCTGTAACAATGATGCAGGATAACTTCTTGAAAAAACTTTAAGAATATCCTAAAGAAGAAATAACATAAGAACTAATTGATAAAATTCAACCAGATATTACACAAGAAGACTTCACGGTTGAAAAAATTGGAAAAGTTTCTGATCCTGCAGGAAACCTTTGCAAATGGGTGTTTGCAATGGAAAAGTACTTTAATATAAATAAAATTGTAAAGCCTAAGCAAGAATAATTAAAAATAGCCGAAGCAGAAGCTGCAACTGTCAAAGCTAAATTAGATATAAAACAAGCTGAATTAAAAGCAGTCGTTGATAAACTTTCAGCAAAACAAGCAAGTTTAAGGAAAACATAAAATGAGAAATAAGAGTTAGAAGATAAAGTAGAGGACTGTAAAGCCAAATTAATTCGTGCTGAAAGTCTCATTACTGGTCTTGGAGGTGAAAAAACACGTTGGAAAGCAGAGTCAGAACGCCTTGCTGTTGTATATGATAATTTAACTGGTGATGTACTCATCTCATCTGGTATGATTGCTTATCTTGGTGCTTTTACTTCAGTTTATAGAGAACTTATTGCTTAAGAATGGGTCAAACTTTGTGAAGCTAAAGAGATTCCAAACTCAGGTAAATTTAGTCTTGAAAGGGTGCTCGGTAACTAAGTTACAATCAGAAACTGGGCTCTCTGTGGTTTACCTAATGACTCTTTCTCTGTTGAAAATGCTATTATCACAGATAAAACTAGAAGATGGCCTTTATTTATTGATCCTTAAGGTTAAGCCAATCGTTGGATTAAAAATATGGAAAAAGAAAAGTAAATCCGTATTATGAAGTTCAGTGATGGTAACTATCTCAAATTACTTGAAGCTTCAATTCGTATGGGAACTCCAGTTCTAATGGAAAATGTCGGTGAAGAACTTGATCCAGCTATTGAGCCTTTACTTCAAAAACAAATTTCAGTTAAGGGAGGTTCTATGACTATAAAAATTGGTGATTCAATAATCGAATATGCTAAAGAATTCAAATTTTACATGACAACTAAATATCGTAATCCTCATTATTTACCTGAAGTCTCAACTAAAGTCACTATCATTAACTTCGTGATTACTTTTGAAGGTCTATCTGATCAACTTCTTGGAATTGTTGTAGAAAAAGAAAACCCAGAACTATAAACTAAGAAAGAAGCCTTGGTTATTGAATCAGCTCAAAATAAAAACTAGCTTTCAAATATTGAAGATTAAATTCTGCATACACTTTAAAACTCAAAAGACATTCTTGGAGATGCATCAGGTATTTAAATTCTTCAAAATGCGAATGTTGTTTCTACAGAAATTAACAAGAAATAAGCTATTGCTGAGAAGACTGAAATTGAAATTGATGAAGCAAGAAAAGGTTATAAGCCTGTTGCTATGAGAACTTCTGGTCTTTTCTTCTGTATTTCAGATTTAGCCAATATTGATCCTATGTATCAGTACTCACTTGATTTCTTCAAAGGTCTTTTCGTTGGTGCTATTGCTGACTCTGAAAAAAGTGAGGATCTTGAAGAAAGATTAGGATTTTTAAACAAACAATTTTTAGAATCACTTTATAGAAACATTTGTCGATCACTTTTCGAAAAGGACAAACTTCTTTTCTCTTGCTTACTTACAATAAAACTTATGGAGATGGCAAAAGAAATTGATCCTAAAGCAATTAAATTCTTCTTAACCGGAGGTGTTTCTTTAGGAGAATAACTTCCTCGTAATCCAACAACTTGGTTATCAGAAAAATCTTGGGGAGAAATGAATAGACTAGCAAAAATCAAAGGATTTGAAGAACTTGTGAAAGATTTCATTGAAAATCACAATTACTACCAGAAAATGTATGACAGTTTAGAGCCTCATAATTTTAAGCTTTCGGCTAAATGGGAGCACCTTGATAAGTTTTAGTTTATGCTCGTCTTGAGATGTATTCGTCCTGATCTTATTGTTCCAGCAATCGCTAACTTTGTCACTGATAAAATTGGAGATTATTTCATTACTCCACCACCATTTGAATTAAGTATTGTATTTAAAGACTCTGGACCAACTATTCCACTAATTTTTGTATTGTCTCCTGGTGCTGATCCGCTTAACTCACTAGATAAGTATGCATAATCAAAGAAAAAAGAAATCAAAGGTGTTTCTTTAGGACAAGGTCAAGGACCAAAAGCTGAAAAATTGATAGCAGAGTCACAAAAAACAGGAGATTGGGTCGTACTCTAGAACTGTCATTTAGCTGTTTCTTGGATGGGTAATCTAGAAAAATTGTGTGAAGACATGCCTCTTTTTAAACCCCACCGTGAATTCCGTCTTTGGCTTACATCTTATCCTTCAGAATCTTTCCCAGTTGCTGTGCTTTAAAACGGAGTAAAAATGACAAATGAACCTCCAGCCGGTTTGAAATAGAATTTAATTGGTTCATTCGGAACAGACCCAATTTCAAATCGTACTTGGTTTGATTCAAGCACAATGCCAAAGATTTTTAGAAAGATGTTATTTGGACTTTGTTTCTTCCACGCTTTCATTTAAGAACGTAGAATTTTTGGTCCACTTGGTTGGAATATTCAATACTAGTTCAATGAATCAGATCTTCGTATTAGTGCCAGATAGTTACTAATTTTCATTGATGATTATCCAGATGCTATTCCTCTTGATGCCTTAAATTATTTGACTGGTGAATGCAACTATGGAGGTAGAGTTACAGATGATAAAGATAGAAGATTAATGGCAGTCGTTCTGAAAATTTTCTTCTGCAAAGAAATCTATGAAAACGATGATTATAAATTTTCTCCTTCTGGTATTTACTTTGCACCAAAACACACTGAGTATGATGGCTATATTGATTTTATCAAAGGTTTACCAACCTTCCCTGATCCTGAAATTTTTGGTTTCCATCCAAATGCAGCTATTACCAAAAATTAGAATTAAACTAATGAAGTATTAAACACAATACTTATTACTATGTCATCGGCTGGTGGTAGTGGAGGAGGTTCTGGTGATGAAATCATAAATACTCTTGCAGATTCAATTTTGAAAGAGTTACCATCTTTATTTGATGTTAAAGCAGCTGAAAAGAAATTCCCCGTATCTTACGAATAAAGTATGAACACTGTACTCACTCAAGAACTTGACCGTTTCAATAACTTGATTAAAATTATTCGAGGATCTCTTTAAGATCTTAAAAAAGCTATTAAGGGTGAAGTACTTCTTTCTGCTGATCTTGAAGCAGCCTTGAACAGTTTAAAAGATGGTGCTGTGCCAGCAATGTGGCTTAAAAAAAGTTATCCTTCATTAAAAACTTTGGGTGGATACGTTAAAGATTTATTGGAGCGTTTAGCTTGGTTCAAAAAGTGGTAGGATACATCCATTCCTAATGTTATGTGGATCACTCGCTATTTCTTTACTCAAGGTTTCTTAACTGGTGCAAAACAAAATTATGCTCGTAAATACAAGATCGCAATTGATCTTCTTGATTATGATTTTGAAGTAATGAATATGAACGAGGAGGATGTAAGTGAACCACCAGATGAAGGTATTTATGTAACAGGTATGTTCCTTGAAGGTTGTAAATGGAACGGTGCAGGCTTTACTTTGGATGAATCTGACCCTAAAATTTTGTTTGATAAATGTCCTATGGTTTGGTTCAAGCCTTGCAAGCCTGAAGATTTTGCTAAACTTAGAACCTATGATTGCCCAATTTATAAAACAAGTGTCAGAAAAGGTGTTCTCATGACAACTGGTCATTCAACAAACTTCGTACTTCTTATGAGATTGCCTAGTAAAGTTGCTCCTGAACATTGGATCATGCGTGGAGTGGCTATTATTTGTTCACTTGATGATTGATAATATGTCTAAAATATTATAACTTTCAAGGCGTCATAAAATTATTAAAAGTTTAATTTATTAAAAAGTTTTATTATAATCTTAAAAATGGGGTTTTGGGGTTTTGGGG
>Ga0194115_10006573_pt1 | contig 11763 bp, 8 predicted proteins | sample TA2MahsurfametaG_3_FD_148656 | JGI IMG/M metagenome (GOLD analysis project Ga0194115, IMG submission 148656) | Freshwater microbial communities from Lake Tanganyika, Tanzania - TA2015002 Mahale S4 surface | ecosystem: Environmental > Aquatic > Freshwater > Lake | place: Tanzania: Lake Tanganyika... | reverse complement strand
AACAACTGTCGGTAAAAAGGTAACAAAGAAAATAAAAAAAGGAGGCAACAGTATTTCTGCAAAATCAGAAGAAAAAGCTGTATCTATATTATCCGCAATGCCTCCATCTCAAAATAGTTATACCGTCTTACAAGGTGGTAAATATAAAAAATATAGTAAAAAAGGTGGAAATGTAGCACCTCAAAGCACACCACCTCAAAATGGAGCACAATATATACCACCTAGCACACCACCTAGCACAACATCTATACCACCTAGCACACCACCTCAAAATGGAGCACAATCTATACCACCTAGCACACCACCTAGCACACCACCTAGCACACCACCTAGCACACCACCTAGCACAACATCTATACCACCTAGCACACCACCTCAAAATGGAGCACAATCTATACCACCTAGCACACCACCTAGCACACCACCTAGCACACCACCTAGCACACCACCTAGCACACCACCTAGCACACCACCAAGTATGCCAGCTAGTATGCCACCTCCTATTCCTGGATTAAATGTAGGTACAACGCCATTAAAAGAACAATTAATGTCTGGTGGTCGCTATAAAAAATATAGTAAAAAAGGTGGTAATACTATATTAACACCAGGTGCTGATTTTTATCCTTATTCAGCTGGAATAGCTACTCAAATGGATCCAAAGTCTCAAGAACAACATATTCCAAAAGGAGGATTTGAAATGAAAGATATGTCTGGAGTTCAAGCTCAAATGATGGCAGGTGGTCGCTATAAAAAATATAGTAAAAAAGGTGGTAATACTATATTAACACCAGGTGCTGATTTTTATCCTTATTCAGCTGAAATAGCTACTCAAATGGATCCAAAGGCTCAAGAACAACATATTCCAAAAGGAGGATTTGAAATGAAAGATATGTCAGGTGTTGATGCCCAAATGATGGCATCTCATAGAGGTGGAAATAATTTAAAAGATGAGCATTCAAGCATCGATTTTACTCTTAAAGGGGGAAATAAAAAATCTAGTAAGAAACTTAAAGGTGGTGTAAGCGATTTTGCTACAACACTTTCTTCTCGTGGTCCATTAAATAATCCAGATGCTTTATCAGCCCAACGATTTCGATATTTTAATAAAACTGGTACTTTTATTCCAAATAGTCAGCTTCAATATGCTGCCGCACCAATTTGCACAGGAGCTGTGCCAGACCAGAACCCATATCCCCTAGCTTATAATGATTATATTGGAGGTGCCTCAAAAAATAAATCTTCTGAAAAAAAGAAAGCTGAGTCTAAAAAGAAGATAGATTCTAATAAGAAAGAAAAGAAAGAAAAGAAAGAAAAGAAAGAAAAAAAAGAAAAGAAAGAAAAGAAAGAAAAGAAGCATAAAAAATAATTAAAAAAAATCATAGTGACTATTATAACCAAATGTTCCTACATCATTTGCCTCTGGAGCATTCCGCACAATAGGATAATAACTCATATTTATTCCCTCTTGTGCATTTTGTTGTTCTACTTTTTTATAACAATCATTTATTATCTTTTGCGTTAATTCCGCCAAAAGATCCATACTATTTTTATGTTTTTGATTCATTGCATTTGAACTTGGCAAATTATAAATAACTGCCTGCCAACTGTTCAAACATTTCTTTCTTAAAAATTCTAATTCAGTTATTTGATTGCCTCGGTTTGCCAAACCACCTAAAATATATTGCTGTAAATGAATCATTGTATTAATATAACGTAAAGACATCGCAAAATTCCTAAAACTGTATTTAATTAATTCTTTATTCGAATAATAAAAATCTACAACAGCTGGATTAATATATACATAATTTCTTGTAACATCATCATCTAATTCAAAAAAATCTGGACTTGAAAAAAGGGTGCCTTCAATTGGAAAATCATTATTTTTACTCAATATATTTGATATAAAATTCTGTTTTTCTTGTTTATCAACTGTATAATCTTTTATAGAGTAATATTGATATTGAAAAAATAAATAAAAAATAAAACCAAGGAATAAAAAGCCAAAAATGGCTCCTAATGTTATATTTGCTCGAATAAACCAACTATAAAGTATTAACAAACCAATTCCAAATATAAATAAATTATTTTTCCCTAGAATATTGAATAATTGAAAAGGATTTATTTTTTCAAATATATTTTTTATTGGTGCATCATAACTCTGTGAAGCCTGATTTAATGCACTATCTCTTAAAAAAATTTTATAAATAATATTTGATTCCATATATTATCCTTATTATCTTGTTAGAAAAATAAAATACATAATTAATCCTAGAAATACAAACATAATTCCAACATAAATAATTCGATCACTTGTAGTTAATATTCTTATATAATTATTAATACTTTTATTATTATCGTTATCATACATAAGTGTCGTCATATCATTTATAATTTGGGTCCATACAGTAAAAAAATTCTCGAATAAATTTTTAATTGATAGATTATAAATCCTTTTATCATATTTCTCCTTTTTTCTTTTCGCATTTTCAAGGATTGTATCTGAATATAATTTTTCATAAGACTCCGCCATTTTTAATTTCTGGAAATCTGATAATGTATATGTATTTGCATTTTCTAAAATATCTTTTCTCATGATTAATTTAATTCAGAAAGTTTATTTCCACAAATTCCAAATCATTCTCTACAAATGCCTCTTTTAATACTTCATTAATATGACTAACTATAATAACCTGGGGTAATTCTCCGTTCGTAGTAGGACTATTATTTTCACCTCTTTTTCGCATAATTTTTTCATAATCTTCTTCATTATCTTTGGGAATCAAACAAAGACGCACTCCTGCCCTTTTAGCTCCCTCCAATTTTGCCTCTAAACCTCCTATTGCATGCACATTCCCATGCAAATCAATTTCTCCAGTCATCGCAATATCATTACGTACCTGAATATTACAAAGACGGCTAATAATCGCAGTTGTTATTGTTATACCAGCACTTGGTCCGTCTTTGGGTGTAGCCGCTTCTGGACAATGAATATGTAATCCGAAATTTCCGAAACTAGCTATTTCATCATTAATTTCTTTTTTAATATTCTTTGGAATAATATTCCACGCCAGCGTTTTTGCACACATCATACTCTCCTTCATGACATCCCCCTGTTGTCCAGTTAATTCTAGTGATAATTTTCGGTCACTAGGAGTTTTTACACATTCTACAATCGTTATTCCACCTGTTCCTGCCACCGTTGCATATAGACCATTTACAAAGCCAATTTGAGGTAATTTGGCGATCCGTTTAATGCTTACTTTCGGTTTATCATTAAATAATTCTTTAACATAATCTTCTGTTATTTCAAATGGTAATTTAATATTATCATCCGTAATTTTTTTCAGATTTATCTCGCGCACTAACTCAAATATTTTCTCTCTTATCTTTCGAACACCGGCTTCATTTGTGTAATTCGAGATAATATATTTTATAGTATCTTTATGCATATGAATATCTCCTTTTTTATACCCAACGGTCTCCAATATTTCCGGGATGGAGTAGTCCTGAACAATATGTATCTTTTCATTAAGTGTAAGTGCTTTCACATTAATCTCTGTGATTCGGTCACGAAGTATGCGATCAATCGCATTTGCATCATTATATGAAAAAATAAATAACACTTTGCTTAAATCAAACTTTATCCCTGCAAAATACTTATCTGTAAATTCATGATTCTGGGAAAAATCTGTCAAATGCGTTAATATCCCAATAATTTCACGCCCATGATCCGTATTAGATACTTTATCTATTTCATCTATGTATATAATCGGATTCATACATTTTGTCTCCATCAATATATCCACTATACGCCCCCAAGTGGATCCCATATAAGTATATGAATGTCCCTCTAATATGGCGCCATTACTGCTTCCACCCATTGGAAGAAATCCAAAAGGACGCGGGTTTCCATCTTCATCCAAAAAACACTTTGCCACTCCTTTCTTAGCAATTGTTGTTTTTCCAACACCGGGTGGTCCCTGGAATCCAAATACTGTTCCCTCAGTTTTTCCATTCATCCATTGAGCTATTAATCTCTCTAATTGGGTCTTTGTTTCATCCTGACCAAAAACACAATCATTTAGATTTTTGCGGACTTTTTCCAAATAATCTTTTTTTGATTTTTTGTAGAAAATCCACTCTTTCCAAAGCTCCAAGAAACTAGCCGCTATTGCAATGAAAATATTTTCACTTTCAATCATAAAATTTACTAAATCCAATTCTTCATTATCCTCAGTAAGTTTATCAATTTTATCTAAAAATTTACTACAACTATCCACTAATAAATAATCATCATTTTCCAATTTTTCTGTGTATAAATAAACATTTTTCAAAAGTACTTCGAATTTCTTTAAAAATGTGTCGATAGATGACTCTATTTTATCATTGTTAAATGTTCTTAAATGGACCTCTAGGGTATTTTTTATATATTCCTCATAATCAGTTGCTGGTTCATAGATAAATAAATTCTTTTTCGTATTCTCAATTATTCCTGATAATTTTTCATTAAAGTGATCCAATTTGCTCAATACAGGTTCCTTCTTATAAACCCCGAAAGGAATTTTTAATAACCCATCTAAATATTGCTGGGCTTTCGCACTACTTTCTCTCGAACCTTTGGTCTCCTTTAATTTTTCAAGAGCCTTCGTTTTTACAACATCTGGTGCTTTCAACATTGCAATTCTTTTTTCATAAGGTATATCATCCTCAGTTAATGCATGAAGTTGCGTAATTTTGGTCTCCATATTTTTAAAAGCAATACGGAATAATTTTTGGACTGTGTAATGAAGTGATTTATAAATTTCCTCTGCCATCGGCTGAGGTTTCAGTAATTCACTGGTATTACAAATCATATCATAAATAATATGAGCTAGGAATTGGTCTTCGCTATCGCTCAAAAGAAAAAGAGTTAATATATACCGCTGTTTTTCAGTATTTCCAGTAATAAATTCTTTGACTAAGAGAGAAAGAGGTTTTGTCTTGTATTTTTGCAGGTCACGATTGGCATTCACAATTAATTCACTAATTTCTTGTTCTGAGCAAATCATAAAATCCCTGAGACTAACCTGTGCAAGAAAACCATTTTTAAAATGTGGTTCATAAGATAGATTCTTTATTAATTCCTCTATTCTAGAATTCTTTTCGCCTAGAGTTCCTCCAATGCGCATGATATTGAGGGGGTCCTTTTTGAAATATCCACTCACAATAATACTAACTGATTCTGAATGAATTGGAAAATGAATTTCAGCACCCTCTATTTTCTCTAAGAAAGACTTTGTTGCTGCCCCAGGTAATCTTTTAGCATATGGTAATTCTGCTGATATTGGTTTTTTATCTATTGTAGCCGCAGTTGGAATAAAGAAATTATCATAGAAATCCAGAAGTTTCTGGTATTTTTCTGAAAGCGTTGTTTTATACTCATAACCTACAAAAATGGAAATTAATTGAGAACAACGCCGACAACCTCCTTCTTGGATAAGTTCCTTTAATGACTCTCGTATTTCATAATATTTGATTAAGGTTTGCTCTAAAGATTTTTCATCAATAGACTTGTATTTTGTCAGTAATTCATCTAATTTTTCCATTAAGCTACTATATTTATCTTTTTTGAATACCTTATTTTCGTAATTGTTCTGAATACTCGACATAGTTGCGAAAAGTTCATTGTATAGACGGCGGCTTTCTATGGCAATTTTATCAAATATTATTTTATTCAAAATATTTTTTGGGTCAGAATTATTTTTAATCATCGTAATAAAATAGTATAGATAAAAAAAATTGATAGCAAAAAATATTATATATTTTCAATTTATCTAATGGAACCAGCTAGTAACGATTATATCCTGGGTATTGACCCAGAATATACTATTAATATTTTGAGCGGGTTAAAGACTAGCCTTGCTCAACAATTTCCACAGAAACGCACTGCAATTCCACTTGGGCTTGTGAGATGCATGTTTCGTACATCATTTTCAGTGAATTTTCGTGGGAGAGTCCCACAAAAATTTTTGAAAATGATTCTCGAAAGGATAGCTGCCAATAAGAAAATTGGGAACTACGGGAAAAATACATCCCTTATGGGTGGTATTTCAAAGACATGTGTGGCACACTATCGTACAATTCCACCAGTTAATTTAGAAAATTTACCAATGATGGAAACTCATTTTCTTCTTCGGAATACAGTTCCCCCTCCAATCGGGGCATTTCAAATTTTGACTCATTTTGATCCTTCGCAACCCATTTTATTTGATCACATCCCAGTCTTTGTGCATCTTCTGAAAAGACTAATAACAGACTTGGAAATAATGATGCAAATTCATTTGAATCGGCAGCGTTATACTGATGATTGCTGTGATTGTCCCGCATCATATTGTTATGAGGATTCAAGATATGAGCTTGAGATGGCGAATGTCTCTTTTTTGATCAATGAAATTTCCACAGCTTTGGAAAATTTTGAATCGAAATTTCGAGAATTTCCATATTCGAGACTGAAGTGGATTATTTAATTTAAAAAAATATATTATAATTTATATGAGTATCTTAAAAAATAAAGATGAAAATATTTTTAATTGTGAAAAAACACCGGAAGGACAAGATCCAATAAAATATATATTTACAAAATCAAATGAAAATATAAAAAAAATAATTGAAGAAAATAAACCAGCTTCAATTTTAAGAATTGGAGGAAGTGATTATTGGGCATTCTGGAATAATAAATTCAATGAATTAATGTACGAATTAAATGGATATTTTGATAAAACTACTAATTCTTTAGAAGAACAAGAAAATTTTCAAATTATAAGAAATAAATATATTGAAGCATTAAAAAATTCTAATATGGTAGGAGTTGCTAATATTATACAAATTAGATCATTTGGTTTTATACCTCAACAAATCGATGTATTTTCTGATGAAGAGAAATGTTTTTTAGAAGAAAATATACCAGATAATATACCTATATGTCATTGGGATTTTGCTTGTTTAAATTATGAGAATAATTTTTTTCTAAATATATTTCCAATTTTAAATAATAAAAAAATTTGTATTATATCAAGTTTTACAGAAGATATTAAAGAACAATTATTAATAAAAGATAAATTATTCGAAAATAAATGTTATAATGATCGTGTTGGTTATGTATATAAAGATTTCAAATATCCTGAATTTAAGAGTGTTGAATATATTAATGTTCCTATGTGTTATATCGAATATAATAAAAGACATAAATTAAATTCAAATTTTAATAATAGTCTGGAATTATTACAAAATTTAGAAAAACAAATAGATAATACCGATTCTGAGATATATTTAGTTGGGGCTGGAGTATATACTTTTATGTTATGTGATTATATCAAAAAAAAAGGTAAAATATCTATTTATTGTGGTTCAACAATACAATTATTTTTTGGACTAAAAGGAAATAGATTTACTTATTTAGAAGAACAAAATATTGTAAATGAATACTGGAAATATCCTGATTTATCAAAATGTACATTATATTTTTCAGATTTAGATGATGTAGGTGGATTTGAAACTGATGGTTTAATGGCTTATACTAAAAAATATAAATAATAATCATATATGAAAACTTCAATATATGATTTCTAGTGCTCCTATCCGGGTTTGAACCGGAGACCTATGTGGCATAAGCACATCGCTCTACCAACTGAGCTATAGGAGCAAGAAGTTTGGATGGAAAAGCCATCCTTTACGTAAAATACATAAAGCATGGTGGCGCTCCCAACAGGGATCGAACCTGTGACCTTTTGGTTAACAGCCAAACGCTCTAACCAGCTGAGCTATGGAAGCTTTTTAAAGAAGTGGATGACAAAACATCCTTTATATGATTCATATAAAGGATATAATCTATCTAATATTCTTTTTTTTCAAATTTTACGCACTAGCACCCAATTTTTCATATATTTTCCGGTTTCCTTTTTCGTCTATTTCTCCTATTCTCTTTGCTGGATTTCCAACCATTATGCTAAATGGCTCCACATTTTTCGTAACAACAGCGCCAGATCCAATCAGGGAATGTTTTCCCAAGCGATTCCCACAAACAATTGTACAATTGGCTCCTAAAGTTACCCCGTCTTCTAAAATAGTCTCTATATAATGACCAGCTTTACTATACATTCCGCGGGGATTTATGTCATTTGTTAGAACACAAGATGGACCAAAAAATACATAATTGCCGGCAATTACACCTGCGTAAATACTCACATTATTCTGGACTTTGCAGTTGTCTCCTAAAACTGCGCCCCCGGCGATAAAAACATTCTGCCCAATATTGCAATTTTTGCCAATTTTTGCTCCCTTGCAAATATGACTAAAATGCCAAATTTTTGTGCCTTCACCGATTTCCGCTCCATCATCTATATATGCAGTCTCATGTGCAAAATATGATGGCGATGCGACGATTGGAATAGAAGGCAATAGTTTTACTTCTGAATTTTTATCTAAACTCTCCTGTAATGTTTTCAAAACTCTTAATACTCTTAAACCTTCTTCACCATTCGTAATTGGTGATTCTTTTTTTTCAACACATTCTTTAAAATGCTCGCACTCATTTCGTAATGGACTCTTTTGATCATCTAATTGGATAACCTCAAATTTATCTTTCACTGGTATTGGGAATTTTCCCTTGAAATCCAAGTATTCACTAAAATACTTTAGCTTTTCTGTTGGGTTCGTATCATCAAATAAAATCATACCTTTTTCACCTATTATGCTCATTTTTTGCTCCTTATATGGGCACAACCAATTTACATTTATATTTACATAAACATCCTCGAATTTAAGGATACTATTTGTAATATCCATAACCCCTTTTGTAATAATATCAGTACCACTACATATTACTGATTTTGGAAGTTCTCCAATAATACTTAAAATTACTGAAATATCATGGGGTGCAAAACTCCATAAAACATTTTCAGATGTTCTGAAAATACCATGACTTAAGCGATTTGAAACTATATTTTTAATCTTTCCAATTTTACCATTTTTGACTAGTTCCTTCATTTTAATAACTGCCGGATGATAGTGTAATAAATGTCCCACCATCAATATTTTACCCTTTTCAACAGATAATTTAACTAATTCTTCACCTTCTTTTTCATCTAGGCAAAGTGGTTTTTCCACATAAACATGTTTATTTGCACAAAGAGCCTCTTTTGCAAAACGATAATGCATTTCTGCTGGTAAAGCTACACAGACTGAATCGATTTCTTCATTTTTCAAAATAGATTCCCAATCTTTTGTTAAATGAATGTTTGGATATTGTTGCTGATATACTAATAAAGCATCTTCATTAATCTCACAAATTGTGTGTAAAATACCACAATTATAGAATTCACGAATAAGATTTTTACCCCAGTATCCCCCACCAATAACGGCAATATGTACCATTCTAAATAATAAAATATAATTAATTTATTATAATGCTTGAATTTCCAATTCAAATGTACGATCCAAAAAGAGAATACTCCTCTAATAAGACAAATATTGACAAAGCGATTCAAACTGTTTTAAATCACGGAATTTTTATTAATGGACCCGAAATTAAAGAGCTTGAAAATAAATTAGCCCAATACACAGGAGCAAAATATTGTATCTCTGTGTCAAATGGCACAGATGCTCTAAAAATTGCTTTATTGGCTTTAGGGGTTAGTATCGATGACGAAATAATTACCGTAGCACATACATGGATTTCATCGGCGGAATGTATTTCAATTATTAATGCTAAACCAGTATTTATTGATATAGAGCCAGTAACATTTAATATTGACCCCGCTAAAATAGAGGCTGCAATTACACCCAGAACTCGGGCAATTATTGCAGTCAGTCTTTATGGGCAAATTCCCAATATGTCCGAAATCAACGAAATTGCTGCGAAACATGGTATTCCAGTAATAGAGGATGCTGCCCAGAGTTTTGGTGCAAAACAGGGCGATAAATTTAGTGGGAATTTAAGTACTATTGGAACAACTAGCTTCTTCCCTTCGAAACCATTGGGATGCTATGGAGATGGAGGTGCTTGTTTCACAAATGATGAAGGATTAGCAAAAAAAATGAGGGCAATTAAATCGCATGGAGGATTAGAAAGATTTAAACATGAATATATTGGACTCAATGGGCGACTTGATACTCTACAAGCCGGAATTTTACTTGAAAAATTCAAGTATTTTGAGGAAACAATTGAAAAAAGGAATCGATGTGCCGCCTATTATACTGAAAAATTGGAGCAACTTGTTGAAAAAGGATTTATACAGACTCCTAGAGTTGTAGAGGGAAATAGAAGCGCTTGGGCTCAGTATTCTCTTATTGGTAATGATAAAGGAACAAGAGATAATTTAGTGGAATATTTAAAGAAAAATGGTGTGAATGTTGCCATTTTTTATCCAACCCCTCTTCATACGCAGAAATGTTTTGAAAATCTTGGATATAAATTGGGGGATTTACCTGTAACTGAGACAACATGTGATACCATATTCAATTTACCCTGTTATGCCGAAATTACCCAGGAAGAACAAGATTATATTTTGGGTCTTGTATATAAATTTTTTCTTGAATAATTCTCAAAGAATTCTCAAAGAATTCTCAAAGAATTTGTAAAAATTATAATAAAATATAATTTTACACTTTAATGGTGCATTTTGCATTAATCCAATTAACGAAAAAACATACCGAAATATTCGGGACATTTTTAGAAATTATTTTGAATAATAATTGGGATTTAACGATTTATTATAATCTTCAAGCTGATGAATACAGTTTTTTACCCTATTATATGGAGCTTTTCCAGATGAAATTTAATATTAAGTCACCACATCAGCTTATTGAAGATAAAGACCAATTTGATTATTTTATTTGGACAAGTAGTTCAGATGAAAATCATATTCCCGAGTATTTTAAAGCACGTGAATATGCTGAAAAATCAATATATGTTCAACATCAGGCAGCTCATATGAAGGAATATATGTATAAAAATATTATAGTAAGCCCTGTAATAAAACTAGATAATATGCTAACCTACATTTTACCGATTTATAAAAATTACAAACAATTGCATTATATTGCAACTGAAAATCAGCCAATTGTATTTGGTATTATTGGCGGAATTCGAACATTGAAAAATGGCAAAACATTGGACCGCAATTTAGATATTGTCAAGAATATAATTGAAAAATTCCCAAATGAAAACTATGAATTCCAATTTTTCATGAGAAAATGGGATTGGATGTGGATTTCCAAAAAATATCCATTTTTAGTGAAAACCAAAAAAATAAAGGCTTTTTTTGGATTGAAAACAAATGATATGATTGAAAAATTAAGAAGTGTAAAATTTATTTTGCCCATAGGCAAGAAATCAGGCTGGTTCTATTGGCAACGCTTGACAGGGGCAATTCCCTTAGCAATAAATTTGAATATACCATTAATTATTGATGAAAAATTAGCTAAAATCTATGAATTGGAACAATGCTCAATTTTATATAAAGAAAATTTAACAGAAATATTTGAAAGTGTTTTGAAAATGGAGGATTCAATTTATCATGATTATATTTTAAAAAGTGTGAGATATAAACGCGAAATTTGTAAGAATAATGAGCGGAATTTAATAGAGATTTGTATTCGTTCTTTACAATTATCTGAAATATTCTGAATATTTTTCTTTAAATTCTTCCCATAATTTACAAATTTGTGGATTTTTCATAATATTTATTTTTTTTGCATAATTTTTTTTCTGATTTGATAGCCATT
>Ga0194115_10006569_pt1 | contig 11768 bp, 11 predicted proteins | sample TA2MahsurfametaG_3_FD_148656 | JGI IMG/M metagenome (GOLD analysis project Ga0194115, IMG submission 148656) | Freshwater microbial communities from Lake Tanganyika, Tanzania - TA2015002 Mahale S4 surface | ecosystem: Environmental > Aquatic > Freshwater > Lake | place: Tanzania: Lake... | reverse complement strand
TCTTGTAATGATTTTTGTTGATATTCACGGATACGTGTGTTATGTAAATCAATTAATTGACGAATCGCTATTGGGACTGGGGCTTCTTTCATTTCTTCTACCATATTATTATACCTTACGTTTAAAGAGTTGAGCCATATCATCTTGACGATGGATTACCTTACCTGCGGGTTCCCATTCTTGGTCAAGTCCTGTGACTTTCATAATATTCTCAATTGACCCATATTGTTGTGTCCAGTCACAAGTCAAGTTGATAAGTACAAGGTCTGTCTTATCGTAGAGTTGTTTACGTACTTGTTCTGCTATTGCGCGGGTAGTTTCAAGAAGTCTACCTGGCATTAGGAGTACTAAGCTATATGCATCTTCCTTCCACGTGTTGAGGTCAAAAATACTACCCATTGTAAATACGCCCCAATGAATTGTTGTTGCTGCCGACATACAGCGTTGACGATCCATTTCAACACCATGCGGTAGTAAATCAACTCTATCACCAACTACACGACCTAACAATACACCATTTCCACAACCGAGGTCCAGAACACTACCACCAGGAATATATTTCATATCCCCGATTGCGTCAATGATAACTTGATGGAAGTGATCCATTGCTTCCTTATTACTAAATCCGTTTTCTTCCCACACAGAGGTATCTTCAAGAGACTTTGCAAATGAAAGAGTTTTTGTGATGGGTTTTGTTTTAATCTTTTTTTGGTTATACGGATATGTGATACCAGACATACCATCAATTGGATATTCGTGCGCATACTTTTGTACTGTGTATTTCCACGGAGTCATATCAGTACGGGCTGAAATCTTGTTAATGGGTGTACGGATTTCTGCAATGCCATGCAGAGCTGACCACTCTACGGGCCACGATAAGAACTCATATATCCAATTAATTTCTTTACTATATCCAAGTTGACGACCAAGTTCTGCCATTTTTATACCAAGTTCTTCAGTTGCTTTACATTCAAAAGAACATGGAAGATGTGAAGCTAATCGTACACCTTGCCAACGCCACATTATATTTGCTTCAGGTGGAGTGTCTGCTTTGATATGAATTGTATGGTTGTTATCAGTTAATTGTAAACTGTCTGCTGGCCATTTCCATGTAGTGTCCACAAATCCCTGGTCTACCCAATATTTCATAAAGTGATTCGTGCAGCAAGTAGGATATCCAAGTAAACGTCCCGCTTCACGATCACGGATACTAGGTTCTGCTTGCCAGATATTAAACCATTCTTCGGCCATTTTTTCAGACTTGGTAAATACAACGCGAACATTATATTGACCACTAGTATATGGTTTTGTAGTTGATGAGTAAGTTTTTGACTTACCTTCTTTTGCAAGAGGGACAACTAATACACCGTGTTGTTTGTATTCTTCAGTAAGACGTAGTAAATCTTCCGGTGGAATAATATCTAGTGCGGATGGTCGAATATCATGCACAACAGACATACGTTCAATCTGTTTCCATGCGTTGTTTATCGCAGTGATGATTGGCTCATACTTGATTCTATTTTCTATCGAAGTCCACTGCACCCGAGTCCAATCAGGTAAAACGTGCTTTATTCTTTGCATAACCCCTTCGTTGTTTAGATTAAACCTTTAACTTACTCTTTTCTTCGGCAATAATCTTTTGTAGGAAAGATTTCCAAGAACTACCAGTGTTTTGTTGTTCCGATGGTCCTTCTAATTCCTGATTTGCCAACGATAGTTCTCCGAATCTTGCCCTATATTCTTGGGCATATCGGCCTGTTTCATCAACGTGATCGGCGTGGTCACGAGACATATCCCATTGCGGTTCCGTTGATACAGGAACTACCCCTACTACTTCTACTGTAGAAGTGGTAACCGAAGTAGATTCCCTATCACGGAACTCTTCTGGAATTTCTTTCAATAATCCTTTATCCAATAAGTCTTGCACGACTTGGAATTTTTGATTGTAGGCACCTGATGTGTCTACGTGGTCAGCATGTAATCCTGGTATCATTTTACGTATCCTCTTTTTATTATGGTAAATACCCGTGTTGCTCTTTAAATTGTATTGCATATCTGCCTGTTTCATCTGTGTGGTCGGCATGTGGTCTATGTCCACCTGATGATTGATTCCTCAAATATCCATCAATATATCCTTCGATATCAAATCCAATATTTGGGTCAAGATACTTTTTAATGTGTTCTAATCGTATTTCAGCACCACGGCTATAACCATACATCAACACATCTTCATATCTCTTTAAATCTGGATCTAACGATAGTGGTGTTTCACCACGTTTCAACATTAATTTTTCATAAATACCGAACGACACTTTCCAATTAAGGCATGTATCGGTTCTGTTTCTCCAATCCATTTCCGCCCCCGTGCCAGGACAATGTGACTTACACATAATAAAGAAACGACATCCTTGGCAACCACCGTACTCTTGTGGTGTATTATATAATGCCATTTGACGTTCAAACCCGTCAACGTCTGCCTTAATCCAGTTAATACCTTCCTTGTTACCACGACCACAGTTTGCCTTATTACCCTGTGAATCGATTCCTTGTACTGCGTGAGTGGTGTATGGGTCACACGACATAAAAGTACATGTCGCGTTTGCATCCTCTGCTTTCAACATATACTGAACGTCACGGAAGATATCAAAGCTGAATTGGCGCTTACCAGGAACATTTAGTTCACTAATTTCAAAATCCCACATATCAAGTAGGAATTCAATATTTTGTTCTGGTGTAAGGGCTAAGCTGTCAGTGATGGATGTGTGGTCAATTTCTAATGGATGCAGTCTTGCCCCATCAACTCCCCAAGATTGAAGTTCTCTAATCCATGCCTTAAAACGTTCACGATATTTTGGTAATCCATTCTTTTTATGGATAGTAATAATTAAACCAAGTGAAATTTTGTTTGCAAGACACTTTTTAATAGCGTCAAATGACTTACGAGTAGCTTCTCTAGTTTTTTCAAGTGACCCCGCCCAACGAGTATCGTTCATTTCATCAGGTCCGTCCAAGGATACCCCAACGTGAACATTATATTTCTTAAACATTTCAAGGTGACGGTCAGTAATTAAAACACCATTTGTCTGTATACCGTTCATTTTGTAACGTTCATATCCCCACTTAAAAATAGTTTCTAAGTCGTCAATATCAGTTAATAATGGTTCACCACCAAAAAGAGTAAAATTACCACCCTCTTTAGCTAAACCCTCTAACTTTTTTCAACGGAATATGTTTTATGTCTAAAATTACCCGCGTCTCGCATGGGATGTTCGTAGCAATACGGGCAACTTAAATTACATACTACTCCAACTGGTTCTAATTCAATCGTCATATAACCTCTTGATTTAATAAATCATTTTGTAAAATACAACGCTACACATTATTTGTCAAGCCCCAATTATGGTCCAACATATGTTGGTTGATCTGAGTGTGGTGTGGTATTATCCGTGTGAGCTGCAGTAATCGTTGTATCAGTGTGCGAAATATTAGTGTGTGATGCTGGTGTAGTATTATCGGTGTGAGCTGCGTTAATCGTTGTATCAGTGTGCGAAATATTAGTGTGTGATGCTGGTGTAGTATTATCGGTATGTGCTGCGTTGATGGTGGAGTTAACGAACGGAGTTGTATTATCTGTATGTGCGGCATTAGTTGTATTATCCGTGTGAGCTGCACTGATATTAGAATGTGCGATATTAGTGTGACTATTTGGTGTATAACTATTTGAGAATGGTGTGGTGCTATTTGAAAATGGTGTGGTGTTATCCGTGTGTGCAGCTGGAGTGGTATTGTCGGTATGTGCTGCACTGATATTAGAATGTGCGATGTTTGTGTGACTATTTGGTGTATAACTATTTGAGAATGGTGTTGTGCTATTTGAGAATGGTGTAGTATTATCTGTATGTGCTGCGTTAATAGTACTATCCGTATGAGTTCTACTGATATTATTAAAAGAGATATTACTGAATGCGATATTACTAAATGCTATGTTATTAAACGCAATGTTACTATGCGAGATATTGCTGTGCGAGATATTACTGTGCGAAATATTACTGTGCGAGATATTACTGTGCGAGATATTACTATGTGGAGTGTAGCTATTACTAAAAGGAGTGTAGCTATTACTAAACCCAATATTAGTGTGACCGATGTTGGTATGTGATGCTCCAATATTAGTATGCCCAATATTGGTATGTGATGCTCCAATATTGGTATGTGCTGCGCTTTGATTAGTATGCCCAACATTGGTATGTGGAGTATAAGAATTAGAATGACTCATATATTATTCCATCTCATTCGTTAGAACTCACCACCACCCTGGTAGGAGTTGGTATGTGATGCTCCAATATTAGTAAATCCAACATTACTAAAAGGAGTGTAGCTATTACTAAAAGGAGTGTAGCTATTACTAAATCCAACGTTAGTAAAAGGAGTGTAGCTATTACTAAACCCAATATTAGTGTGACCAATATTGGTATGCGCTGCGCCAATATTGGTATGCGATGCACCAATATTACTAAACCCAATGTTACTAAACCCAATGTTACTAAACCCAATATTACTAAATCCAATGTTACTAAACCCAATGTTACTAAACCCAATATTGGTGTGGCCAATATTACTGTGCGCAATATTGCTGTGCGCAATGTTAGTATGAGGAGTGTAATTGTTAGTGTGACTATTTGGTGTGTAATTGTTAGTATGTGCTGCACCTATATCAGTATGTGCTGCGCTAATATTAGTATGTGAAGCGTTGATGGTGGTGTTTGTAAATGCAATATTACTAAACGGAGTGGTGTTATCCGTATGGGCAGCATTAGTAGTGTTATCCGTGTGAGCTGCACTTATATTAGTATGTGCTGCGCTAATATTAGTATGTGAAGCATTGATAGTGGTGTTTGTAAATGCAATATTACTAAATGGAGTAGTGTTATCCGTGTGTGCAGCCGGCGTGGTATTGTCAGTATGTGCTGCTGAAATATTAGTGTGTGATGCGTTGGTGGTATTATCCGTGTGAGCTGCATTAATTGTAGTATTAACGAACGCAATGTTAGTGTGTGATGCGTTAGTGGTATTATCCGTGTGAGCTGCATTAATTGTAGTATTAACGAACGCAATGTTAGTGTGTGATGCTGGAGTGGTGTTATCCGTATGTGCTGCGGATACGTCAGTATGACCACGGCGACCAGTTGTGAGAGTAGAAATCCAGTTCAAAAATGTACTTTGAACCCAAAGCGAACCAGATTTTGCTCCCGATGCTGCACCTAAATTTTGCGATTCAATTACTCGGTCCACGCCTGATTCTGAGATGTAATGGAAGTCTAGACCATCTACCCAAATAGAACCAGCCTTAGCTCCGGCTGGGCTGCTCCCAGCGGTGCCAGTATAAAAATATTCATTCCCCGATTCATCAATAAATCTAAAGGTTTCACCACTAACGAATATACTACCAGGTACTTTTGGCATGTATTAAAATCTCCTCATAACGTATACCTTTATATAAGTAGTATTTTATAAATCTTTATCTATAAAATACGGTTAGACACAAGTAAATGTTCCTAAACAACCCACAGGTCTTGCTGCGCAAACCACGGAGTATAAATTAGTATTTGGATTTGTATAGAAATTTGACCCAGATACCGGAGAACCTTCTGTACAGGTCACAAATCCTGCAGGACATTCCGCATCCACACCACGACTTCCTTGGGGTCCAGTTAATCCTGTAACACCTGTAATACCTGTTACTCCAATTGAACCTGATGCTGCCGCCGATGCAGCGATTCCAGTAATACCTACTACTCCAGTTGCACCTTGTGGTCCACTCGGACCTGTAGACCCTGTAGTTGGTAATCCTGATGGACCTGTTGGACCTGTAATGCCTACAAGATTTGTTAATCCTGTTGGTCCTGTTATTCCAATTACACCCGTAGCGCCTGTAATACCGACTACTCCTGTTGCACCAGTCGCTCCTGTTGGTCCTGTTGCACCTGTAGACCCAGATGTAAATGATGCGATACCTGTTACTCCCGATATCCCGGTAATACCTATGATACCTGTAATACCAGTTGGTCCTGTTGGGCCTGTGCTACCTGTAACTCCAGTTGGTCCTGTAATACCCGTTATACCGATAACACCAACGGGACCAGTTGGACCTGTTGGACCTGAGCTGGTTAGTCCTGTTGGACCAGTTGCACCAGTTGGTCCTGTTGAACCTGAACCTGCACTTCCGATTGGTCCAGTTGGACCCGATGGACCGATTACGCCTGTTGGTCCCGTTGGACCTGGGCCATGTGATGCGGTCATCACATTTGCATTTACCGCAATTGTTGCAGTGAATGCTAAACTACTACTAAGTGCTGTGCTTGCAGTTGTTGGTGTACCAAGTGGAAAAAATTGAGACATATCGTATTATAAGAAGGCGTTACTATGGGCCGCCGCAACATTTGAGTGTGGTGTAGTGCTATTAGTAAATGATGTAGTATTATCTGTGTGTGATGCTGGTGTAGTATTATCGGTATGTGCTGCGTTAATTGTAGAATTAGTAAATGCGATATCAGTGTGACTTGCATTGGTAGTATTATCTGTGTGTGATGCTGGGGTAGTGTTATCAGTATGTGCTGCGTTAATTGTAGTATTGACGAATGGTGTGGTGCTATCTGTGTGTGCAGCATTGGTGGTATTATCCGTATGAGCTGCACTTATGTTTGTGTGCGAAATATTCGTATGTGCTGCGGGAATGGTTGTATTGGTAAATCCAATATTACTAAACGCAATGTTACTAAATGATGTAGTATTGTCTGTATGAGCTGCTGAAATATTACTATGTGCAATATTAGAATGTGATATATCGGTATGTGTTTTTGGTGTGTAACTATTAGAGAATTCTGTAGTACTATTCGTGTGTGAGCCTGGTGCAGTTGTGTTGGTGAATGCTATATTACTAAATGGTGTATAACTGTTAGTAAATGCAATATTTGTATGAGAAATATTGGTATGTGCTTTGCTAATATTACTGAAAGACGTATTAAGAAATGACTGGTTACTATGAGGAGTATTTGTATGTGCCGCGGAAATATTACTATGTGGAGTAGTGCTATCCGTATGTGAAGCATTCTGCGTAAAGTCTGTATGTCCTGCGGAGACGTTTTCAAATCCTATATCTCCATGAGCTATATTTGTATGTGTTGGACCTGGCATTAGTTATTTCCTATTATAAACATTTTACTATGAAGCAACACAAGTAAATCCAATGCAAAAGCAACCAAGGCCGCCCTGACTTGGGTGGCACGCACAGAATTCATCACACTCATTTGGATCACCACCAGGACACTCAGAACACTGCGCTGGTGTATAACTATCTACATGACCATTATCACTATGTGCTACGTTTTGATGTGCTGTATAACTATTCGTGTGTGCATTGTTGGTCGTATTGTCGGTGTGTGCTGGTGAGATATTTGTATGTGGTGTATAACTATTACTAAACGATGTATTACCGAATGAAATATCAGTATGACCAATGTTAGTATGTGGTGTGTAACTATTATTAAATGCAATATTTGTATGAGAAATATTTGTATGTCCTACCGCTATATCTGAATGACTGATATCTGTGTGGGTCTTTGATGTAGTATTATCCGTATGTGCTGCGGAAATGTTTGTATGCACACCAGGAATAGTGCTATTTGTAAACGCGATATTATCAAATGCGGTATTAGTAAATGGTGTAGTATTGTCTGTATGAGCTGCTGAAATATTACTATGTGCAATATTAGAATGTGATATATCGGTGTGTGATTTTGGTGAGTAACTATTACTAAATGCGATATTAGTAAATGATGTGGTGTTATCTGTGTGTGCAGCATTGGTTGTACTATCCGTGTGAGCTGCACTTATATTAGTATGCGATGCGTTAGTAGTATTGTCTGTATGTGATGCATTAATTGTGGTATCAGTATGTGCAGCGTTGATTGTAGTATTAGTATGTGAAATATTAGTATGTGATGCGTTAGTAGTATTGTCTGTATGTGATGCATTAATTGTGGTATCAGTATGTGCCGCTGCGATATTCGTATGACTAGCCGCCACATCACTATGTGGAACGGTGATGTCGGAGTGTGTTTGATTACATGAACCCGTGACGAAAAATACCGCACGACCGGCATCACCTTGTACTCCAGTTGCCCCCACCACACCTGTTGGTCCTGTTGCACCCGTGATACCGGCTGAACCGAATGTGTTAGGACCGCTTGCACCTTGTGGACCTGTGGCTCCTGTTGCACCCGTGGGTCCAACTGGACCTGTTGGTCCTGTACTACCTGATGGTCCTGTTGGCCCTGTTGCTCCTGTTGGTCCTACTCCCGTTGGTCCTGTGCTTCCTTGTACACCAGTTGGTCCAGATGATCCTGTTGGTCCCGTAACCCCAGATACACCAATAACACCAGCAGTCGTACTTGTACTACCAGTTGGTCCTGTTGGGCCTGTTGCTCCCGTTGCACCAGTTGCACCCTGAGCACCAGACGGTCCTGTAATACCAATTACACCTGTAGACCCTGTAATGCCAGTTGGACCTGTTGGTCCTGTTGCACCAGTGATTCCTGATGGGCCAGTTGGACCTGTTGACCCTGATGTTTGTGGTCCTGTAGATCCTGATACTCCAAGAACACCTGTTGACCCAGAAATCCCAGTTGGTCCTGTTGGTCCTGTTGCACCCGTTGCACCTGTTGGTCCCGATACTCCAGTTGGTCCACTGAATCCTCCTAATGAAAAGGATGCAGTAAGAAATCCAGATCCGCTATTCGTTACAATCGATGCCGTAACAGTTCTAGCTGTATTAATTGAAAACGAACTAGTCGTCGGTGTTCCAAATGGGAAAAACTTAAACGTCATAACTATAACTCTCTATTATGGTGTGTTTGCACCAGTAGGACCAGTTGTTCCTTGAGCCCCTGTAGGTCCTGTTGCTCCAGTCGCACCTGTTGCTCCTGTTGGTCCTGTAAACGCTGTTCCTTGTGCCCCAGTTGGTCCTGTTGGGCCTGTTGTACCGATGGTGCCTTGTGGACCAGATATCCCAAATGGGCCAGATGGACCAGTAACACCTGTTGGCCCTTGGATACCCGACACCGCAACACCCGTGGGTCCAGTTGGTCCCGTTGCACCTGTAACTCCCTGCGGTCCTGCAATACCTTGAATACCCGTAACTCCAGTTGGTCCTGATGCCCCTGTTGGTCCTGTTGCACCAGTAATACCGATAATACCTGTCGCACCTGTTGGCCCAGTTGGACCAGTGCTACCTGAAACTCCAATAGGGCCTGTTGGTCCTGTTGATGATGCACCTGTTGCTCCAGTTGCACCTGTTGGGCCTGTGATACCCGTAACACCAGTTGGACCTGTTGCAGAACGTGGTCCTGTTGGACCTGTTGTTCCTTTTGGACCTGTTGGTCCTATACCAGTTGCACCCGTAACTCCAGTTATACCTTGTACTACTGATGTTGGTCCTGATGCACCAGTGGGTCCACCTCCCGTAATAGAATACGATGCAGACATACCAGAAAGTACGAATGATGCGCTGGTTGCTACCGATGCCGTAAATGCAAACGACGATGAAAATGTTCTAAATGGAAAATATCTTAACATAGTTCTCTTAAATAAATATCAAAAAGGTACATCGGGTGCTTTATTTCTACTGTGTTACAGCCGACCATTTTCCAACAGGACAGGCGGATGCAGCTAATTGGGTCTTTGCCTTCATAAAACATCCACATTTTTCACAACGAAAATTTTCTTTTAAAAATTCACAACCTTGACAGATTGAGAATCGATTAAACGCAGTATCTGCATCTAAAATAACAGGTAATCCTTTTGCAGCGTGTTTACCAGTAATCCACATTTCTTTTGCTAAGTTTCTAGCTTGTTGAAAAATAGAAGGAAATTTTGACGTATCTTCTGTTTTCATCATTTCTTCTGTACGTTCATAACTTTCTTTATTTTCTATATCATATGCAGCTTCAGTATAGGACATACCCTGTGTCATCTTAATTGCTGTTACAATATCGATTGGTGCGTCCAGTGCCCTCGCACCTTGACGATAGAAAAGTGGTGTATAATTTTTTGGTGCAAAATAATACACTGCTTGTGTCATTGGTCGTGGAAACATAATCGGTTCTTCACGATAACAAATTGTATGCAAATGAACAGGATTTGACTGTCCCATAATTTGCTGTTCTACATCCGTTAAAAATTTACTTTTAAAACTTTCACAACCCTCTGCTACTACAATTGCTATAACAATATGTTCTGCGTTATCAATCAATTTTTGTAGTTCACGAAACATTTGTACACTCATAATTTTAATCCTCTAATGAAAATATGTAAACTGACCCTGATATAGTACCTGTACCCGACCCATTTGTGATTGTGTAAAATGTTATTTGGTCTGCCGATAGTAATCCTGGATTTAATAAGTCTGCGTCATTTCTACCAACTAAAATAGGTGTCATTGGAGTCTTTGCCACATCTTCCATAAAAAAGTCTGCTATTAAACCACTACTTTGTGATGGTTCTGTACCAAATGACCGGGATATTTCACCAACATCATCTCTATAACTTTGACTAGTGTAAAGTCGTAATCTTATTGGTGCGACTGTTGGCTCTACTGCGTATGCTAAATATGTACGTGGAGAGCTTATACTACCTGTTCTATGACTACCAGATGCTAATCCAGATGCACTGATGATAAGTGTTTTATGCGTATCAACACCAGTCAAATTGGATACAGCCGTATCTTCCATCAAAAATCTAGTTATGGTGACTCTATCCCCAGAATCTAAATTAGCTCCCGAACTGGTATTTATAGTGTAATATATATCTGACTTGATAGGATTGTCAAGGTTAACACCAAATATAGGTGGAGCAAATCTGAACAAAGATGCGTCTGATAAATTAGCGTCTATTATTAGACCGATATTAGATGGAATACTTTGTGAAATAAATGGTCTTGCTAATTCTGTTCCGTCATTTCTACTTCCAGAGTCGGTATACAATCTAACACGGCATTGTTTACTACCTTGTATGGCAGTTAGTGTAAATATACGGCCCATAGTAATAGAACCAGTATATTGTTCACTAGCCGATTCAATTGGTATAGTTATTATTTCACGCTTAAGTGCAGTTGCACCAGCGAGAATTTGTTGATTAAGACCCATATCTAATAAAACCTCTTATTAAGTTGCGTATTGATTTGTACCAACAGGTACTACTAGTCTATATTGTAAACCACTACCAGACACCACACCAGAGAATTGTGAACCAGAGAATTGTACAGATTGACCAGATAATGATGACACGACTTGTGCTGACGATGAATGAATACTCGCCAATAATACTGTACCAGTTGATGTTAGACCTGTGAACGTAGGGCTACTAGATTGTGATACGATGTTTTGTAATAGTACTGTACCAGTTGATGTGAGTCCTGTGAACGTAGGGCTACTAGATTGTGATACGATGTTTTGTAATAGTACTGTACCAGTTGATGTGAGTCCTGTGAACGTAGGGCTACTAGATTGTGATACGATGTTTTGTAATAGTACTGTACCAGTTGATGTTAAACCTGTAAATGACGGGCTACTAGATTGTGATACGATGTTTTGTAATAGTACTGTACCAGTTGATGTTAAACCTGTAAATGACGGGCTACTAGATTGTGATACGATATTTTGTAACAGTAGTGTTCCGTTAGCAGTAATATTGGCTGCTGTTAATGTACCTGT
>Ga0194115_10006568_pt1 | contig 11768 bp, 14 predicted proteins | sample TA2MahsurfametaG_3_FD_148656 | JGI IMG/M metagenome (GOLD analysis project Ga0194115, IMG submission 148656) | Freshwater microbial communities from Lake Tanganyika, Tanzania - TA2015002 Mahale S4 surface | ecosystem: Environmental > Aquatic > Freshwater > Lake | place: Tanzania: Lake... | reverse complement strand
GCTAGGCTTCAAGAACACCATTAGAAAGTCTGCTAGAGTGATTCCATCTCCTCCTGAAACGATTCAGGCAAATAAGCACTATGTTGGATGTGCTCAATCACATATTGACATCTTTGAACTAGCAGATCTCAAAACACCATTTTTAATTCTTGAAGATGATGCTGAAGTGATTGATGAAAATTTCAATCCTATTATAGATCTTCCAGATGAAATAGATGCCGCTTATCTTGGTGTAAGCGTAGGTAACAGAGGATATATCTGTATGCAATATAATACAGATTATAAAAGAATTGCTGGTATTCTAGCAACACATGCAATTCTATACACAAGTGAAAGATATAGAAAAGAAGTTACTAGAATATCTAAAGATTTAGTCTATAATAGGCACACTCCTTTTGATGTAGGATGTGCATTCTTACAGAGACATTTCAATATTATTACACCAAATAAACCAATGTTTTATCAAGCAGATGCAGCTGAAAGTGCAAATAAATGGGAACATCTAACTAAGTGTGAATTGGAAATTAGAGTATGATTACATTTAAAACACTAGGAAGTATGGGTAGATTAGGAAATCAAATGTTTCAGTTTGCATTTATCTATAATATAGCTAAAAATAAAAATTTAGAAATGGGATATGATTACCATCATAAACCATTATTGACAAAAATTTTTGATCTTCCTCTAAAAGACTCTTCTAATATAATTCAAAAAAATAGTTTAGTTCAATTAGATAATTCAGAATATATTGATACTTCAAAAATAGAAGATGGAACAGATTGCTATGGCTATTTCCAAAATAGTAAATATGTTTATGATATTGAATATGAATTAAGAAGTTTATTTGTCTTTAAAAAAGAAATAATGGATGTTTGTGTAAATTTTATGAAAAATCTTAAAGATAAAATAAAAAAAGAAGTAGTATCAGTACATGTTAGAAGAAGTGATTTTATGCTTCCTAATTCTATTCATACTGTGTGTGATGATAATTATTTTAAAAATGCTATGGATATATTTGGCAAAGATTATTTTTATGTAATATTTACAGATGATAAAGAATTTTGTAAAAATAAGTTTAAACATATACCAAACATTATAATGGATAACCCAACAGAAATTGATTTAGCTTTAATGTCTTTATGCGATCATAATATTTTATCAAATAGTTCTTATTCTTGGTGGGGATCATGGTTAAATGAAAATTTAAATAAAAAAATAATTGTACCAAATAGATGGTATAATAGTAATGGTGGTCCCAAGAATTGGGAAAAAATATATCGTCATGAAATGGTTTTAGTATGATTAAAATTTATATTGTTGGGTCTTTAATAGATGCAATTACTTGGAAAAACTTTAATTTTATAGGAAATAAATTTGTAAAAGTTGATACTCCAGAAGAAGCAGATTGCTACTTTTTTGTAGATAACTACAAAATAGTAAAAGACAAAACAAAGAAAAAAATATTATATTTATCAGAACCATATGGAACAATTCCTTTATGTTATGATTTGTTGCATGATTCAAATTTTACTAAACATTTTGATCATATAGCAACATGCCACACAAGATTTAATTTTTTATCTAATGGTATTATATTACCACCAAACGCAGGAACATCATTAAGCAAAGAGTGTTTTAATACAAACAAAACAAAATTAGCTTCTATGATATTTTCTGATAAAGACTATTCAGACGGACATAAATTAAGACACGAATTAAAAAAAATACATTTACCTGGCACAATTGATGGCTATGGAAAAATGTTTAATAATCCTATAGAAAACAAAGAAGAAGGATTAAAAGATTATTGTTTTAATTTTGCTATAGAAAATTGTAAAGAAACTGGATATTTTACAGAAAAAATAAATGATTGTATGTTAGCTGGAACTATACCAATATACTGGGGAGATCCAGATATAAGAAATACATATGATATAAATGGTATCATTGATATAACAAATTTTACCGATTTAAAATTATCGTTTTCTTTATATAAAGAAAAAGAAGAATATGTTTTAAAGAATTATCAAATTGCTAAAAATATTGTTAAACAAAATACAGTAGAAAATACTATAGATTTATTATTAAACAAAATTTATTATGGCTAATAGCACATTTATAATACCTGTTAAAGTGGATTCTAGCGTTAGATTGGATAATATTTACAATTGCGTAAGATTTTTATTAAAAAATACCGATGGTAATATAATAATAACAGAATGCGATTCTACTCAAAAATTAAAATTTAAATCAATACCTAGATTAGAATATCATTTTATAGAAAATAATGATAATTGTTTTCATAGAACAAAATTACTTAATCAGATGCTAAACTGTGTGGTAACTCCAATAACAGTAAATTATGATGCAGATGTATTTTTAATGCCAGAAACTTATAAGTTAATGGAAAAAGAAATTTTAGATAATAAAGTAGATCTTTCTTATCCATATGGTTTTGATAAATTACATCAAATAAGATTATATCCAGAAAGAGAAGATGTAATATCTTTTAAAGAAGATTTTGATTTTTCTAAATTAAGAATAATTACTAATGATTTTCATTTTACAATGTATGGTCATTGTCAGTTTTTTAATACTAAATCATATAGAAATGGATTCATGGAAAATGAAAACTATATTGACTGGGGACCAGAAGACATAGAAAGAGCTGTTCGTTTTCAAAAATTAGGATACAATGTTAAATGGGGAAATAATTTAGTTTTTCATCAAGAACATCCGCCTTCAGTAAGAACCCATCTATATGAAAATAATGTAAAACACCATAATTGGTTAATGACATTAAATAAAGAAGAATTGTTAAATTATTATAATTCGCAAGATTATTGGAAAGTATACAAGTAATCATGAGACATAGTTTAATTTTAACAGTACATAACAAAGAATTTTTGTTAGAAAAGGTACTACAAGGAATACAAGAAAATACTATTGGTTCTTATGAATTAAATGTTATTCTTGATGGCTGCTCTGATAAATCAGAAAATATAGTTATTAATAATAAACAAAAATTTGATAAAATTAATATTTTTTATGCAGATAATATTTTTGAAACAAAAGCAAATAATATAGGACTTAAAAATAGTTCTGGAGATTATTGTACAATAATCCAAGATGATATGATAATCAAAGAGTATGGATGGAATGAAAGAATGGTACAACCATTTAAATTTTCCGATGTATTTGCTGTAACATCAAGAACTGCACACAATTGGGAATTCAATCCAAGTACAAAGCATTTATATTTAAAAGAAAATTTAGATAATTGTTGGTGCGATATTTTGAATCATGTTGATCATGCAAACTCTTCAAATACACCCAGAAATGTTTTTGCGATAAGGAGTTCTGTCAACAGAGGTCCATTGATGTTAAAACATGAAGACATAAAAGCTTTAGATTATCTTGATGAGAATTTTAGTCCACAAGATATGGATGATCATGATCTTTGTTATAGAGCTAAAACAAAATTAGGAAAAATTTGTGGTTGCTATTGGATAGAATACGAATCAAAAGATTCGTGGGGAGGCACTAGAGTTAATGGATCTCCCGCGCCGTGGTTATTAAAAGCAAATCATAAAAATTCTAAATTATTCTTAAATAATCATAGAGAATTGATAATAAAATATAGAGTAAAAGAAGAAAGAATAATATGAAATTAATAGACATACCAGCTCTTATTATTCATAATGAAAATATAGTAAGAGCAAAAAACATTTATGAGCAAATACAAAAAAATGTTTTTACAAATATAAAAATATTTGATGCTATAACTCCAGATACTATTAAAAATTATCCAGAATATTACAAAAAATATAAAAATCAATATTATGATTTTGACGCAAAAACACATGATCAGTTATATGAAATAAGAAATTTATGTTTAATGATTTCTCATCTAGAAATTGTTAAATTAGCAAAAGAAAAAAATTATGAATCTATTTTAATTTTTGAAAATGATTTTAATATTAAAAATTCAGATTATATAAAATCTATAGAAATTGATTTTAATTATGATATAATCCACATAGGCGGTTATTATATGGATGAATGGCTAACACCGCATACTACAAATACAAAAAAAATAACTGCATGTAATGGATCTTTTGGATATATCGTAAATAATAAATTTTATGAAAAATATATTGAAATAACAGAATCTAAATTTTGCAATTTATCCGGATATGCAGCAGTAGATGGATTTTTAGCTAGAACAATCTATCCTTTTTATGATTGTTTTGCATTTATGCCGACATTAATAAATACAATACCATCGTTTTCTACTTTAACAGAAAATAGTTATACTGATCATTATAAATACTTTAGTTTTCTATGTAATAAAAATATTTAATACCATGAATTTTTTAAATTATTATAAATTTGAAATATATCAAAAATTATTAAGTCCTGGTCATCCGGCAAATCCTATAAGAAATAGAGCTGATTCTTTTCTTAAAGTATTTGAAATATTATTATCCAATAAAGATAAAAATCATTTTATCGTAGAAACTGGATGTATGAGAGCAGATCACGGAACATTAGCTTTTGGTGATGATGGTGCTAGCACTTTTATTTTTGACAAATTTATTCAATCAACAGATGGTACTTTTTATTCTGTTGATATATCACAAAATAATGTAAATCATGCTAAAAAATTTATAAGTGATAAAACAAAAGTATTTTGTAGCGATTCTGTAAATTTTTTATGGAACATTCCACAAGAAATTAAAATTGATTTTTTATATTTAGATTCTTATGATATAGAAAAACATAATCCACATCCTTCACAATTACATCATATAAAAGAATTATGTGCGGCTATCAAAAACTTAAAATCTGGATCTATAGTTTTAGTAGACGATCATGATGCCTTTTTTACTGGAGGTAAAATAGGAAAAGGAACTTATGTAAAAGAATTTATGGAATCTATAGGAACAGAAAAATTATTTGAAGGATACCAAATTGGTTGGATTATAAAATGAAAAATTGTATAGTGTACTTAGCAAATCATAGAGAACAAGAAATAAAAGATTTTTTAAAAAGTTTACATCTATTACAGGATAATTTTTTAAAAATACATGATGTAGATGTTGTTGTTTTCCACGAAAAAAAATTTAATCCTTATATAGAAAATTTAATAAAAATTTTTCCAAAGATAAAGTTTGTCTTTAAGGAATTAAATTTTGGATTATCATATTCTGAAGATATTTTAAATAAAATACCAGAATATTTTCCACATCCAACACATGGAAATGGACCAGTAGCTTGGGGTCATCCAGGTTTTACTATAGGATATAGACACATGTGTAATTTTTTTGCAGGAGAATTATACAAAGAATCTATATTAGATAATTATGATTATTATATGAGACTAGATACAGATTCTTTTATATTAAGAGAAGTTAAAGAAAATATTTTTGATAAAATGACGAATTTAAACGCATTTTATGGTTTTATTGCACAAGCTGTCCAATTAGACAATCCAAAAGTAACAATAGGTCTTAGAGAATGCGTAAAAGAATTTTTAGATAAAAATAAGATAAAAACAAACATTGATATTTCTCAAATAAGAGAAAATGGAATGTTTTATAATAATTTTGAAATAGGAAAAATATCTTGGTTCAGAAATTCAGAATATATGAAATTTTATGAATATATTAAAAATACAGGTGGAATCTATATTCATAGATGGGGCGATGCTCCAATAAGATATTTATTATTAAATCTAATAATGCCACATAATAACATGCTAAATATAACTGAAATAGCATACCAACACGGAGCAATTTACAATTTAAGGTAAAAATTATGATTAATCCAATATCAATGGAACGATGGAATATAGCACAAGAAGCAGAAAAAAAAGCACACATAACAACTTCTTTTGAAGATTCTTTAAAACACTACCGGCACGGATATCAAATTTATTTCAAATATTTAGAAATAAATCCAGATTTAAACAACAAATCAATCATAGAGATAGGTCCAGCTAGAGTATCTTCTTTATTTTTTTGTAAAAATTTTTCTAAAGCTATTGTAGTGGAGCCAACAGTATACGAAGAAAATAATTTTTTATATAAAAAATTAAATATAGAATTAATCAACAAACCAGCAGAAGAAATAGAATTTCCACAAGTTGATGAGATATGGCTTATGAATATTTTAGAGCACACGATTAATCCTAATTTAATAATTGATAAATGCAAAAAAAGCTGTAAAGTAATTAAATTTTTTGAACCCATAGACATAAGATCACCCGAAGAATACGATCCGTGTCATCCACACGCATTTGATATAAATTTTTTCAAAATGCATTTTGGCAATTGTGTCAAGAGATATATTAGAGGAACTGAACCAAATTTTCACACAAAAGACAATGCATACGGAATTTATTTAACATAATCAAACATCATGAATGATTATCATCTTTTAATGTTTTCAGATAAATCTTATGAATTTTATAAGAATCTTACTGTAGAATATTTGTCAAAATTTAAAATATTTAGAGATTTTCATATTTTTAATGAAAATGATTTGTATAAAACACAATTTTATTTAGATAATAAGCATATTTTAGATCAAAAAAGATGTTTTGGATATTGTTTGTGGAAACCCTTTTATATTTTACAGACTTTAAATTTAATTCCAGAAAATGAAGTTGTATTGTATATGGATAGTGGGGATACGATAATTAATCCTCATGCATTTATAGATTTTACAAATAAAGCTGTAAATTTACAAGATGTAATGTTTATAGGAGGAGGGTATAAACAAAGTCAATATACAAAATATGATTGTTTTTATAAAATGAATTGTTTAGATGAAAAATATAAAAATACAATTCAATTAGAAGCCGGAGTAATTGCATTTAAAAATACATCTAAAAATAAAAATTTTATTTCTAAATGGTTAGAATATTGCAAAGATGAAAATATAGTAACTGATATGCCAAATGTTTATGGTAATAACTTTCCAGAATTTATTGATCATAGACACGATCAGAGTATTTTAACTAATTTATTTGTAGACTTTGGATGTAAAGAATTTGAACTGGGATCTCCGATAAGAGATACATTTGCCTGCAATTTTTTTAAAATAGAAAAATAATTATGAAATACTTAGTAACTGGTGGCTGCGGATTCATTGGCTCAAATCTTGTTGACCGTCTTGTTGCAGATGGTCACGAAGTAAATGTCATTGATAATCTTTCTTCTGACGCACATAATCAATTTTACTTTAACGAAAAAGCAAAGTACAATAATCATTGCGTAACAGACTATGTAATGACTAGTGACATGTATAACAATGTGGATGTAGTATTCCACCTAGCAGCAGAAGCAAGAATACAGAACTGTGTAGAAGATCCTCTGAAGGCCATAGAAGTCAATGTTCTTGGCACAGGTACTGTTCTTCAGTTAGCTAGAAAGCACAAAGTAAAGAAAGTTCTTCTTTCATCCACATCAGCAATCTATGGAAATAGCGGAAAAAGCAACGAAGCAGCTCCACCAGATTGCCTGAATGCTTATTCAGTTTCCAAATATAGCGCAGAAGAACTATGCAAGCTATATTCAAAGATGTATGGGCTTGAAACTCACATCTTCAGATATTTCAATGTCTTTGGAGAAAGACAACCAGTAAAAGGCCAATATGCCCCAGTCATTGGAATCTTTGGAAGACAGAAGGCAGCTGGTGAAACTCTTACTATAGTTGGCGATGGAGAGCAAAGAAGAGACTTTGTTCATGTCTCCGATGTCGTTGCGGCTAATATTCTATTAGCTAATCATGATTTCGGTGATACAAATTTACTTACCAGAATTTTTAATGTTGGTACTGGTAAAAATTATTCCGTAAATGAAATTGCTAAGATGGTTGGCGGACAAACCACAAATCTACCACCAAGGCAAGGTGAAGCCAAGACAACATTAGCAAATATAGAAAGTATTAGCTATCTTGGCTGGAAACCAAAAGTAGATGTCGAGACTTGGATCAAGAATAATACTTGATTTTATCGTCCAAAAAAGTAGAATAGATACAGTATGAAGCCTACAATTACACTATGCATGATCGTGAAGAATGAAACACACGTTATTCTTCGATGCCTTGAATCCTTGTACAAATATATTGATCGTTACGATATAACCGATACTGGTTCCACTGATGGAACACAGGATATGATTCGTAATTTTTTTGCCGAAAAGGGTATTCCTGGAGAAATTTACCAGTCCGATTGGAAGGGATTCGGTAACCATGGAGGCAATATAGGATCTCGTACAGAGGCATTTCAGAACGCCAAGGGCAAGGCAGATTATGCTTGGGTGATTGACGCTGATGACTCTTTGCACGGCGAATTAAAGCTTCCTGATAATCCAACAGCAGATGCTTATACTCTTCAATTTAGAAGAGGAGAGTTTTCTTGGTGGAGAACCCAGATCTTTAAGAACGATAGGGATTGGAAGTATATCGGTATTCTACACGAATACCCTGATTCTGATCCAAAACCTTATAAGATTGAAAAATTACCAGGAAATTATTCTATTGAGGCAAGAACAGAAGGTGCTAGAAACGTAGGTATCGATCCAAAAGAAAAATACGCAAGAGATGCTGAAGTTCTGGAAAAAGCAATTCAAGACGATCCAACCAATGTAAGATATCATTTTTATCTTGCCCAGAGCTATTTTGACTCTTTCCAATTTGAAAAAGCACTTCAAGCCTACAAGAATAGATCTGAACTTGGCGGCTGGGAAGAAGAAGTTTTCTTCTCCATTTACAGAATGGCAATTTGTAAGGTTTTCTTACAACATCCCTGGCCAGAAGTATATGACATGTTTATGAGATCTTACGAAGCAAGACCAACAAGAGCAGAACCTCTTTATCAACTTGCTAGACTCCATAGAATGGAAAATAGACCAAGAGCAGCATACAACTATGCTAGAATGGCATTGGAAATACCAAGACCAGAAACTGACGATCTATTTGTCGAGGAAATTCCATACCAATGGGGTATACTTGATGAATTAGCGGCAGTTGCTCATAGTGTCGGAAAGTTCCATTTGGGTCTTCAGGCATGTCACAAACTGATATGCGAAAACAAGTTTCCGCCAGAACATAGACAAAGAATTGAGAATAATTTCAACTCCTATAAGCAAATTGTAGGTAAGATTCAGCACGAAAGGGGTGTTGCTGAGATGGTGGAGAAGCAAAAACAAAAGGACCTTAAGAAGATAAATAAGAAGAAGCAAAAGGTAAAGAGATGACACCCCAAAAAGATCTTGAAGGCATAAAGGGAAATAATTTTAATTTTCATGTAACTTATTACGATGAAAACGATGCTGCTATTTCAGCAACATTTGATAGAGTTACCTTTAGTGTTTTCAGAGCTTTGCCTATGGATGAACACACCCTAGTCATTGCTGGGGTCACAGGAGTTACATATTATGTTCCAACTGGAACAGGTGGATTAACCCACAACTCCTCAAAGTCTTTTGTTTCCAGAAACAAAGATGAAAATAATTCAAATTTGACTGGTGGAATTTATGTAAGCATTGATTCCGAAATTATGGGAAGTATTCCAAGCGGAAGACATTTCTATTCGTTAGAAGTATTTAACGGAACTACTTTCTCTGATACCTTGCTGCGCGGAAGATTTGAATTATCGAATGAGGATGGTGGATTACTATGAAATTGAAAATTAAAAAGTTTTCAAAAATAGTAACAGATAAACAAAAAAAGATAACAGTTAGAGGAATCGTTACAAAAGTAAAAGTAAAAAAGGACTCTACTGTAGAAGTTTATTACAGGTGATAAATGAAGAATAATTTCTTACCTGGGACCAAGATAATTCTTAAAAAAGATATACAGAACCTCACAGAAGGTTCTGTGTTTGAATGCGTACCTACACAATGGTACGAGACAGAATATAAACTTGGTGGAAATCAGAATTATTTCTTAAAAAATGAGTCGGGAGAAGTTATTCTAGTTAAAGGCAATGATAGGCTAATAACAGAATATTTTAAAATTCTTCCAGAGATTCAGCAAAAATTTACTATTATTCCTACTAAATCAGCTCCGCTTAATATATTTGAGGAGCCTACTAGGATTGTGGAAGCAGCCCCTTCTTATGGAGCACCTGGCCGTCAGGGACCAGCAGGACCAAGAGGATTACAAGGCATTAGAGGAGATGCTGGTGCTGATGGTCTTCCCGGAAGCGACGGCAAAGATGGCAAGGATGGAAAGCAAGGAGAACGCGGTCCTGCTGGTCCAATGGGGCCAAAAGGTCCTGCTGGACCACAAGGGGAACAAGGATTAAAGGGAGATAAAGGGGATACTGGTCTAGCAGGACCAAAGGGACCAAAGGGACCAAAGGGAGACAGAGGAGAACAAGGAGAGCTGGGACCACAGGGAGAAATAGGTCCAGAAGGCCCGTCTGGAGATGTTGGTCCACAAGGTGAAGCTGGTCCTCAAGGCATTCTCGGAGAAATGGGTCCACAAGGACCAAGAGGAGCACAAGGACCGCAGGGTATTCAAGGAGAACAAGGTCCAGAAGGATTGCAAGGACCAAAGGGTGATAAGGGAGATCAGGGAGAAACGGGTCTTTTATCTGCGTCTTATCCACTTCTTTATGATAAACTAAAGAAAAATATTTCAATAGATTTTAAGATCTTTGATGAAAAAATAGGAAAACTAACTTCAGATCCATTATTTGCTAGTGGTGGTAGCGGTCTTGGCGTTAGAAGCAAAGGAAGTGTAGTTGTTCGTACTGGGGTCGGAATGATCGACTTCGGTGATAATCTAACTGTAACCCGCATTGGTTCTAATGTAAGAGTAGATGCTACAGGTGGAGGAGCAGTATCTCAAGCTGTATTAACAGCAAACGGATTTACTGGTGGTGTTACATGGGCAGCAGGAACTGGTATTGGTGTAACTTATTCAAATAATACTATTACATATTCAAATACCGGAGTAATCTCCATAACAGGAACTGAGGGAATAACCACATCTCCTTCTAGTGGAACTGGAAATGTTACATTATCCATTGATTCTGGATATAAACTTCTACGATCATTCCCAACCGTAGCTGCACTTCAGGCTTCGCCAAATCCAGAAGACGGAGACTTGGCTTGGGTAGCAGATGATGGAACAGGCAACGGAGCGTATTATTATTATACTACTCAACTAAATCCAGATGCTTGGGTCAAAATAACATTACTTACTAATAGTCTTTTAGGTGATGTAAATTTAGATGGGACAGTTAATGGTGCAGATTTAGCTGTTTTGTTAGCCAATTGGGGCCTTCTAGGACAAGCTCCAGAATTAAGATTTGGTATTTCTGATGGTATTACTAGCTCATTTAAAGTATTTGCATATGGAGCAACAGCAGGAAAAAAGAGCGATATATTTCAAATTTCAACAGATAATGCATTATCTACTGTAACAATTAATTCTGAAACTTTTGATGTAGATGCTTACACTAGCATTAGTGGTGATGGTAGTGTTTCTTTAGAACTTACTAACGGAGGAATACAATTTTCTGATGGTAGTTTGCAAACATACGCATGTTTATTTACCGAAAGTACAACTGCTCCATTAAATCCAAATCCAGGAGACAGATGGTATCATTTAGATGACGGCATAATTTACACTTCAGTAACCAAAAATGGATCCCAATTATGGATCGTATTATAACCATAAATATATGACCTATGCCAATTAGTTTTCCAAGCAATCCTTCAAGCGGTGATACCTACGATTATGGTGGC
>Ga0194115_10006567_pt1 | contig 11771 bp, 5 predicted proteins | sample TA2MahsurfametaG_3_FD_148656 | JGI IMG/M metagenome (GOLD analysis project Ga0194115, IMG submission 148656) | Freshwater microbial communities from Lake Tanganyika, Tanzania - TA2015002 Mahale S4 surface | ecosystem: Environmental > Aquatic > Freshwater > Lake | place: Tanzania: Lake Tanganyika... | reverse complement strand
TGATGGATTTTTGCATCTTTTGCAGCCTGTCATGGCGCAGCTCGGTCACAGAATCAAATCTTACATTCCCATGATGATTTCAGTCGTTTTGGCTATTTGTCGGCTAGTTTCGATCGTGGATAAAGACGAAGAGGATCATCTATCGGCCGCACCTTCAGAAGAAAATTCCGGCGCTGCAGTACGCCTTCGTCACGGTGCAATCAGGACTTTATGCTTCCAGAGGCTCTCGGAAATGTTCTCCTTGTATCAGGGGGCGATCGATTTTCAAGAGTACGGAACAGCACTCTGGAGTGCGATCAGAATATCCGTTGAACATCTCCCTGAAATGGTGATGAAGGCTGAAAAACCCCCCGCTTTACTACATCTCTGTCAAACTTTAGCTAGCGGGGATCAGCTTATTGGGATTCTCTACATGCACCAGCCAGCAATCGAGGCCATCATCAAATGCATCGCGAGTACGTCGCTCACACCCGTAATGACTATCGCTTTGTCCATCGTCGAACGACTCCTGGAAGCTGCAATGGCGAACGAAATTAACAAGGACGATCGTGGAGTTTTCGTCGGCTTTGTCCCTCTGTTGATGGAACAGTTTGCAGATCGTCTTCGGAGTACCGACGATTCGGAGCAGATGGATGCTACTCAAACATATAGGAGATCACGAGTTAAGCTTCGCGAGGCCACATGGCGGAAAGAACTTCATATCCTTTGTAGAGTCAGCGAATTACTGGATGCCCAAAATGACTTGGCGGAGAATGGTGTGATTACCATGATGGAAGAGCTGACCAAGCTTTTACTACCATTTTTGGAGCCTGGTCAAGGTACGTCAGACGATGACAAGATCAACGTGATCGGAATCCTAAAGCGAATCATCTGTTGTGTGAACCATGATTGCCTGGAAATGGTGTTCTGTAGAGTATCAGAAGTTCTAGGTCCCTACAAAGGCAAAAGTGGGATTGAATCTATAACTGTTCGAAAAGAAGCCACAGCTCTTCTACAGATTGTGTCTAATGGGATCCCGTCCCTACAAGATATCGCTTTGAAGTCATTAAGGATGAGCGCGATACATTCCAAGAGGATCGATGAAGTAGACTTCGAGACAATTATTCCTGAGCTTAATTTGCTAAGCAGTCACGATTCGGGATGCGAATGGCAACGCCTTGGGGGTGATGATCCGATGAAGCTGTTGCCAATCATCAATATCTGCTTCCACTACCTATACAACGAAGATGGCGTTCTATCAAGGGCCTCCTTCAACGCTCTGAAGGTGGTGGCTTGCGTCGCATCGAAGTGTGCCGCCTCAAACAAATCTTGGCTTAAGCTGGTTGAGTCACTCGTAGTGCCTCCGTCGAGAGCTGGACTACAGGCCCGGAGTTCCGGAGTTCGTCGATTTTACATTCTCATCATAAGGGAAATGGCGTTGCGTTTCAGTGAGCATCAGTCTCAAAATCTCTGTGGAGATCTAAGTGCCTTCGTCGACGAAGACAATCCCGATATTGATTTTTTCATAGGCATCACGCATGTCCAACTGCACCGACGAGCCCGAGCGTTCCAGAGATTGAGGCGCATTCTCAATGAAAATGATTTAGTATCGAACGCGCTTAGCTCCCAGTCGCTTTCAAGCGTTCTTCTCCCGCTTGCCTTACACGCTGCCTATGAGTCCAAGATGAAGGTCGAAGAGTCCTTTGCCCTCGAAGGTATCGCGACTGTTGGGGCCATTGCACGACTGCTTCCGTGGAACAAGTACCATAATCTCATTCAATCTATTCTGTCGAGTTTCGATCGCCATCAAGATCAGGAGCGGTATTTGATAGGCGCACTATGCGCCATTATTGACGCCTTCAAGTTTGAACTTATTGCTCCGGACATTGGGCCAGAGGTTGCCAGTTCAGAAACTCAGAGTGAACAATTTAAGACAACAGCTGTTTGGCGAGCTCTCGAGCGGCGCATCATCCCAAAGCTTGAGACCCTGCTGACAAAGGAAAAGGTCGATAAATCGGGCTCCAAAGGAAAGGTGATCCGTCCACCCATCGTCCTCGCACTCACGAAGCTGTTTCAAAAATTTCCAGAAGAGTTTTTCGAGGCTAAGTTACCTCACATTCTGACTGTGTTGTGCGATGCCTTGCGCAGCAAGGACTCCGACGCACGAGACCTCGCAAGAACGACACTGGCCAAAATCGTGACTAGTATGGACATGAAATACCTCAGTGATGTCGTACGGGAACTTATGATCACTTTGAACGAGGGCTACAAACTTCATGTGCGCTCTGCCACAATCCACACGATCCTCCAGGAACTTCTTGCAGTCCACGCACCATCTGCACCGGAAGTCATTACAAAGGCTGGACCTTCGACTTTTGACTTGGGGGTACCTGCTATGATGGATATGCTCCAAGAAGATCTATTTGGGGAAGCAAATGAGCGACGTGAATCCCAGGAGACGAACGTTCGATTTGTGAAGGAAGCTGGAGGCAACAAAAGTGTTCACTCGATTGAGTTGATTTGCCGTATGATTCAGTTCATGCCTTCGAGAGCCAGAGATGCTGACATTGCGGAATCTTCTGTTCACTGCGTTGTGTCTCCACTACTGGAACGCCTACGGATGCCCGACGTCAAGGCTTCCACAGTTGCAAAAATCAGGGAGATTCTTGTTCGAGTGGTGATCGGTCTGTCTCACAATCCTAGCGTCGTTCTTGTTGAGCTTTTTCCTTTTGTCTATGCGACCATAAAGCCTTACATTAGTTCGCAGATCATTTCGGCTGTAGTGGAGAGCAAATTCGAAGAGGAAGAAGACCGCTCGCTGAAAATCAGCGGTTCCCGAGCCGAAAAGACAAAGGAATCACAACCTAAGCAATCAAGCAAGGTCGCGGAGTGGCGACCGTCGACCCTTAAGAATGTTCACTCAGCGAAATCGGCATTTGATCTCCAGCGAAAAGAACGTAAGGATCGCCGAACTGTGATGGATGGTTCCAGCGCTCCTAAATTGACTGGATCCGGTCGACATGGTCACCTCGATGTCAGCGATTTGCCAGGACTCAACGACCCTGGCACGATCAGCGCAGTAATTTTTGGGTTGAACTTGTTGCATTCTAGCATGAAGAAGCTGAATTTGAACGAGATGGACCAAACCCAACTGATTGCAATGATGGACCCATTTGTGCCAGTTCTCACAGCTTGTGTTTGCAAATGCAAGGACAATGACGTTGCCCTAGTCGCTATGAAATGCCTAATGTCGTTTCTCCGGTTCAAACTACCTTCTCTGGATGAATGCTCAAAATCTCTGGGAACGCAAGCGCTTGTTTTCCTTTCCTCTTCAGGATCTTCGTTGAATCAGAACAACGACATGCAGCAGGCCTGCTTCCGAACACTGACATATTTGATCAACCGCGATCGTGACGATCACGAGTCCGACCATCCTTTGATCAGTGGAGCTGAAGGCGAGCAGGTGTTGTCGGGAGGTAATTCCATGCCGTTGGATGGTGAACAGATGAAGGTTCTGATTGCCCTTCTGTCGGTGTCAATGACTGAGTCGGATCAGCACAACCCAGCCCTCGGTCTGATTAAGGCGATCTTGTCTAGGAAGTTTATGTCCCCAGAGTTTTATGGCCTTATGGAATCAATGCTGAAAGTCAACGTTCGAAGTCAGCGAGTCTCACTTCGACAGCAAAGCGCTGGTATCTTCATTCGATACCTCCTGGACTACCCCATGAGTGAAGAACGATTTGAGGAACACCTGAAACAAATCGTTGCTAATATTGGCTATGAACACACCGAAGGACGACTATCAGCTATCGAGATGCTCACGGCTGTCATCGAAAAGATGCCTTATGACTTGTTGCAACACCATGCGCAGCTTCTGTTCTTACCTCAGGTTTTGCAATTAGTGAACGACGAAACCAAGCAGTGTCGTGAGGCAGTATCCAAGTGCCTATCTATACTTCTCCGTCGTTGTTCAACGGAAGTTCTGAATTCCTTCCACAATTATGTTGTTCGTTGGTGCGGTGGAGCAGGCCCAATGCAGGTCGCTTCCTTACAGGTGTTTGCGATCTTCCTTGAGGCTTGCGATGTTTTCACTAAAGGCTACACGTCTGACTGGCTGGGGCGACTCAGAGTACTGATCAAGGAATCTTCGCAAGACTGGGAAGTTGCCTACTTTTCCCTCATTTGTGTAGAAAAACTAGCGAAGATGGACGACAGTGTCTTGCGAACGGAAAATGAGCTTTTGCCTTTCATCATCGAACGACTGATTGACAAGCATCCATGGATCAAGCTGGCGTCCTGTCGGATTGTACTTGGTGTTTTTGCCGTCGACGACCCAGTAGTACTCCTACAATCGCCTGGGATGTTGTTTGACATCGTCCGCAATGTTTGCTTCCAGATTAATGTTGACGAAGAAGATCATAACGAAGAACTCGCCATAATGGCTGTAAAGACCCTGATGAAGGCTCTGCCACTTGTCCGGCGCCATCCTGAGTTGTGCTTTACGGAAGATAGTCCTCACGCTGGTCTTCGAGATCCAGTCGCCTGGGTACTACGCAGATTATGTGGTATTGCAAAACCGAAAGGTCGACAACGCCGCATGACCGTTTACAAATGCTTTGCAGGCTTTTGCAGTCTACACTCTTCTGTGATCCTTACAGCAGATGATGAGAAACAACGCAGGCTATATCTCGAGCTCATGCTAGAACCCCTACATCGATCGAACTTGGAAGCCACGAACGAACGAGAGAATCCGAATGTCTTCCACAAGCCGTCATCTGAAGTCGTGGAGGAAGAAATGACGGAATCGTCGTTGGCACGAGACGTCTTGCAGATGATTGAGGAGAGTTCGACATCGGAAGACTTTTTGGCAACGTATGCTGTCATTAAGATGCGAGCTAGAGACAAGAAGGAACAACGTAAGACCCAGATGAAGGCTGAGGCTGTCCAAGATCCTGCAGCGGCAGCACTCCGAAAGACGAAGAAGCATGCACAGGAAAAGGATCGTAAGAAACGTCGTGTCGAAGATCGTCGACGAGATCGTGGTGCCGTCAAGAAACATCGAAGTATTTCTTAGATAGTAATGCCGACTTTGATCTCCTTCTGCTAGTATGTATGTACGCTGATAGAATGAACATATGTATGTTTCTTGGATATGTATGTATGTTGTCTTTTTTCCACGTGGAATGTAGCTACAACTTTGTTGCAGTCGCGATAGTCGAGATGAACGGACCCGTCGTCGAAATTCCAAATTCCCTGGGTTGTTGTACCTCTCATTCTCGCTTGCTGCGATAGGATTGTCAGATAGTGGCATTGCTTTTTTCGACCAAGGACCGAGGACTCGCCGAGCTGAGATATTCTCATCGTACTGTCACAGTTTTCGCACCAGGGATCACCAGAAGGTGTCGTTGGTCAGGTAACTCCAAAAGGAGCACGTACCTTCAAGATGTCTATGGTATATGGTAAGTGATTTTTTTTCGCAACAATCTTTTTGGTGACAAAGTTTTTGCGCTGAATCGTTTCTGATTTGGTTTCTCTTTGTTTCTTTTTCTTGGTAGATGAATACGGTCGGCCTTTCATTATCCTGAAGGAGCAACAGGCCAAAAACCGGATCAAGGGTGCTGAGGCTACGAAATCGAATATCTTGGCTGCAAGATCGATCTCGAATATCCTTCGGACCTCCCTTGGACCGAAGGGGATGGATAAGCTTTTGGTATCACCTGATGGAGATGTTACGATTACGAATGATGGCGCGACGATTATGACCCAAATGGAAATCCATCATCAAGTTGCTCGATTGATGGTAGAACTTTCTTCTAGTCAAGATGATGAAATTGGTGATGGGACGACGGGTGTCGTCGTCATGGCAGGATCTCTGCTAGAACAGGCGGAAGTCTTACTAAACAAAGGTATTCATCCTGTCCGGATTGCACGTGGATTTGAAGCTGCATCGAAGGTCGCCATTGATCATTTAGCCAATATTGCAGAACGTGTCCAATTCACTGTTGACAATTTGGATCCATTGTTGGAAACTGCGAAGACGACATTGAATAGTAAGATTTTACAACCCTTCAAGGAAAAGATGGCGAAAATTGCGGTCGATGCTGTTATTGGCGTAGCCGACTTGGAACGGAATGATGTCAATTTTGATATGATCCGTCTCGAGGGAAAGACTGGTGGATCTTTGGAAGATACAGTCCTGGTAAATGGAATCGTTTTGGATAAGGAATTCTCTCATCCACAAATGCCGACTGAAGTCAATGATGCTAAATTGTGTATCCTAACCTGCCCGTTGGAACCACCAAAGCCGAAGACGAAACACAAGTTGCAAATTTCATCTGCCGCTGCCTATGAGGAATTGTACAAACAAGAACAGGCCTACTTTGTTGATATGATTCAAAAAATTAAAGATAGTGGTTCGAACTTGGTCATTTGTCAATGGGGATTCGATGATGAAGCGAATCATCTTCTACTTCAACAGGAACTTCCTGCAGTCCGATGGGTGGGTGGTGTTGAAATTGAACACGTCGCTATTGCGACGGGTGGTCGTATCGTTGCTCGAGTGGAAGAATTAAGTCCTGAAAAGCTTGGAAAGGCCGGAAAGGTGAAACAAATTTCATTGGGTACCAATAACTCACGAAGACAGGAAAGAATCCTCGTCTTGGAAGATTGTGCGAATCAAAAGGCAGTGACAGTATTGGTACGGGGGGGGAATAAGATGATCGTCGAGGAGGCCAAACGATCCCTTCATGATGCGATGTGTGTCGTCCGGAATCTTGTCCGAGATAATCGTGTTGTATATGGAGGAGGTGCCGCCGAAATTTCTTGTTCTATCGCTGTACGGAAATATGCGGATACTGTGGTCGGTGTCGATCAGTATGCCATCCGAGCCTTTGCAGATGCCTTGGATGATATCCCCCTTGCCTTGGCAGAGAATGCTGGTCTTTCTCCGATTGAAGAAGTCGCGGCAATCAAATCAAGACAAGTCAAGGAAGATTGTCCGACTATCGGGTTAGGCCTGATGTCGACTGATCAAGCTGAATTGAAGACTCATGGTGAGACCATCTACCATTCGACTGATATGAAAGAGGTGGGTGTCTTTGAAACATTGATTGGAAAACAACAACAACTTCAATTAGCGGCCCAAGTCGTCAAGATGATTCTAAAGATTGATGATGTCATCTCGGGGGGTAAATATCAGTAAACACTCTATAAAACCCAGGCAAGTTGAGGTATTTATAGTCGAGGCTACTCCTAATTATCCGCCTATGAACATGCGTACATTTTTCATTTCTACTAGTTGAGTAGGATTCGTAAGGATGTGATCACCATGACATACTCCGAGTTATTGAAGGATATACTCCATTGCCGTCAGAAAGAAAGCTTGTTGTTGTGCTGCAAGGCAATATAGCGGACGCGGATTGTGCAGAGGCACAGTGGATTGTTTGTAGTGCGACCATTTACAAAAGTTCTTCCGGGGTGCTGTATATCATACCAAGCCCCTATAGAGAAAGAAATGATCACACATTTCTCCCTGGTTTTCCCTCTTATCGGAAAAAAATAATTCAAAAGGACCCCCCCCGAGCTTTTTCACCATGTGCAATCCCCACATCTAATATAGGTAAATCCACTCCATCATTTGTTAGAAGGTCGATGATGGTCTCATCAATACTCCATACCTCAAGTGCTTCTGCACCATATCCTGGACCACCTCCTAGACTAGGTACCGGTCTTTGTCCATACCAACCTTCTCCATAGGTACCCTTGACTGCTTCATCATCTGCCTCTATCCAAAAGGGATCGGAATCACATCGTGGATCCAAGTATAGATCAGTCTCTACATCATCCTCATGCCGACAAAGAGGCATTACGGTACTATCCGGACGGACCACACATAATCGTGGAGAAAAAATCCCATCTGGTTTTTGTACCGCCACAAGATCATTTTCAAGATAATTGTTTGAAAGAGCAGAGTTATCAACGTGTCCTATTCGAGAATTTTGCTGTCTCTCATAAAGGACATTTATCCAAGCGTTGGAAAACGATGCTCTTAACGCCAAGAATACAAACAAGAATAATCTAGCCCCCATACTCTGGGAACAGAGAGTTTCCAATTACGTTATGCTCGGGACGGTGTGACAAGTGAATGTCAGGTATCCAAATCGCAAACCTATCGGTGACGAGTGTTGACGAGGTTGCTTGTTGGATAGAACAATCAATCAATCAATACGGTCGAATCAACAACGTCACATGGTGGGTCGATAGAGTCAAAACGCCTAAGTCTCGCTACAGTAGTCGATTGCGTCGAAGATCGTTTACTGTGACGATGCAAATTGCGAGTGCTGGTTTAACCGACATACGGTCAACCCATCCCTTTTGGGACCGGAAAACAGTAAACTGCGTGCATCATCGAACGACGACTATCCGATATCACACCATGACAGACAAACAAGGCACCGATACTAAATCGCTACCATCTCTGTTCTGTGCCGAGGGATCTGCAGAATCCTCGATTTCCGATGATACGCTTCGGAAGGAACTGTACTCCTTCCTGGATATGATTGGTGGTCGTGATAAGGAGGATATTTTGATTTTACCACCAGATTTTACAAGATTCCATTCCTATGCTGGTCCAATCACTTCCATGATTGCCGAATATTATGGACATATTAAGTCCCAATCAGTTCCAGAATCGAAGCTTGAAATCTTACCCGCACTTGGAACACACGCACCCATGACACAGGAGCAGATCAATATCATGTTTGGTGAAGAACTTGGTCGATTGGATCCTAGTCCCTTCCTTGTTCATGACTGGCGAAAGGACGTTGAAACGATCGGTCATGTCCCTAATGAAATGGTCCAAAAGGCTACCCGAGGAATGGTGGACGAACCCTGGCCGGCACAATTGAACAAACTAGTTTGGGCAAAACGGAACAAGCCCAAGACTGTCATTCTTTCCATCGGTCAAGTAGTCCCCCACGAGGTCATGGGGATGGCAAACTTCAACAAGAACCTATTTGTAGGAGTTGGTGGCCTTGAGGCGATCAACTTGTCACATTTCATCGGGGCTGTGTACGGTATGGAAAATATGATGGGCAAGGCAGACAATCCTTTGCGTTCTATTTTGAATTATGCGAGCGAGAAATTCCTTGGGGAACTTTCTCTTTACTATGTTCTGACCGTCATGGGACCGAATGCCCAGACAGGAGAAACTGAGATGAAGGGCCTGTATATAGGAAACGATATCGAATGCTACACAAGAGCCTGTGAGCTGAGTTTGCAAGTGAACTTTACGATGCTTGAAAAGGCTCCGAAAAAGATTGTAGTATATTTGGATGGTGATGAATTCCATTCAACGTGGCTTGGAAACAAGTCGATCTACCGTACACGGATGGCGATTGCCGATGAGGGGGAGCTTATTGTGTTAGCGCCAGGAGTAAGACGGTTTGGAGAAGATGACAAGGTCGACGAGTTGATTCGGAAGTATGGATACAAGGGAACACCCAAAACTATGGAAGCAATGGAAGCCAATCAAGAATTGAGAGACAACTTGGGAGCTGTGGCACATTTGATTCATGGAAGTTCCGAAGGTAGATTCAACATCACCTATTGTCCTGGCCACCTATCGAAAGAAGAAATTGAATCCGTCGGTTTCAGGTATGCAGACCTTTCCGAGATGCAACAAAAATACAAGGTGGAAGAGTTGAAAACGGGATGGCAGACGGATAGTCTATCGGGCGAAGAATTCTTCTTCATCAAGAATCCTGCGCTTGGCCTGTGGGCGGTGAAAAGCCGAGTCTAATGAGAAGCAGAAAGTATCTCCCCTCGCAAAGTTACGAAGACTACATTCGTCTATCTACTTGACAGTAACGGCTAACTTAGACATTGAACCGGAATAGAATCACATCGCCTTCCTGTACGACGTAGTCCTTCCCTTCACTTCGCATCAGTCCCTTCGATTTGGCAACCGTCTCACTGCCGCACTCCATCAAATGGTCGTAGGAAATCGTCTCTGCACGGATAAATCCACGTTCAAAGTCGTTATGGATGACACCGGCCGCCTTGGGAGCTGTCCAACCCTTTTGGATAGTCCATGCTCGAGATTCTTGAGGACCAGACGTATAATACGTCTGGAGTTGGAGAAGGTCGTATGCTTCTCTGACCAAGGCACGGAGTCCCGAATTCTCCATCGTAACACCCAGTGAACCCAAAAACTCAGCACGATCTTCATCACTAAGTTCGATCAGTTCCGCCTCGACTTGGGCTGAGACGACGACGACCTTGGCACCCTCGGAGGCCGCAAGGACCTTTAGCTTTTCGACCATCTCATTCCCAGTCGCTAGTTCACTATCAGCCACATTTGCTGCGTAAATCATCTTCTTCCGTGATAATAATCCCAATGATTTAATCGCCTTTTCTTCTTCCTCATCAAGTTCCGCAAATCGAGCGGGTTTTTCTGCCTCTAATACTGCCATGACCTTTTCAAGTGCCCGAGCTTCGGCTGGATCTGCCTTCTTGTCCTTCTTCACCCTTTGCAGACGAGTTTCAACTTGAGCAAGATCAGCAAAGGCCAACTCAAGATTAATAAGTTCAGCATCCCGGATGGCATTCACAGAACCATCAACATGAATAACATCATCATCCTCGAAGCATCTGACGACGTGGACGACGGCATCCGCTTGCCGAATGGACGCAAGGAACTTGTTTCCAAGACCCTCCCCCTTCGAGGCTCCCTTGATGAGTCCAGCAACGTCAACAAATTCCAAAACTGCAGGGACGGTCTTCTCTGATTTATTTAATTCTGACAGTTTCGCAAGTTTCGCATCTGGAACTGTCACAATACCGACATTACTTTCAATGGTACAGAATGGGTAATTCGCAGCCTCAGCACCCTGACTTTCAGTAAGGGCGTTGAACAATGTTGATTTACCAACATTGGGCAGTCCGACGATGGCAGTCTGAAGCTTCATTGTTAGTGTACCGCGAGAGTAGGATCGGATTGCAAAACTTCCTGACCGCGTAAAGGATGATGTCGAAGCAAACGCCACACATCGTCCCGAAACAGAGAGAATGGAAGCCATCATGACAGAGAATAGAACAAGTTTCATTGTAGTTAACAGGGTCCCAAGTGTAACCCAGCAAGTTTCGTTCCGATGTGGAGCCACTTATGCCAACTGCCCAAAAACATGAACATGTTGCGTTTCGGTCAAAGACGACCAACCCTCGGCAAGATTCTTCCACAGAGATTTCGCGGTCGTCATTCATCTGACCGATCGATCGTCAGCCGAAGAAAAGTCCAGTCGTAGAACGAACAGTCACGAAGGAGGGACTAACACGATCATAAATTTCTAGACTTATCATTCCTCACATCTTCATGAGTGTCAATCGGGACTTCTCCTCGACGCAACTACAGGACGATGTAAAGCAAACGGTCAAGACAGATCGTGTCTAATTTAGAAGCATGAAGCAACTTATTGTCTAGAAGTAGATCTGGATGGAGGGTCCCATGGTCGTCTTGATGTAGATTTGACCAATGTTTTGCCACTGCTTCTTCAAGAGAGAAGCCAAAAAGTTGGCAGCAAGCTGAGTGTTGACAATGATATCCTTTTCGGACATTTCGATGTTTCCAATGGCAACGTTCAAGCACATGACCTTCTTCATTTGGAACTTGATGGTAGCCTTAATCTCGTCGACCTTCTCTTGCATGTCATCGTTGTTAGCCAAAAGGGTAGGGAACTTACCCGCCTTGGTAAGACCGGGACCAAGAAGACGAGGAATCTGCTTGATCATGTTGT
>Ga0194115_10006563_pt1 | contig 11775 bp, 11 predicted proteins | sample TA2MahsurfametaG_3_FD_148656 | JGI IMG/M metagenome (GOLD analysis project Ga0194115, IMG submission 148656) | Freshwater microbial communities from Lake Tanganyika, Tanzania - TA2015002 Mahale S4 surface | ecosystem: Environmental > Aquatic > Freshwater > Lake | place: Tanzania: Lake... | reverse complement strand
TAGGCGCCACAAAAATCCATTGTTTTACAGTTAGGACTTGTTGCTACAGTCAGACTACCGTTACTGTTGCTTTTCCCCCGTGGTACGAAATCGGAAAAGGAATAGACACGATATCCAAAAGTCGTAAGTGAAAAAAAGATTCCCGTGTTGTGCCTACTACCATCATTTATTGAATCTCTTCTGGATTGGTCATCCAAAGACGGATTGTTCCATCCTCGGATCCTGTAGCATACATCGTCCCATCGGGAGAATATCGGAGACAACGGATAGGACCATGATGGCCCTTATGGCATTCTAATTCTTCACCCGTTTCATAATCAAAGACACGGACCCATAAATCCGATCCACCCGCAATAAATTTACATCCTGAGGGATGTAAACTGACCCCACCCTCTTCACGGAAATGGATTGGCATCATATATTCCTTTAACAAATGTTTGGAATTTAAATCCCAAAACCAGACCTTATTCCCCGCAGCGACAGTCATTAGTCGTTTGTCATGGACGAACAATACTTCCAAATCACGGATTTCAGATGTCTGTCTTGTATCGAAGGAATAGGATATGACTCCTCCAGATCCAGAATCTTCCAAATTCAATAGATAGATTTTACCATTCGTACATCCCACCAAAATTTGTTGAAGATCCATCCATACGACCTTAGTAATTGGTGCATCTAATTTGAATTGAATCGAAGGAGATTTGGCTTCCCCCTCATCCTTTTGAATTAATAATTTTGGTAAATCGAAGACCCGAAAGATACCCTCCTTCCCACCTGTCGCTAAACGTTTACTATCTTCTGAGAATCCACATGATTTTACAATATGTTCATGTGGCATTTCGACTAAGGATTGTCCCGTAATCCCATCCCATACGCGGACAGAGAAGTCTCCAGATGCTGTTGCTACCAAGTTCCCTGTAGGATCCATCTGGCAAGACCATACAGCACCCTTATGACCCTGAAAGGATCCAATCCAATCACCACTTTTCCCACTTCGTAACATAGGCATCTTATCATGACATGCACTCAATAGGAGGATCCGATTTTCAGTTGGGATACTCAAATATTGTAATTCTGCCAAAGGTCTTGTATGACCAGGACAGACAATTGGAATTTGCTTTATCCCCTTATCTGACATAATGATCCCCTGGCTTTGTTTTCTTCTGTGTGCGTGTTTGTGTGCGGGGGGCGACGTATGCTGTATGTATGATCCACAGATAGTAAGCACCTATCGACGTGGGATTGGCCAGGTTTATCGGCGGATTTACGACCTTGCAGCTATCGTAGGTAGTAGGCGCATCACTGTGGTGACAGAGACAGAGGAGAAGTCATGCTCGAAGCCGCGGGGGGTATCGACTTATTTTACGCCAGCCGGTCGCCAGACGATGATTCGTGATCATTGCGTCCGTTCGTCGTCCGAATGCGGATGACGGACAGACTAGTCAGCAATCGCTCGACTCGTAATGTACCGTATTCCGTATTACACGGTAGGAAGGCGCTACCAGGAATTTTCATTAGGGCATACTCGAAGGCGAGTGATACAGGAATCCAAAACACGCGTTATTCAATATTAACGGGGGTGGCGCTTATCTACCGTGTATTACGGGGTACTCATTGAACAGGCAAGCCATGTACAACCTATAAAGGAAGAATAAAATACAGTGTGTATTATATTAGTAGATTTCACTTGTTATTATTTCCAGAAGGAATTCTTTATCATATACATTCTTGTTTTTGCTGGGCATGGTGGGGATCATGATCTGGCGATATCGTCTTACTATGATCTTCCCTCGTTTCTCCTCGGATGACTGCCTTCAATAGGGATACGGGAGATGGTGGTCGTGGAATTTCTACCCTTTCAATGATCCGTCGATTCAATTCTTGATCTTCCGGCCAAAAGATATAGATGACCGACAAAGAAAGGAGGCAGATTGCCTTATTCACTGGTAGAGCACCACCATTCCCGTATGTTACATGAAGCAAGGAATCAAGGAAATTAATGACACATTCCACGACTCGACGACATTGAGCAAGAGATACTTCTACCTGTGCCTTATTCGTCGTCAATGTTGTGAGGTCAGTCGGTGATGCCATGACTACTTTCCCCCCCTTTGTGTGTAGGGACCACGAATGTCCACCTCCATCATCGTCGAAACTTGAAACACTTGATCCTGAACCGACTAAACTTAAGACACAGAGCTTACGCATCCGTTCATGATCATCCGATTGCTTGTTATTTTTGTTGTTGTTGGTAGCGGCGACGACGACGACAACTGGATGGGATGCAACAGCAGTCGAATCGGCTGTAGCACATGTCGGTTCATCCCCCGATATGGCGGTAGTAGTAGTATTCTTCTTTTTGGTTGGCTTTACGACTTCTGGAATGTGAGTTTTCTCATTTGCAGGAGGAGACGACGTCTTGAATGCAGAAGATTCTGTGGGCTGTATCGCCAGTGTCGTCGTCGCCTCCTGTTCTTTTTGTTCTTGTTGTTGTTGTTGAATCTCTAGTGTTTCTCGTTGTTGGATCTCCAATATCTTAATGTTTTTCGTAATCATTGCAGATGCCTTCTTCGCGACTGCAGCGACTGCCTTTAGTTTGTCTTGAGTAATTAGATTCTTCACATTATTATTGGAAGAAGATGATCGATTTCGTTCACGAGGTAAATCACTTTGTGATCTTCGATGATGATGTTGATGATGTCTTCGATTCGGATTACGAGAATTGGACCGTCCCTTAGTCGCTGAACGTCGGGATCGTGCATACATGGAACAACTCGATAGAGATGTACAATCTTCCGAAACTTCTCCCGCCTTCAAATTATCATATTTGAATTGTCCACTCGTCGCAAGTTGACTAAAGGTTTTACCCTTTCCCGTCTCACCGTCTTGTGTTATCATCTTGAATTCTCCATCCTTCTTCGTCTCACCACAGCAGGCTTGTTCGATAAAGTCAAAAAAGTTCCCAAAACCAGCTACACTCGCCTCACTTGAAGATTCCTCCTCGTCACAATTCTTCTCGACACAAGAGCCCCCCATACAGGAAGCTTCTGATTCGTGAACTTCTGATTGACCACTACCGGCTTCAGAGACGGAATGGAATTCATCTTCCTCGTACAACGTGACATCTTTCTCCTGAGCTCCTGCTTCGATGTCTTCTCTCCCTTCCGGACTTTCAATGTCTGGTTTGGAGCTTATCCCATCTTTGTCAGGCGTAGTTTCGTTAGCCATTTCGATAGGGTTTGTGTCGTCAACCACAAGTGGGAGACACTCAGATTTCGGACTAACACTTTCAAATCCAGCCAACCGAGCTCCTGCTGCCATAGCTTTAGACAACATTGTTGGGATCGGATCGAAACTTATTTGCTCAAGATTAAACAGTGATTTTCTTTTCGATGAACCTTGAGAAGAAGTCTCATCTCTATACGGTATGTAATCCTATTCTCCGTTGTGTACTACCGGTTCTCGCTGGGCGGGTTGTGTCCGTGACACACCTGCTCGTTTCTACAAGCTTTGTTACCCGTTGGCGATATGGTATTCGTGTTAAAACTGAAGTACTTAAGGAAGAAATGAGATGGTGCGACATCGGAGCATCGCACATACGACACCCGTTTCTATTGCTCCCTTCCATAAACGATACGTACATATGAACATACGGCATCAAGTTGATTCTGCGGACTGTGCACTACGAGATAGGTCGCGCCGGTAACTGTAAGGGTAGCGCGTGAGCCGATTCAAGGTAGGTTGTCACCATATCTTGTACGTTGCTGTTGATTTCGGGGCTTGCATCCATTATCGCAATACCACCCGATTCGCGTATGCATGCAGAGAGTTCGTCTTCATTGTCAGCAGAAAACGATAATGACAGTGAAAACAAAAAAGTATCTACGACTTTCAGGAGTCGCCATATTGATGAAGATTTATCTGCTGTTATTTGGTTCAAGATGGATCCACCAAATTCATGCTTTCTCCTCGCCGTCTTCTATTCCACCATCATCACCACGACCACCCCTGCCACCATCATCCGAAGAAGAAGATGGTGAAATATCATCATCACGAAGAAATTTCCTTTATTGGCCCATTGGAGTGGGTGGCGCAGTAGTTTATGGAAAATTAGTATCGGATGCAGTCGGTAGACTATCCCGTGGAGATCTAGTCTATCCAGAAGCTCATGAACGTGCCATCTCCAAGGTCATTTCTCAATCCCTCTATTCTTCAGCTTCCTATTTGCAGTCATCTTGGAAGGGTATGCAACAGGCGTCATCTTCACCATCTTCACCATCATCATCATCATCATCACCATCATCACCATCATCAGTATTTTCATCCAAACCATTGCGGATATTGGAAGTCGGTATAGGTGGAAATTGTCGTGTGATACGACGAGGACTGTATAGTGAGGCCTTGGAACGAATTGCTACTCTAGGGATTTCAAAAGTGGATATTCTAGGTATCGACCTTGGTAGTAATCTACCCAGCGAAGATACTCTACAGAAAACACGAGAACATCTACAGCACACGGCATCACAATACAATCTTCAAACGACCTTGACTGTTCGACAACAGAGCATCACCAAACCTTTCACTGTAGCCGGCGACGACGAAACACCTGGTGTTGGTAGTACATTTGATGTTGTCTTGTGTTTCTTAACACTTTGTAGTGTGGATGATCCAGATGTCGCTATACAACAAATTCATTCCCTGACACGACCAGATGGTGGTGTCTTTGGATATGTAGAACACGTGGCAGTGAGAGATACATCACAGCAAGAACAAGTATCGTACCGATTCTTGGATTGGCAACAACGTACCTTGGATCCGTTACAACAAGTTGTGGCAGATAATTGTCATCTCCATCGACATACTGACGATAATATTGCAGAGGCCTTCCACGTAGGATCAACCTCTCCAACAGTGTCCCAAGTGATATCGCAAGAGACGTTTCTCGTCGAAGATATGTGGCCAGTATCCTATCAAGCTAGTGGCGTCATTCAACGAATAATATAGCACACTTATGAAGCAAGTGCGGATATTCAACGAAATAGAAATAGGACGCACAAATGGGATTGCGAAATGGCATCTAATTTTTGTGCAATATGGAAACTATTGGTGAGAACAGAATGGGAGTCGAGGATGGAATCCTTTATGGGCATGGGGAGAGAAAAACCTCGACAATTTTGTTTTTACATGTCGACATCACTGGGAGAGATATCGTCTTCGTCGTCATCTACACTCCATTCTTCCTTAAGACTTGATGTGACAGTCTCAGGGATTGCCCCCCGGACAGGCACGGCAACCTCATTCCGTCGAACAATCGGGATTGTGTAGGGGGGATTATATTGGAAGACGACGTGTGGTACAATCGCACCATGAGCGACATCCAATTCCACTCCATCCATTTCAAGAGCTTGTAACAACGTATCCTTTTGACGAGCAACTTCTCCATCGGTTGCGAAACCAGTAAATTTTCGTACCGCGAGTCTTGCTGGGGGGATTTCCATAATTTCCACATCGTCATCCCGTAGTGGTAAAGGAATTTTTGGTTCTGCCAAATAAAATCGCATTTCTCCTAGACTCGTCGTCGTTACGGGTGTTGTCATTGCCATTGATCGTGATTCTTGATTGTCCCCAAACAGGTAGGCGGCGAGAGTGTTGAAAGCATTTCCAGCTACCACCATATCTTCACCCTTTGACATGGTAGTGGATGCTACCGAATACGCAGCATAGTCTCGGATTTCATATAAATCGCAGGACTCGACCACCGAATACGATGGTTCAGCAAGCCCCTCTGGAGTTTCCAAAAATACATTCTTCGCTTCTTGGACCAGTTCATCCCGTCGCTTGTTCAGTCGTTGAGGGATCTTATTGATAGGATCGGTTAGGTCTTCTTGAATTTCCTTGGCAGTATTCTGTAGTTGGTTAGAAACTAATTCAAAAAGTCGAGAGGCAGCCTTCTCAACTGTTGCCTGTGACGGAGGAGCGAAGGGAAGTGGCGACGATGATGATGATGACGACGTCGCACCCGCCCCTGCGGTCTTACTTAATTCTGGTAGAATATCATTGGCGATTTGTCGTACGACGGCTTTCGTCCCATCTTGCAATCGTGCTGCTGTTGGTGTCAACAGGGGATCAATCTGTGTAAAAATTTGGGAAAAAATTAACGACCAAACAAAATAGGTGTCAATAACCCGATCCTACATTCTACTCAGTGCCACACGCCTGCACGAACAGTCGATTTCAAAACCACCCCGTCCCCCCCACACACAAAGATTAACATTCACAAGTCCTACCTTTCGACTCGCCACAGCATCCATGACAGATTCTCGAATTTGGTCATTCGCACTCAATAATTCCGAAAACAATATCTGTTTTTCGGCAGGGTTCGTGGTAGGATTTAAAAAGTCTTCCAATTTCGATTGCCAGGTCGTTTTCTTTTCCTTCGGAGGCTCGGGTTCAACCTCCAAGGAGTCTGCAAAGGCTGAAAAGGCTGCATCACTGCTCGTAGCCGAACTGTGTAGAACTGAGAATATCGGTCCCGATAACCGTTGAGATGGCATGTACGCTTGACACCCGGCCAAGACGGATAGGAAAGCAGCTGCTGATGATAACTTCATGTTCTCTGGATGATACTGGTGTTGACACGTTGAGGATCAATCAGGTTCAATAGGATCGTTGCTTTACTTGATATTATGACTGCCGTCTTGAAAACATATCGGACTTCCGTCAAGCATCCGGAGTGCAGAAGGTGGCCATCTTGTCTTCTCCGGTTCCCGCATATCCTATTCCCTACGGTAAACAAAACCCGGATAAAGGACGAAGAAGTGATTCTTCGTTTGGATCGTCGTAGATCGACGTAGATTCTACTGTTGTTTCTTCAACCATGACTGCGAATCACGAATATGACGTCATGCGTGACGCCGCCATTTGAAGCCTATGAAATCTTTGGTCGGGAACCGATGTCTACAACGGGGACAACTCCAGTATCCCTTTACAGAAATCATGATGCCAGGTGGGTTATTTCCTGGAGTCCATGGCACTGACAGTGAGTTCCCTTCGGATCCAACGAGACTCTACTACGAACTAGGAATACAGGTGATACCAATCTCAGTCAAGAAAATTTCATGGGGAAGAACAGGGATAAGAAGCGAAAGCGATCGTCGTCGTCCGATGATGTCAAGGACGCTCCAAAGGGAGCACCTCCCAGCCTGCAGTCAACACCATCTCCAACCAAGGTTGTCATGAATAATCCTTTATTGGAGGAACAGACCAGGTTTTTTGCGACGAATGGAATAAAGGATCATGAACGTTATGAATTCTTTTCACCGAAAATTTCAAGTGATCGACGTGCCAAGTTATGGATGGAACAAGCCGATATCGGTGAAGAATTGATTAATCAATATGCCTGGGCGACACCCAATTCGACTGCTATCCGAATTATGAAAGAATTTACTCCCCTTGTCGAAATTGGATGTGGATCGAATGCATATTGGTGTCGTACATTACGACAAGCGGGGATTGATATTATCGGGTATGATGTCAATATAGTCGGTGGTGGGAAGATTGATAATGAGAACGGTAACTCAATGAAGAAGAAGGCATCCAAGGAAAAGAATTCTCCTTCATTTTTGAAACCTGGTGGTCCAGAGGTACTCAAATCGAAAGAACTTCAGAAATCGGGTAGGACTCTCTTTTTGTGTTATCCAGATGAAGAGGACGATAATGACGATGGTGATGACGACAAGCCTTCTTCGTCCTCAGATGATGACGACGACGATGATGATGATGAAGACGAAAAGGAGGAGGAAGAGGAGACGACGATGACGACCAACCTTCCCTCAAGTATGGGATGGCAATGTCTCAATAATTATATAGGAGAATATGTCATCCATGTGGGGGAGACATTTTTAGATTCCAATTATGCCATGGAACAAACTCCCTGGGGACGATCTTCCTCACCAGAATTCCAACAACGTTTATCCAGTGAATATCATTGTATCTTAAAGGTCGAATTACCCAATTGGTTCCATACTCGTGATACCCTAAGTGTTTGGAAACGATCAATGATATCGACTATCGTCTTTGCAGCTGATGATGACGAAGAAGATGAAGAAGAAGATGAAGAAGTGGAATATCGTCATATTCCCATGGAGGAACGTCTTCCGATAAATATTGCTGCACCCTGTATGGCACATTTACTCCCACCACCACCACCACAAACTTCTAGTATGAAACAACGAAAGGAATTGAAAGAGACAAAGGCACAAACAACAATGAGTTCCTTTCCGTCGTTAGGAGTCCTCCACCCCCCCTCCTCCACGTCGTCAGGTGATGGCAAGCCAAATAACAAGAAGAAGAAGAAGAAAATGAAATCATCCAAGACATAAAATGAAATGTGTAGGGTGTGAGTCCTTCCTTCTCTGCAGAGAGAAGCAGGACAAGAGCGAACATCATACAGACAGAGATATTTGAGGCATACTATGGTACCTATCCATTGCACGGCCACAAAGGATCGTCATATGATAGGCAAGCCGGTATCTATGTCGATTCGAAGTAACGAACGGGATAACGAGCTACGAATAAAACGTTTCCTCCGTCCGTCCATAGAGATTATAGTAATCAGTATTGGATACAGGGAGTAATAATGTCGTACATTTAGATTTGTGTTTTTTTTGTTTTCTTTGAATCCACACAATCCCCGGTGTTCTGTGGATTCTATTTATCCCCCGGTACAAATGAAGAAATGTACGAAATGATATATTACCCTCTTTTTTTTCAAAACATTGGGAACCAAAAGAAATCCGTTCCGTTTGCTCCCTCCCCCGATTTATATGTCCACTAAGGCCACACAAAATCTTCTCCTTCTTCTTCCTTTACATGGACCTAGATGGTGCAAATGACTGCTGATACAAGGCCGCTACTTTAGGAGGAGGCGGTGTACTAGCCAATCTCCGTGGTTGGATGGGTGGACGTTTCTCTTTTCCCACCGGTGATGATGATAAGGAGGATGATTCCCCCCTTCCTCCTCCTCCTGCCGCCGGTGGTGGTGTCCGCATCATCATCACCGTCGATGATGAAGTTATCGACGATGATGACACCAAAAGACTTCGTGGTGAGGAACAGACATCATACTTGGGTGTACAAACTCGAGCAGGGGTATAACTGAAGGGATCGGATCGGATAGCAGCAGCATCGGAGGAATAACCAAAGATATCATCAATTCCCACAGTATCCATCATCATCGTCGGTGCGGAACGTTTTCGTTGGATCTGACATCGTGGAGATATGAAACTACTACTACTTCCTCCTCCACCTCTTCCTCCTCGATGTTGTTGTTGTTGGTCTTCTGGACTAGAGGGAAGTCTCAATTGAGCCAATTGTGTCGTCGTCATGGTTGACGGGCTAGGTCCGGAAACAATCAATCGCATAGGACTCCTCTTCCGTGATATGATTGGAGAGGGTGTCAATCCAGTGGATCGATTCATTGTTGGGATGGGTGATAAGGTACTACTAACATATTGTTGTTTTTGTTGTGGTGGTTGTTGTTTCTGATCGATATCATTGACTTTTTCAAAGATCCCCGCCGCCACTAGGGCCTTATACTTTTGTTTGATTTCATGAATCGTATCGATCCGTTCCTTTCGTGTTTTCGCGGCTGCGATGGCTGCTGATACAATTTCAGTTTCTGTATGTCCATTCTCAAGTAGTCTTTGTTTGTTGTTGGTTAACGAATGGGGGGAAGAAGAAGAAGAAGAAGAGAGTCCAAGAACAAACGTTTTGGGCATCCCGAAAAAAAAGAGCAAAATCCATAAGTCTTCATATCAAGAATCGTCAATGGATGGAGGAGAACACAATTTGATCCACTTTCGTGCCAAATGATGTTTGAACAAAAAATGGAGGGTAGAGACTTACAAATTTGTTCGAGTGGTCTTACTGAGGTGGAAGGCACCCTTATTCCGACGTTTTGGCCGATATTCCTCATAAACATCAATATCCATCATCGTTCGTTGATGACAATCCCAACTCATCGATATAGGTGGTCCACCACTCGCACTTGGATTGTCACCTAAACAGTACGAGAATTCTATCATTTCTAATGTTGAAAATGTCACCATCCTTGGTCGTTTCTTGTTCTTTATCGTTGTAATCGTCATGGTGGAGATTCCGTTTTTATTTCAGTTACTCAAAGACAGATACATGTCATGTCCCTGTTGAATCATAGAGTTAGTAGTGCCTATGTGATGTGACTACCTATCTGTAAAGAGGGTGTACCTCGATAGATTTCAAAAGAGAAAGGAAACGCCAATCCGAAAATGAGATGTCATGGCGGGGATCGCCAAAAAAGTGAATCGGTTGCTACAGCCATTGTTGGCCTGGCTCGTATTTATTACATCATATAAGACCACGTAGAATCTCAAATGATCAATGACAGGATACAGTATTTGAGTGAGGTACAGTACAGTGTATGGAATTCCTACCGGTATATAAGTGCCTCTTCACACAACATATAGGGTGCTCCTCTTGGTCCACAATCCCACGAAATGTCACTTTGGATACGAATGACCAGCAATTTTTCTTCATGCGTATGTACGTTACATGTAAAGGGTATAAAGGATGTGAACGAATCTTGCTTCTTGCTGCTCAGCCACTGTCACACATAAACAATGATAGGAAAGAAAAAAAGAACCAACAACGATGAACGACGAGGGTAGAGTCTTTCTTGGATATCTCTTTCTATTTGGAAGCCTTGTCCTCCTCCGATTGTTTGAAATTCGAACTCCGAAAAGAACAAGCAAAGAAGGATTTGCCCCCATCTCCAGCAGTCGGGACAATGCGAGTTTCCTCTCTTTCTATATGGATCGGTTTTTTTAAAACTTCATCTGAATACTAGCATGACACGTATCCTTCTTTACAGGTTGGCGCCATACTACAGAAGAGTTTTTCTTTCAAGGAAGAGCAAGGATTTTTTGTATGCGGGAGTCCTGGATTTCCATCCCAGCAGGAAAACAACAACAACAACAACCATCGGTGAAAGAATACCCAAATATTTCCATCCGTCGCGTAGGTTATTTGTTTCGAGGAAGAAGACGACACAACGAAAGAAGAAATATCTATCTTCACCTTCATACATCCAAGTCATTCAAATTCTTTACTACTACAATATGTCAATATATCGTCACCATATTCGTTTTCATGATGTCCTAAAGCGATGATTTCCTCGTTATGCTGTTTATCGACCCGATTCGTCAATCGTGAACGCCCAGTCATCATGACGATGTTGTTTGATACATGTTGCGTATAAGACGTACCTAGTAGCCGAGTGTCTTCCTTTTTTGGTTCGCTCAACCAATAGTACCGTGCCATCATCAGCTAGCCACAGAAGTACCCTCAGTATTCTCTGAGATACACAACACAAATGGTCTTCCAGAGAGGGATACATTGGCAAGCTGGGAACGTCTTTGGATGTGGTCAGAAGGCGTCGGCCAAACACAGTCACGTCGTTCAAACCGCAGTCCCATCACTAGCAGCCCCTTTTCCGAGAAAGGATCGATATATGCCCACATTGCAGCAGGGCTATATAACACCTCCTTCACAGACTTCCGTCGTATGATATCTTCTGACAGAAAACCATGTCGAATTGTAGAGTTCCTGTTAGTCGGCTCCAGCTTCTTTGACGGCAAGGATAGCTTACGTATCGTATGTACGGATGTGGTCAAATGAGTCGGAAACAACGAGTGGCTGAGATTTTTCCTGGCGTGAAACCCAGAGCGGATATCGATG
>Ga0194115_10006559_pt1 | contig 11780 bp, 12 predicted proteins | sample TA2MahsurfametaG_3_FD_148656 | JGI IMG/M metagenome (GOLD analysis project Ga0194115, IMG submission 148656) | Freshwater microbial communities from Lake Tanganyika, Tanzania - TA2015002 Mahale S4 surface | ecosystem: Environmental > Aquatic > Freshwater > Lake | place: Tanzania: Lake... | reverse complement strand
GCAAAAGGATGAATACGGCTGGCTGATGGCGGGGGATGCATCTCCGCGCAGCGAGTCGTGGGCGCGGGTAACGACCACGGAATACCTTGGGACGGTGATAGCCGTCTACCGCCCTATCGCCCATTAATTGCTTGACCCCAAGTGCTTCCCTTGGCCTAAATTAGGCGATGAATAACGAACAAGCCCTCAACACCCTCTATGCCGCGAGCCGCAGGGCTCCTTTGTCTGCTGACGACCACGATGCCATTCGCAAGGCCGCAGAACAGCTTGTGGAGGCTTTGGGCCTCAAAGCAGCCCCCAAGGCAGGGGAAGAGGTCAAAACGCCTTAAAACGCAAGGAATGGGGGTCTAATGGCGTTTCCCATTAGCCCCCTCCTTTGAAATAGCCCGCTATGGACTTCTCAATGTTGCTGGCGGGGCCGGTGGGGTCCATCCTAGGACTAGGGGGAGCCATCTTCCAGAAATGGCTCTCAATGAGGGAGGCCCGCGAAAACCACCAGATGCGGATAGAGGAGCTAAGGCTGGCGTCCCAGATTGACCTCCAAAAAGCGGACATTGCCCTGCGCTCCACCATCGAGGAGGGCAACGCCAGCACCTTTGGCAAGGCCATCGACGCCCAAGCCAGCCTGCGGGCAAGCTCTGGATGGGCCAAGGATGTCATCAGCCTGTTCAGGCCGGGGCTTACGCTGGCCCTCTGGGTCAGCAGTATGATTCTCGCCGTGTGCTATCGTGATAGCGATCCTGAACTTATGAGTTTCATCATCACCTCCACATTTGGAATGTTCTCCATCTCAGTTGGTTACTGGTTTGGTGTCCGCACCGAGCAGAAAATGGCAATAAGGGCGGTCAAATGAGCCTCCATCCAAGCCGCCAGTTGGGGGGTGACATTCTAGCGATGGTGAGTGCTACGTCCTCCATAGCCGCGTGGCAACAGCAACTGGATTGGGTGCTCCGCATCGTAGCCTCCATCCTCGCCATCGCTGCGGGCGTCTACTCCATCGTGATACGCTACCGGAAACGCCAATGAACCCCCGCAGCCTTCCGTGTAATCAGCCCCGCAGGGACGTGCAGGGGGGCAAGAAGTCGGTGGTCCGCGCCTGCCAAAATGGCAAATCCAAGGTCATCCGCTTTGGCGACGCCAACATGACCATCAAGAAGAGCAACCCCGAGCGCAAGCAATCCTACTGCGCCAGATCTGGTGGCATCAAGGGGGCTGGCGACAAGCTGTCGGCAAACTATTGGAGCCGCAGGGCGTGGGGATGCTAAAATCAACCTATGAGCAAAACCGGCGAACAGTACAAATCCCGCAAGCAGATGATTAAGTATGAGCGGTCTGAGCGGAAGAAGGACGGGGAGATGGGTTACAAGCAGCGCCCGCAGGGCAACGGCTGCGTCAATCGCAAGTCCTGCAAGTAATGCCTCTCACGCTCAAGGGCAAGAAGGTGTTGGCGGCGATGAAGTCCCAATACGGGGCCAAGCGCGGCAAGGATGTGTTTTACGCGGCCCAGAACAAGGGCACCATCAAAGGAACCCACTTTGCCCGCCGAGGCGTAAAATAGCTCTGATAGAATGAGCGTATGCCTCGTTACGCCTCATTTGGTCGGCTGGATAGTCGGTTAGTGGATGATGGGGATACGGCCTTCGCTCGTATCAACCAAAGACTGCGCCCGGACCAGTTGAAGCCTGGGGAGGTGGCGGTGAGCCAGAATGGCCGCATGGATTTGGACGGCGCATGGCAGCCTCGTATCGGCTATCGTAACGTCTTTTCCAACATCACCAGCGGGGAGGGTGCCCCGGTGCTCCCCATCAGTCTCCCCTTCAACCTGAACGATGGGGCGATTAACGCGGTTTACGGGAGCTGCCTTTATTCTGATCCAGCCACCTACAGCACGGAATACATCGCCCTGGCGACCAACAGCAAGGTGGTGCTGGTCAAGACCAGCGACCCCACCGTCTCGCACAACATCAACTACCCGGCTGGCAACACGGTGGATGCCAACTGCGAAATCATCCAGGCATTCAACTACCTGTTCATTTTCCGGGATGGTCAGGTGGCATTCCAATGGGATGGGAGCGGGTTGCCGAGCAGCGCGTCGTTTACCTTGGTGGCAAGGGGAGAGTACACTCAGCCGCTGGTCTACAACACGTCGGGCAACACCAGCATCAGCAACGGGGTGGTTACGGTGACGGAGGCGGGGCACGTCATCGAGGTGGGTGATTTGGTGATGGTGAGCGACAAAGGCACCACCGATCTCAACCCGCTCACGCAATACCGGGTCTACCAAACGACGGGAACCACCTTTCTGTTCAAGGCAGATGCGGGCAGCATTGCGGGAGCGACCATTGCCGTGGGCAAACGTCAGTCGATTGGGCTGGGCTTCAGCCATATGCCCAGCCCGCCTTGGGCCATCCACCATCAGCGCAGGCTATGGATGCCCTTCAATTACACGATGACGGGGACCAGCGGCAGCCCCGTGATTACGTCCCGTAACGTGAGGGACGAAATCATCGCCTCCGACATTCTGGATCAGGACACCTACGACCAGATTCAGAACCAGTTCAAGATTGCCTCCGGGAGCGCGGATTATGTTGTCGGGTTCCAGCCCTTCGCGGAGGACAACCTCGTCATTTTTGCCCGCAATTCCATCCATCTGGTGCGCGGGGTGGGGGCGGATTTGGGGAACGCAACGGTGCAGGAAATCACCCGAGAAGTCGGGGCCGTCTCGCGCAAGTCCATCGTCCAGATCGGCAACCAAATTTTGTTCCTCTCGGACAACGGGGTGTACGCGGTGGACTTCGACCAGTTGTACAATCTGCGCGGGGCCACCACTCCCCTGTCGGAGCCCATCAACCCCATCATTCTGCGGATCAACCGATCTTACGCCGAGAAAGCGGTGGGCGTCTATCACGACAATCGCTACTACCTTGCGGTGCCGTTGGATAACTCCACCGTGAACAACACCATCCTGGTGTACAACTTTCTCAATCAAGGCTGGGAGTCGGCGGATGTCATTAGCGATTCCCGCTGGAACATCACGGGATTTGTCCGTTCTGGTGCGGGCACCACCAACCGGCTGTACGCCGTCAGTAAGGACGGCGGCATCCACTTGATTGACGAGACGAACAGCACAGCCGCGAACAACTGGCAGGACTATCTGGGCTTGGCGATTGGTTCATTCCCGTCCTACCGGGACGTTGAATCCCTGCTGACGACCCGCCAATACACCTATGAGACGATGGACCGTAAGCGGTTCAACGCCTACGAGCTACACCTCGAAAGTGCGTCCAACATTCAGTCGGATGCCACGCTGTCCTTGGAGGTGGAAAACCCCGACTCCGTGGTGTCCATAGGCTCGGTTCTGGACGCTTATGGGTACATCCCGCAGGCAGAGGACCTCTCGCTGCGGGGACGGCTCGGCAACAAACGCGGCTACGGGGCGCAACTCACGGTTGACCCCACCTATGGACGCCCCAAGGTGCGGGCGGTGAAAATTACGGGTGCCTTGCAAAACGGAGGCAACATCTCTGCTGAATAATGCCTATCATCCAAAAAGGATATACGTTCTCGGACCGAAATGAGGATTGGGCCACTCGCAAAGCTACCGCTATGCGCTTGAATAAGCTCATAGATGAAGCGGTGTGGGCCGAGGCTATAAATTCTGACGGGTATGCCCCTGATGATGGCATTACGCCCAACGATCCCACAGGGCTTTCGTTCATCTCTGGCGCTGATTCCATTACCCTCAACTGGAATTGGACAGAGAATACCCCGCCCCTCAAGACGTGGATTTACGAAAACACGACCACCTCCCTTCCCGCAACGCCTTCTTTTTTTGTCGGGCAAAATCAAAAGAGCTTTTTCCGAGACAATTTAGTCGCGGGTACCTTGCGGTATTATTGGATAAAGGTAGAGGCGCGAAACGGGCGCTTTTCCAACGTGGTTGGCCCCCTTGCGGTGGTGGTGGCTACTTGGCCCGTTACAGACACTATCACCACCAATTTAGCCAAGAAAATTACGAGGTCAGCAACCGCCCCCGCAAGCCCGAATGACGGGGATATATGGATCAACACCTCAGATAACAACATCCTCTACCGCCGCAACGCCTCCACCTCTGTTTGGGAGCCATACGCCGATACGCGGGTAAACAGCATTGCGGATGAGTATGTGCTAATGGTTACGCCCACGGGTGCCGGTCCTAGTCAGCGGATTATGGGGTTCAGGGCTACCAACGCGGATTCTGGCAAGCTCATCACCTCCGCCAATCGAGCGGCTAACGTCGTAACTATAGTCACGTTTACGGACCACGGGTACGCCAACAATGACTTGGTGAGCATCACGGGGTTGGGGTACTCAACCACCGACCCCAACGGCTCTTTCAGCGTAACGGTAAGCGGTTTGACCACCTTTACTTATATTCTGCCAGCGGGTGCTGGCTCGGAATCTTACTCGGTAAGTAATGCGTATGCCGCCAAGGGTACGGAGTTTGTCATCCAAGCGGACAAGTTCGCAATTATCGACTCTAGTGGGGCCGGTCAGATTGCCCCTTTTACGGTTATTGGGGGAACCACGTTCATCAAAGACGCGCTGATAAAAGACTTATCCGCAACCAAGATTACCAGCGGCACACTTACTAGCGCCAACATCACGGTAAGTGGTGGGCTGCTTCAGTCGCTTAATTATGTAAGCGGGAGTTCCGGCTGGAACATTTCTGGTGCTGGGAACGCCGAGTTTAATAGCGTGACGGTGCGTAACGGTACAATCAACTCCCCGAGCATAACTTCAGCTACGTTTACTGACGCCCTGGTAATAAACTCAACGATTGGCATTCGCAGATCCGTCAATAATGCGGTGCTTACGCTAACCGGAGCGTCCAATAACGGGTCCAGCAATGGGGCTCAAATCGACCTTGTAGGTAATGACTACCCCACCCCTGGAGCTGGTGGCTATCTCCTGCTTCAGGCTGGTCAGGGAGCGACATCGGAAATTCGGATGCACACGAACATTAGTCCTGCTGCCGACGTGGGCGTCGAGCGTCTTGTCATCGAAACCAGCGGGTTGGTGAACATTAGGCGGGAAGTGAGTTTGGGGTCAATTTTCACCTCCGATGCAGGCAATTTATGGGTAGATGGGAACATTGGGGTGGGCGCATCTGCCCCAACCAACACCAATACATCTCAGGGCGGGATTTCTGCTTCTGGAACCATTAGCGCGAATGGTCAGATAAACGCTGGTGGACAGATTAGCGGGTATGTCGTCAAGGCTACGAACAACGGAACAGCGGCAGCCCCGGCGTTCACCTTCCCCGACACGGACACGGGGATGTACTACGATGGTACTGACAAGGTAGGTTTTTCGGGCGGGGGTACGGCTCGGCTTTTCGTGTCTGTTGATCGGGTGACCATAAATAATGTGTTGAAGTTGGTATCTACTGGCGGTTCAACCCCGGCAGGCGCTGAAAACGGCTCGATCTGGTATGATGGGACCGACTTCAAAGCCCAAACCGGCGGAATCGTTTACACCATAAATCTGGTTTAATTATGCCCATCCTCTCCAAAGGTTACACCTTTGCCCCTGACGAGCAAGTCACCTCGACCAAGCTCAGCACCCTCGTTGACAACGCAGCCTTCGTGTCTGGTGCGGTGGATGGTCAGACGATGGACCTGTCCAGCGGTAAACTCATCGTCAGAAACCTAGGGATCACCCCCACCAAACTGTCTGCGGGTGCCCCCGTTTGGGATGATTCCTATAATCTCACCGTCTCTGGCAACACCACGCTCAATGGGACACTCACCACGGGTGGAACCATCTCCACCTCTGGCAGTCTGGCGGTTAATGGCACCGCCACCATTGCTGGCGTCACCACCTTGAATGGCACTAGCGCGGTGAACGCCAATATGACGGTGAACGCACAGATTGTCAGGTCTGGAACGGAATCCAACCGCACCGTTGAGCTTGTCACGGGGTCCTCGCCTGGCGCGGCGAACGCCATTAGCTTTGGTTGGGATTCTGCGAATAACGACCTACTGGTGACGATTGACAGCAGCCAATTCAAGGTGACATTAACGGCGGTGTGAGTCCCATAGAGGCGGCCCAAGCCTATTACCGATCCCAAGGGTGGAGCCTTGAGCAGGACTTGGGTTACTATCTGTGCCAGGGGTACGTCTTTTCCGCGCCTAACCGGCTTTTGTTAGCCAAGCCGGTGAGGAAGGAGGTCGGGGAGCCGGATTGGCACCCCGAAACACCGGACTGTTGGTATGTGCATTACGCGGCGGGGGACGGTGCTTTGGAGTGGTTCGTCAAGCAAATGCCCTACTATTTGCCATTTCTGGGATGGACTCGCAACAAGGGAGTCAACCGGGAATTTAGGGCGTACCCCACAGAGCGAGTGTGTGCTAAACTCCCTCTCAAAGACTATGGCCTCTGTCAAAGTTCCTACTCCCCCCCCAGCGCCTACGCCCGTAAGTCTTGCTGACGAGTATCGCAGGACGGCTCAACTTATGTCGGACCCTGCTCTGATTGAGCAGATTATCAGGGCCGAGGAAATCTCCCGCCCCCGTTACGCCGCCCTCAACCTGGCTGATTTACGGACTTATCAGCAGGGGTTGCTGGGGATGCAGGAGGCCGCCACCCGTCAGGCGGGGCAGCTTGAGCGCGAGCAGTTGGCCCTCCAGCGTGCGGCTGACATTGCGGCGGTGGAGGGTATGGGAGGGCGGGCCACGGCGGCTTTGCGGGCTGCCGATCCCTACGCCGCTCGCATTGCGGAACTTAGCCAACAGGCAGCGGAGAGGGCTTACGGACAGGCTGGACAGGTGACGCCTGAGCAGATGCGGATGGCCCAACAGCAAGCTCGTTCTGCTGGGTTGGCGCGGGGACGGGTTGGGGATGCGTCCACCATCGCTGCTGAGATTCTTGGTCGGGAGGATGTAATGGCCCGTCGTCGGGCTGAAGCTGCCCAGCTTGGGCAGTTGTCGTTCGCTATGAACCGGGCCATTAGTGCTGATCCGTTCCAAGCCATTCTTGGCCGTGGGTCGGGGGCTTTAGGCTATGGGGCTCAACAGCAAGCCTTCACCCAGCAGCTTGGGGCTAGTCCGATTGGTCCGCGTGCTGTGGACTACTCTTCGGGGGTCAACCTTGCCTTGCAGAATGCGGCTAATTTGGGCAACTATCAGGCATCCACCTATGGGGCGCGGGCGGCGGCTCAGGGTCAGATTGCGGGGGCTACGATTGGTGCTTTGGGCGATGTAGCTTCAGCGTTTGTTCCTAGGCTTCCGATTCCGGGTCTTGGCGGGACCCCCCCCTGTTGGGTGGCCCGTGAGGTGTACGGCGAGGACAATCCCAAGTGGGTGATGTTCCGTGAGTGGCTGCTCACCAAGTCTCCGATGTGGTTCCGCACCCTCTACATCAAGCATGGGGAGCGGTTCGCCGCTTTCCTGCGTAACAAGCCTTCCCTTAAACGTCTCATCCGCAAATGGATGGACAGCCGCATTCAAACCCTAGCCCTCGCTTAATATGTTAGGACAAGGCATCAATCCCGCGCTTGGTCGCATTGACTATTCCCCCTATGCCCAGGGAGCGGTAATAGGGGCTCAGGGCATTGCTCAGGGCATCTCTGCTCTGGGTCAAGGTGTGTCCAAGGGCATTCAAGACTTCCTAAGGAAGAAAGAAGAAAAGAAGCTTGAGCAAGATGGAATTGCCTTAATCAAAACCGAATTCCCCAATATTTCAGACGAGGCAGCCCGGGCTGGTTACAAAGCCGTTGGTCCCGTCGCATTTCTAACATCCCTACAGAATCTGGCTCAGAGCCGTACCCAGCAGTCTGTGCAGGATATGCAGCTTGCGGAAATGCGGCGAAACATTGCTGAGCAGGAACGCCTTCGCCAGGTCCTTTCCACGTCGCCTGCGGCTGCGGCAATTCAAACGGGAGCTACGTTTGAACAGCTTCCTTCCGGCGCTGCTGCGTTTCGTCCTGCTCCCGCTAGTGCTGAAGGCTTCCTTCAGCAGGCGCAGGCCGCCGGAATCTCCCCGACCACCTATCTTCCGATTGCTGCTTCTATGGCTGGTGTGGAGAAGACTCGGGCTGAAACAAAGGCCCTTGAGGCAAAGCCCGCCGGTACTCCCAAGATTGAGACTTACGAGACCAGCGAGCGCGGTTATCCTGAAAGAGTAACCATTGAGATTGCCCCCAATGGAGTTCGGCGTGAGCTTGGGCGAGTTGCCACCAACGTCCCCGAGGGTATGAAGCGCACACCCAGCGGTGGTCTTGCCCCTGAGGCCGGTAGCAAGCAGGAGGCTGAGAAGAACGCTAAGGATGCTGCCTTCCAGCAGTCTTATGAGACTGGATTGGAACAGGCCCGCGTGATGCTGAATGCGATGGAGAATGCGGGCAAAATCATCACTCAGCCCGCCCTTTCCTATCAAGGTTTTGGCTCAACGATGCTTGGATGGACCCCAACGGCAGCCAGCCTAAATGGCTACTACCAAACAATTAACTCCAATCAGGCCCTTAACACGATTCGGAATGCTCGAAAGGAAAGCCCCAGCGGTGGCAATCCTTACGGCCAGCTTTCCGTGAAGGAGTTTGAGAGCGCCGCGTCACTTCAGGGCACATTCAATCGTGAACTCGAGGACAAGGTGGCGATTGATAATATGAATCAAGTGGCTGGTCTTTTGTACAAAGCATATCCGCAGTTGAAGGATGAGTATGAGACTAGGCTGCAAAGTGCTTTTAGCGAGCCCCCCAAGCCAAGTGCTCGCGCCAACCCTATGCTTCCTAACGGCTGGAGCTTCCGATGACATTCACTAGCCCCTCTGGCCGCACCTACACTTGGGACAAGCCTCAGCCGCCTACTCAGGCGGATATTGATGCCATTGTCGCCTACGACGCCAAGCAGGGTCCAGTAGAACAGAAGTTCGCGCCTACTCCGTATGGGATTGGGGTGGGTATGACGCCGTCTCCTTACCTAAAAGAGACGACTGAGGCGGCCCTTCGCTATGGCGTTCCTGCTGTGGCGGCGATGGGTACTATGGGGGCCTCCATCCCTATTCAGATGGCCGCTGGCCTTACGGCGAACATCGCTGGCGAGGCGGGTGCGCGTGCTTCTGTGGGTCAAGACCTCACTTCTCCTGAGGCGCGTCGGGAAATCACCAAGGCCGGCGTGCTGGGCCTGATCCCTGGACGAGCTGGTGCCGGTGTGTTGGAAACCGCTGCCACGGTGGGTGGCGGTGCTGCTTTGGCCGAGGCATTGGGTGCCAAGGCCGCTGGAGAAGAGATTGGAGACCAGCCTACTGAATCCGGTTCATTCGCTGCCGTTGTTGGAGGCGGTCTGGGCTTGATTGGTAAGGGCCTTGGCAGGCTCTCCACTAGTGCCTTAGCTAACACCAAGCAGCAGGAGTTGCTCCGCGAAGTTGGCATTGAGCGCCAGGCTCTTCCGCAAATCGTCCCCGAGTATGCTCCTATGGCGGCGCGGCAGGCGGCCTCCAATCCGGCGCTGCGGGAGACGCTTAACTCAACTGAGTCACAGATTACCCGCTATCTCTTCGACACGGTGGGGAATGTGCCAACCAACTCGGAGATCGCACAGAAGCTCAATCCGCTGGTTGATATTGCTGCTGCCGCCGAGACGGGGATCAAGCAGGCGCGTGCCCAGCAAACGCAGGCACAGGCCCGTTTGGCGGCACTAGAGGCTGCTCCTCAGCAAACGGCTGGTTGGCAGCAGGCTTACGAAACCGCCGCTCTTGAGCAGTTGGATGCTGTGCGTCGGCAGGCTGCGGCTACGTTTGCGGCCCAGCAGGGGTTTGGGATCACTACCTCCATATCCTCCCACGCGGATGATCTGACCCGCACCTTGGCGGATTTGGATGGTGCGGTGCGTGGGGTTTCATCTGCCCTTTATGCCAAGAGCGGCTTGGATGCGGCGCAGCCGATGATTAGCCGAGAAGCCCTCCTGCGCTCGGCCCGTTCTACGCTGAAGGACTCTACTAGGAGTCAGGTTGGGCAAGCAATCATCTCAGCCATTGAGAATGTTGGTAAGGTGGGCGATGAGGTTCCTGAGCTTCTTTCTTGGAATCAATTCCGCGAACTGCGGGATTTGATGGCTAACCAGTTTACGGACTTTAGCACTACCTACAAAAGTAGTGCCGAGCGCCTGGCGGCAGGTGTCTACGAAAATTTAGGTACTGTCTTCCGGCGAGCCGTCAAACAATCTAAGGGCGATGAGGGGCTAAAGGCTTACGACTCGGCTCAGAAGTTCTGGAAGGAATGGACCGGCACCCGAGACAGCGATTTTACCAGCGGCATTTTCGGGGCTACCCGAAAGCTTGATGCATCTGGTAATCGTGTCATTACTGGCATCACAGAGGACCAATTAAAGAGTTTCGCAGAGGGTTTAGTGCAGGGCAAGATTCAAGCCATCCGGGGCGTTACGGATGCCGTTAAATTGGTTGGAAAGTACTCTCCTGAGGCTGCTGACCAGATACAGGCTTCCATTGGTCGCGCCATCCGGGGTGCTCTGGTGGATAAGTACAGGAGTAGCCCTACTGATCTTGTGGTAGCTTTGGCGGATCAGGTGGCAAAGGATGACGTTCGTCCGTTTATCCAACTGGCGGGCTTTGGAACCCGACGCACCATTGAGACGCTTGCCAAGGCTGTCCGTAAATACCCAAAGGAAGACATCACTCCCGAAGTACTAGAGGGGGCTTTGGCCGCCGGAAACACCGTGCTGGGGCTTGGTAGGGGGGTAGTGCAGAAGCGGGCCAAGGAGGCTGCGGCGCTGGCTGTGGCTGGTGCTGCGGAAAAGTCGGCTCAAAAGCTGGGCGCGGCACGCAATGCTGCCCAAGCGGCCAACCTGTCTGCGGATGAGGCTAACACCGTTTACCGCCAGACGCTTGAAAACCCAATCTTCTCCGTCTTTACGGGTCGCGGCAAACATCGCTTTACCGAGGAGGCTGGGAAGACCGGCAAGGGAACGATCAGCGAGTTTGTGATGTCGCTGTCCCCCGCTGAGGGCCAGCAGTTTATGGGAGCCCTTCGCAAGAAGGACCCGGAACTGGCGGACTTGGTTGGACGGAAGATACTTGCGGACGAGTTCTACCGCATCTCCGACATTGACCGGATGGCTAAGGACGCCACGTCCAAGGTTGATCTAGACAAGTTGCGGCGGCTGTTCAATCCCACGCTCCCTCAGGACAAACAGCGTTCCGAGCATCTCCGTAAGGTGATTGGCGACACCTTGGATAGCCGGATGAAGCGATTCTTCACCAGTTTGGAGAAGGTTGCTCCTACGCTCAAGCAGGCCCAGCTCATCACCCGTGACCCCAACTTGCCGATTGCTTCCACGTTGGCTGGTGTGGCGCAGCCTTTCGCCCAAGTTCCCGGAGTTTCGGCTCTCGGTGCTGCGGCCATCACCTCCCGTATTCAGCGCATTTTGGAGAAGCCCTATTTCGACCTGATGACGTTTATGGCGACGGACCCCAAGTTCCTGCAAATGGCCTTGAAGGGTGAGACGTTCGCTCAGGCCCTGAAGTCCCTTCCCGTGCAGCGGGCGTACACCTACTTGGCGGTGAACGGGCTGTCGGGTGATATGTCGGCCTTCGACTGGGACCTCAAGCGTCCTCAGCAATCACCGGCCAGATAGGCTCCCACTCTGGTTCGCAAAAGAACCGGATGCCATCGCTCTCCCCGCCGTAAATCTCCCCCTCCAGGCAGGGCTGGCCCGAGGGATGGGTGGTGGTGCGGATGATGTGAAATCTATGGCCGTCGATGGGCAGGCACCACAGCTTCC
>Ga0194115_10006558_pt1 | contig 11781 bp, 5 predicted proteins | sample TA2MahsurfametaG_3_FD_148656 | JGI IMG/M metagenome (GOLD analysis project Ga0194115, IMG submission 148656) | Freshwater microbial communities from Lake Tanganyika, Tanzania - TA2015002 Mahale S4 surface | ecosystem: Environmental > Aquatic > Freshwater > Lake | place: Tanzania: Lake Tanganyika... | reverse complement strand
GGCAGGGGGACATGCCGGGATAAGAAACTTTCCTAGTTTAACATTGAACTCAACAATTGGAACATCTTTGCAAGAGTTTCATTCACTCGATGTAAATTCCGATGGGACTAGATTTATAAGGTGTGGGACATTTGGATTCGACGTTGTAAGCCTGATCAACAACAGTATTATACATACAAGCACTTAGAGGATGGTCAATGCGCCTCAATGCGCCTATTCATCACAAAATCTCTTTGCTGTCCTCGGTGCTAACGATAGAGTCATTCGAATATTCGATGCAAGCTTTACACAAATTCTAAACCTCACAAGAACTAATGCTGTAGGTGCTTTAGGTTGGAATTCCAACGGGAGTTTGCTAGCCTTTGCAGAAGTTTATGGAGTAGGATTATCGATTTGGAATATAGTCAATAATACTGTTTAAAGGGTTTACAACTTTACAGGAAATTAATACGCTTATGCCTTGGATTGGTCTCCTGATGACTCTACCATAGCTGTTAGTAACACTAATAGAAACACCATGGTAATAAACGTACAAAACAAAAGTCTTATTTATTTGGCTAACTTAACAGGATATGTTTGGAAGCTCAAGTTCTCTCCAAACAGTCAATATTTAGCTGAATCAAGAAGAACAGAAAGGAAGCTTCCTATTTATGGGTATAATTGTCCTTCTGGAACCTATTATTCTATGTTTAACTGTCTCAACTGTTCCAGCACCTGTAGCCAATGTACTTCTCCATCAGCCTGCCTTTTATGTGCCTCTGATTACAATTTAAATACAACCTCAAATAGTTGTATACCTATATGTCCTACGACATGCATCAATTGCACCACACCAACTACTTGCACAAGCTGCCAAACTAGCTTCTCAGGAACCCTTTGTGACTCATGCGCTGTTGGATTCTTTCAAAATTCTACGGGTCCATTAACTTGTGTTCAGTGTCCTACTAACTGTCAGAGTTGTACTTCATCAACTAACTGTTCTGCGTGTTCAAACGGATTCCATGGTCCAACTTGTTCGTCTCCATGCCCTTCAACCTGTCTCAGCTGCATTTCAAACTCAGTTTGTCTCGCTTGTCAGCATGGTTACGCTGGAACTGCCTGTAACGTATGCAGTCAAGGATATATGCTCAACAGCTCGAGTCCTTTGACATGCGTTCAATGCCCTAATGTTTGTTCGGCCTGTAATTCAGCTTCAAATTGCAGTTCTTGTCATTTGGGCTATCAAAACAACGTGCTCGGAAATATCACAAACTGTCGAAGCTGTGTCAACGGTTACTATCCGTTGGGCAGTCCTATTTCGTGTCTGCCTTGCCCAGCTCGATGCCTCAGTTGTTCTTCAGCGACTTTATGCAACACATGTCAGACTGGTTTCTCAAATACGACTGTTTGTACCACTTGCGACCTCGGATTCATGGCTACAAACGGCACGAATCTGACTTGCATTCGTTGTCCAGGGCAATGTGCTACATGTACTTCGAATTCTTCATGCCAGTCGTGTCTGAGCTATTTCCACGGTCCGACTTGCACTTCGATGTGTTTGCCCCACTGTGCTACCTGCGTTTCGGCAACAAACTGCACGAGCTGCTGGTTCGCTAGGTTCGGTCTTACGTGTCAGTTCACATGTCCTTCGAGATGCACAAGTTGTGTGAATGCCTCGCTCTGCACTGGCTGTTCATGTGGGTACTTTGGTCCCACTTGCAACCTATGCATTTCAGGCTACTTCCAGAGCAGTTCCAGTCCGTTCACTTGTTTGCAGTGTCCTAACTTGTGTCTTACATGCAGCTCTTCGACTATTTGTACTGCTTGTGCTACTGGCTACCAAAACAATGCAAGTCTCAACATTACCAATTGTACTTCGTGTGCCAGTGGATTCACCTCCAACGGATAAAATCCTCCAATCTGCACCCAAAATCCTTGAGATAGGCTATTATAAATTCATAAATGATCTTAAATGAATAGATCCTCTGAGACAAAAGGAGCTTCTTTGACTAAATGATTGTTTATAGAATAATTTTATAAAGAATTTTATTTCTTTATTATATAGGATTAAATTACAAGAAAAAAATAATGGAATGAAATCAACAACGATTTACAATGATTCTATCATAACAATAACCTGAGAAAGTATAGATAGTTTAATAATAAATCGTCGAAAATGTCTAACAAAACTAAAGTTGAATAAACTTTCTTGATCCAGAAAACTAGTAAGTTCAATAAATAATCGATTAATAGCCTCATAAGGTCTAATAACATGTCCACCAATAATAGCATCAACACTTTTAAATTATTTAAAATCCAGCATTAAGCCAATTTTAATATAAAAAGATTTAAATTGCTGCAGAGATAGCCTTGCAATAGAGAGTATATATAAGTTCTTGTTTATTGATATTCATTTATAGTCAATTGACAGCCAATTCCTTTAACTTTGATGGAATTTATCTGATAGTCTTTATAAATGAACTGCATAGATTTGATTTATTTTTTTATAATTGTAACTTAAGACTAAAATATGAACAAATAATAACAAATCTAAGCCTACCAATAAATTCAACATTATCTCTAAACAAATAATGTTCATAGTATCTTCAGTAACATCGTCCAGCAAATAATTCTTTAAAGACCGACAAATGTATTAGACTTCGTTATTCAATAATTACAAACTCCTTAAAGTATTTCATTCAAATATCTTATAGAATTCACTGTTTTTGTGATTGGACCACCAGGTTTGTCGATAAGCAAAAGCTTGACTAGAATTTTATCGAACATTGATAACAAATATGAGATTTTCAATTGTGGATAGTCCATCTCGAAAAGATTGGATAAGCTGAAATAATAAGATAAAAATAATTTTAGATCATTGCTGTTGGTGAATTAATAGTCATTGAATGAAGTAGTAGAGAAAATTCAATAGTACTCGAGATCTTAAAAAAATTATGTGATTGAAGGATACCCAAAATGTTTGAAACAGGCTCATCTGCTACAAAAACATAATATCTACATGAAAAATATATTGTTTGTGAATGTGGATATAGGAAATCTTTACAGGTTAATATCTTAAAAATTGACTGCAGGAAATCCTAATAAAAGTAAAGACTAAATTTAAATAATGACAAGAAATGCCATGGCTCAATATACTATGTAAATATCTCAATGATGTAGAAATACTAATGAGTTAAAGAATTTCTACAAAAACTACATGGAAATCGATTTATCCAAAAGTCTATAAGAATAGTATGTCTCCTCAGAACTAATTGTATTTTTATTGATATTTTAGAAAGCTTTCAATCTGAAAACTTTGAGATCAGTTCCTAGAATAGGCTCACAAATAATCATCATAGGGGCTCCTTTCAGTGGAAGAAGTGTCTTAGGCCAATATTTGGCAAACCACTACAACTTAGTTTATATTTCAACAAGTTTTTTGATAGCATAAGAGATCAGAAAAGATACGGTTCATGGTCGCAAGATAAAAAATCAATTTATCAACAATTAGATGATTGATAGCTTCTTGATAGAAAAGTTGATATAGGAGAGAATCAACCAAAAAGATTGCAAAATGCAAGGATTTGTGATTGAAGGGTATCCCAAGAATAAAGAGCAATATGAAAATATGAAAAGTATGAAGCTGAATCCGAGTTTGATTGTAGCCATAGATACTCCAATCGAGCACAGTCGTAGTCATAGTGGTCAGGCCGTATAGTAATCTAAATTTGAAGCCAGGTAATTGATTTGATATTGTAGGTATGCCAAATGGAATGACTTGTCAGCCCATCTTAAATAAACAAAGGACAACATATTCTGGATAAACCCTTATCTGTCAATTGAAAATATGCAGGAGTAAGTGATCTACTAGTTGTAAAAATCCTTTAGTTGATATAAGCTCTTTATCTATAATTACCTCAATCGATCGTTATTTTGTTTATCATGCATAAATTAAATCTATTTGTTGAATTACATCTTAAATCATTCAAAGAAAACTTGTTCTGCTCTTCCTTAAGCTCTCCGATAAGTTTATTTGAATTTTATTTGAAAATGTATAAATGGATAAATAATAGATTTTAGAGATTTAGATAATCATGAAATACAGAATCAATTACTGGTTCAGAAGCCCAATCTCTTGCTTAATCTTGATCGAGCAACATACTCGTGGATGTGTTAGTGATTTACTGGTTATTCGACGACTTCTTTGACACTGAACGAGGCGTATCTTGAGGGATCGAAGTCTCTAGGTCTGGTTTGGAGGGCTCCAGTCCTGCTTCTCCACTGTTGAATATCTTCGAACTAGATAAGGTATGAATTACGACTTTATTTTTGTCGGCTTCAGAGACGTTGACAATGTGTCCGAAGGATGGGACTACGTTGATGTTGATACTTCTTCGATAAACATAAAGCGTACCCGTCTTCAGAGTAGGTGTTTTGGAATGACATGTTTTGTGGTGCGAATCAAAAATTAAATATAGAAGATATATATGAATTAAATAAAATATCACATATGCTACATACCATTAATCAAATCAAATTCAAATATGACGTTATAGCCTAAAGTAAATTTTAATTGACTATTTTCATTATTTGAATATTACTTGTATTTCCTTATATCACTAAACTATGTACTGATTCAAATATTATTTTATTCATTTATTATTTTTTATTTATATTCAAGATTCAATGTTCGGCAGCAACTAACAAGCCACCATGAAAGATCATTAAAGACAATTCTACTTAAAGGTTGACTCCTAAGGTCGCACCTAAGTCACCAGCAGCCTTGGACTTTTCTCCTCAGTCTCAAGCTCCTTCTACAGATAAGTTTACGATCCAAAAGGGTACAGAAACCAAGCCCTTTCAACCATTTTCTAAAACTCTTTGTTCAGAGACCCCTAATTCCAAATCAATCTAGCCACTTAATTCGGAGAAAGAGGCGATTTCTATACTTTGATGAGATTGAGCACTCTCTACGGCAAAAATAGGCCTGACTTCTTCGACAACAAGCTACAGCCTACTAGACCAAAGGACGTTTCTGCAGCACCAGCATTCTTACACGAGTTGAACTTATACTCAACTGAACATTACAGAGGGTTCTTCATTACCCAAGACTACTCCAGCTCAGGAAGATACGTCCTTATCATTTGCGTTGACGGAAAGTTTGAAACTATCTGTGTTGATGACTACATTCCTGTCAACAGGCTTACCTTGATGCCCATGTACGGCATGACTTTCGAAAGGCCTTGGGAACTAATTTTGTTGAAGGCTTGGGCTAAATTCAAGGGAGGATATCACAACTTGGAAAGCTATACTAGGCCTTTCGACTTAATCTAGAACTTTACCAACCCAACATGGAAATACTATAATTTGGTCCGTTAATAAAGAGGCTTCCTCGATAGATACACTAATACAGGAGCTCTATAGCATGCCAAAATTATTTTGAGAACCAAATCGGACACAAGTGTCAGAAGTTCTGGATTGCTGGAAAATTCAGCTGGCTATGAAATCAAGGATATCTCTAAGCACAACAATCACTTCATTATTTTGGTGAGAAGCACAGTGAAACACCACTGGAACGGAAGCATGTCCTATATCGACCAAAACGTTGTTGATTACTACAACAGCAACAGTTCTAGAGTGACTTTAAATCTAGATAGAGACTTCCTCATCAACGAAAAAGATCTTAACCTCGTCTTTTCTTCAGCTTACATCACAGCGAAAAGATAAAACAATTTCGTTTTTGGATCAAAATTAATTGAGTATAGAGAAAATTAAGAAAAGTCTCACTATTATGAGTTCTTAGTCACCAAGGCCGGATTCTTAGACTTCTCATTCAAACAGTTCAGATCAAATATCATCGGTGCTAGTGACAATCTTAATAATACCAATCTTCAGGCCTCCCACTTGAATGCTAACCAGAGATATCCAGAAACTTTCTTCATCCTTGCAAAGGATACTGAGTACTCTGGCTCTTCTGAGATTGATAAGTCTGCCATCCACAGCTTGAATGCCACAACGGCTACAAGAAATAGAAAGTAGTTCAAGCCTGTGCGATTCATGAAATACGAAATGGACTTTAGCAAAGGTTACAACAGAGGTGATGCCAAATTCTTGGTTGTTGACTAAGGTCGATACATCGTGAGATTCAGATCTTAATTCATGAATAGAAAATCCTTCTTCTAGCTCGGATGGGTCAGCAACAGTGAAATCAAAGTTAAGGAGTGTTTCTTGTCAAATTAATAAAAAGATAGACTGCTCCACGAATCATTCACTGAAGTATTCCACAGTCATCCTTTCTATTATCTCTAAAGAACTCATCAAAATGAGCTGGCTGCTAACGTTGCCTCCTTTGATACTCTCAAGTATGGTTACTATGGTGCTAAAGTCACTTTGAATTCTACTGCTTTAGTCGTTATTTCTGTAGACCCTCAGTAAATATAGAATTATTTAGATAACTTGCCAACTAAGGATACTTGTTGAAGGGTAAATACAAGCACCACAAGTAGAAGTTCGTCGTTGAAGTCAAGCCAGGATAATATGAGACCATCGTTTTCAAGAAAAAATACAACGCAACTCAACACCTTTGGCCTTTGAAATCAATCAGAATTTACAAAAGCAACTAAGAAGGTTTGCTCGGCAGTAACGTCGGTTCAAGCCAGCCCAGGGCCAATCAATCGAATGTCAGATCCTGAGTTTGATTCTAGCATTAATCTTTTATAATATCATAAGCAATCAAAAATAATCAATCCATATAAAATAAAATATCATACATCTTTATACATAATTAACATTAATGAGATGAAAAATGAATAATATTTGATTTGAGAGTAATAATTTTATCAATAAGTTTATTTTGTCAAATAGCTATATTATAATTTGCATGCAAGGAGATTTCCTAGACAAATATATAAATCATAACCTAAAAATGCATAATGCCCACGATTTCTTGAATTTTGTCAAAAAACATAACAAGAATAATCAATCCTTGTAAAAGATAAGATCACTCTAGAATAAAAATAAGATTTTATTTTCATCTATTTTGGAAGTAAAAAATAGTAAAAGCAAAATATTTGATATGAAAATGAATAAATACGAAAGTTTGAAAAGCAACTAACGGTATAAACATTTGAAGGATTAATTTCAGTCGAATAAGTATGATCTGATGAATGAAAAAAAGCAGATGATGTAGAGAAAAGGTCAAGAGATAAGGTAATCAATAGGAAGATAAAGACAAAGAATGTCAGATATTATATACAACTCTTGCTAATTGAAAGGAATAGCATCGAATTATAATAAAAGCTAACTAAAGCAAAAGATTAAGAAAAAGATACACAAAAATTAAGAATAATCGCAAGTTTATAATGTAAAACTTCCCAAGATCAGCCAGTCTTTGAACGATATTTTTACTATTAATTATGAAAAACATGAGAATAATGATGTAGACTAAGATGATCAACTAAAAAGCTTCAATAAAATCGATAGATCTGTCTCACTTATCAGTAAATTGCCCAATGGCTACCGAAATAATTAAGTCTCAAAGAAGAAATATCTTTTTGGTGATAAAATGTTATAGAAACAATATGGGGTCTAAATCCTTTCAATATATAGCAGTGATAAAGACTTAAATATTGGTCAAAGAGATAATTTTTAGTGTCAAAGTTAAGAAATTTCTTAGAAAATATTTAGGGATAAAGAGTTTTTTAAAATTCAGAAAAGGATACTTGAGACTTCAGAAAATTTATCGAACGACAGAAAGAATTAACTTTCAATTTATTAAGTAGATTAAAATTAGAATACGATAGATCCATGGGAAGGCATTGAAGAAAAAGACATCTTAATTGTCAAATAAGCATAATAATATCAAAAATAGTCAATGTTTTCAAAATAAAACTAAGACACGGCTTTAATGAATTAGAATATTGGTGTTGTGAAATAATAAAAAAATCAAAAATAGAACAGAATCATTACAAAAAGATAAAAAAAGCTTATATTTGATTCAAATACTGAAAAATAGACAACTTTTTACGACATAAAGATGAATTTATATCGATAATTCATTTTCATGATAAATCTTTGTCATCTGAAATTCGATCCTATTGTGCTCAAATAATCATCTATTTTGAAATCATAGTAAAAGTACAAATATTATATTGGTCCAGGAAACAATTCTTTGTTGGTTAAAGAGTTGTTTAGTCGAAGATTTTGGTGGATTCAGGAAGACAGTTATAAAAATTCGAATTGTGTATGGACTCAAATAAAAATTAATTAGTTTTACTCACAACAAACTTCATGCACAAAGGTACTTTAATATAAAACAGAAGATATCGAAAACAACAAACTTAAGAAGAAAACTAAAATTTAGCAAAAGATCCCTCAAAAGAATATATACAAAGCACCTTTACCTTGTGATAAAGATAAAATTTTTACAGAGTATGATGATAAAATATATGAATCTTACCAGAAAAATATTACTACAGTTTAGCAGAGTTAGAAAATGCTTAAATTTACAAACAGACTAAAATACTTTGAGCCCCAGCTGTTGAGTAATACAAAATAATAAAAGAATTTACTGAAAATGCACAATCATCTTGAATTTAACCATTTTATAGGCAATAAAAAAGCTTTGTTTTATAATTTGAGAGCTTATTACAAATTAATAAATAAAAATGTGTTTGAAATAATACCTTTGACTTTTCATATAAAAAATAATCCCAAAGATATTCATTATCAGCAATTTATGAGTGAGTTTAAGAAATTTTAAGCCATAAAAAATGTAAAGAAAAACAAAAAATAAGAGAAAGAGGACTAAGTCATAAAAAAGAAAGTAAAAAATATTTGGATAGTAAAGCCTGGTTAGTTATCAAATAGAGGTAATGGAATAGCGGTTATAACTAAATTGAGTGAACTCAACAACATACTCAAAAGTAAGTAGAAACATAAAGACGGTAATTAAAAAACCTATATTGTTCAGAAATACATATAAAACCCTCTATTATACAAAGGCAGAAAATTCGATATTAGACACTACATGATCATAACAAAGTTGCATGGAATTATGAGAGTTTACTGGTATGGCTAAGGCTACATAAGAACATCATCTTACAACTTTGACCTTTAAGATGGTGATTAAATGATACATCTGACTAATGATGCAATTCAGAAAAATTCTACCTTTTATGGAAAACATTAAGAAGGAAATAAATTGTCATATTCCTAGTTTCAAAAATATTTAGATGGAAAATATGGATAAGGAAAGTATAGTTTTACTTAAAATTTCTATCCGAAAATGAAATCAATAGCTACTGATGCAATAAAATCATGCTTCCATCTGCTGGATCCTCATAGTTTGTAGCATAATTTTTAAATATTTGGCTTGGACTTTATGATTGACGACTAATTCAATGTCTGGTTGATTTAAGTCAATACCAACCCTTGTCTTTAGCTAAGTAGTAAATTGCTAGCCAGAATCATACCAAATATGCTTTAACATGCCTTCAGATTGTCAGTGGATGTGATATTCCCACCACCATGTCACTATCCTAACTCTGTCAAATACTTAGTACCGGATCATCCTTTAGACAGACTAATGTATGAGCTTATTTTTGATTCTGCGAGAGACGCCAAGGAACTAAATTAGCTGGGTAAAAACAGCTAAGAAATAGACTACGGTGGATAGATAAAGGAAGACGATGAAACCTATGAAAACTAAGGAAAGTAGTTGTAATTAAATATATAATGATTTAATAATTCTTTTGCTTTTTGAGATACTATAACAAAATTTATTAACATCAATTTGATTTGTTCTTATTGTACTTCAGTTCATTTATTATATCGTTCTTTATCTTGGCAATATCCAGCCCTATCTTACTTTTCAAGTTGTCATCTTGATCCGTTTATTTCTAACGAGACGAATTCAACTTCTTTACCTCAGTGATGAAAGGCAATTTTACAGAGTTTTGTTTCTTTATGTTTTTCAGAGAAATCAAAGAATTTATCTTTTTGTGTCTCTATTTTCTCAATTACTGCTACTTCTGCTTGGATGGTGATGATTCTAGGATATTAGTGTTGGGGGTCTTAATATTCTTCATGCTTGTATAGCTAGAATGCCCTTTTTTCTGAACCACTTCCTAGCCCTTTGACCGAAAATGCTTATCACTCTAATATTTGTTCTTTCTTTCCACAACACTATTATGATGGTGCAACTTAGTGTTAGATTGTTACGATGCTCTCTTATTATTATTCTTTTTACGCTAACTTTCTTATGAGGAAACATCTTATTACTTTTCATTGTGCTTGAACAAATTTTTATCTTCAAGCTTGACTTTACTCTTTTTCTCTGGTTTGATTTTTATATTGTTCAAAGAGTAACTTTTAGAAGACACATTCGAACGATCTTATTAATCCTCATCAATTACTTTTTTATATTGTTTTTCGTCAAGAAGTTATTGAAGCATTGATTATAGCCTATGAATTTGTCGATCTTTTTCTTTGAGAACATAGTTGAATTAGGTCTTTTCTTAGTTGTATTATTTTTGGAAATCATCCAGCTCACAACATTTTTCTATGTATTAGCGCTTGAGCTCACTAAATTTGTAACGTAAGGTCTAAACTTCTTAATTCAAAGTTTTATATTATTTGTTTATATGCAGCAATTCCTACTATCTCTTTTGATTACGAAGCTATAGCTCCTACTATCTTTGTTCCTGAAGTCGTATTTTTACTTTGAGCTGCTCAATTTTCTGCAACTATTTCTGAAGCTACTTCTTCTATTATTCATTCTAAGATTCATCTTTTTAGACCAATTTTTACAAATCTTGAATCTTTTGTTTCAGCTATTCTTATTACTCGTCTAAAATTACAGGCAAATTTGGTTGTTAATGGACTGGATTGAAATTTATAAAGGTCTTTTTGAGATCTTGATTTTAAAGCTACTTCTATTTCAGTAATTATTTTAATTTTTGTATTTCAAAGACATACTATCTCAATAAGACATCTTTAGGGTCTTCGTTTAAAACTGGCTTGTTTTGTATAAATTTAGCCCTACTCGCGTATATCAGGGTGCTCAAAGTTTATTCATAGTTCGAGCTGTTTTGAGAAATAGTGGCGATCATCACTGTTTTTGTATTTCCTCCAAGAGAATCTTGAAGAATCCTAGTCAACTTGGACTATCGATAAGGAATGTATATTTTCTGGTTTTATCTGTAATTGGACAAACAATTGATGACTTTTCCTAAGGCACTTAAAGACAAGTTTATCTTAGAAGCCTACTTTACCCCTTAATCTTTGCTTATGTGTGTTTTGTTTTGTCTCTAAGAACCTGCTAAGTCTACGAAATTCAGCTTTCCAACTTTAAACTTAGCATTTCCAAATTAATCAGTGGTTTCTTCTTATATTTTGATGGTGAAAATGCAGTGAGACCTCGAGGATTACTTATTCATAGTAGTTTGTCTCACTGATCTATTTTTATAGCCTATTTTGAAATATTGTTACAACTATTAAACTGACTTTACTATGAAAGTTTTTAAACCCTATATCACCAGTCCTTTCTGAGCATTTTACTTCAAAATTAAGTTAGATTTAGTATCCTCTCCTAAGAGGTCGTGTACATTTTCGTTATATATTTCGATAAATGAACAAGATATCAAATGTTTCTTATTTTTTTGACTTTTCGTTACGGTTATAATCTGGCTGAAACTTCTAGGAATTATGCCCTTCAACTCATTTACATACTATTTCTATGTCCTCAAAGCATTTTAGTTAGTCTACTTATTATTATTCCTTTTATTATTTTTTTATAGATAC
>Ga0194115_10006556_pt1 | contig 11782 bp, 5 predicted proteins | sample TA2MahsurfametaG_3_FD_148656 | JGI IMG/M metagenome (GOLD analysis project Ga0194115, IMG submission 148656) | Freshwater microbial communities from Lake Tanganyika, Tanzania - TA2015002 Mahale S4 surface | ecosystem: Environmental > Aquatic > Freshwater > Lake | place: Tanzania: Lake Tanganyika... | reverse complement strand
CCTGTACTTCTTTTTGGGCTCCAAGGCCTTGGGCACTGCGTAAAATCCATATTGATTGGCGCCTGCAGTTTCGGTCTGACTTATCATGTATGTTATATTTTATATTCAATAAATATAAGAACATTTTACAAATCATTTTTTTCCACCAAAAAAGTTTTGAAAGAATAATTTAGCACCAGCCTGACCCATATTCTTCTTAATCTCATCCATTTTTTTATTATGTTCTAAATTAAATGAAAAATACATCCGCTACATTTGTAATAGCCGTAGAGATTTATTGCGCTCAGACTTAGGTTGATGAAAACTAGGAGGGACTAACTAAATCAATAGGTACCCAGAAAATGGAAAAGCTCAAAATTTTCATGACTAGGAAGACTGCCCATGTTCCTGTTGCTGCATATTGGCTTGTCCAGAAGAATGTTTTATCAACTGGATTAGCTTAAAAATCTATATCATAGCTTTCAAATTTCCATATTTATCTGCCTCTTTAGTCGAAATCGTTCCACCACCTAAGGCCTACTAAGAGTCTTCCAGTTACATTTTTGACAGTCCAAAAGTCAACAGCACTAAGAACGACAACAATGATGAAAGTATTTACATCTGTAAAGAAATTTCCGAATATAAAATAACTTTATTTCACGATTCATACACGAGAAAGGCTGCCACTTTAAAGATGAAAGTAAAAATACAGGCAAAAGGGTGAGCTGCGTCTGACAAGTTTATCTAGTTTTTATTTTTATTAATGTCTGTTGGGTTCAGATTTTACTCAATATCTTTTTTTGGAGCCTGGCTCATCAATTATTATTTCAAAATTAATTTTATAAGAATTTATAAAATATCACTACTTTATCTAATTAATTATATTGTAGTGGCGATTCAATTAGTTGAATTAAAGGCTGTTGGAACCATTTTAATCGATCATTTTGAAAGTATTATCTATTTATTAATCAGTTATGTCTTTCTACATCTTCTTGACCATACATTTGAACTATTCCCCCGTTAAAAATCCTTTCTTTGATTTATCAAAATCTGTGAATACTCTTTTCAAAGACAGCTTAAACCTTACTATGATTTTATTCAGTTTTTTAAAGAACTATATAATCTTTTGTTCATAATGCACTTATTTTTTCAGCTATTTGTCTTTTTTAATACTTTTTTTAATTTAAATGCCGTAAGATTCAAGCATATTAATAATCTATCCCATCGAAATCGTGCCACTATTATCAATGTCAGTTTTGTTAAAGATATACTAGGCCTAGTTCTATGTTATATCAGGATTGACTGCTCTCAGAAAATCTAAATATTTATTAAAACTCAAATCTGCATTCGTATCTTTGTAGTTATGAAATTCTAGGTATTCTTATAAGTTTTTAGTGTTAGTATTGAAGTAAAATCTCAACTTTGTCATTATACTCTTCAACTTGTTTTAAAATTCCTTGTTCTAATCAGCCATATTGATAAATTTATTTTTGAAGATAGGATGCACGTAGACTTAATTCCAGGAGATTCTTTACTATTCATAAATGCTCAGACATTTTGTCAAGAAGTCTATTGTCTCGGGTGATAGATCTTTTCTTTAAAAACGAAGATTTATTTTTTGGATATTTTAAATCAGTTTATACTAGTTGTTTCCAGTCCATGGCGTTTTTCCGTGGAGCATTTCATAAAAAATAAAGCCTAGAGCCCAAATATCGCATTTTGAAGTATAATGGAGGCCTTTAAGTATTTACAGAGACATGTACAAAGGTGTTCCTACTGTTGACATCATAAACTTATTATTTTGCTAATTTGCTGTACTTTGCTACTGCTGCTTGGAAAATCCAAAATCACCTATTTTGAACATATTAGATTTCGTCATTACGTTTGCCGGTTTTAAATCCCTAAAAATAAGCCTTATTATACCTGTGAATAATTCCTTCCTTCAAAAGTGCAAGAAATCCCTAACAAATTTGAGTCAATATGTTGATACACTATTTTTCTGGCATTTGCTGATTTTTTTTAATGATTTTGGACAGATCGCCGTCACAAAGTTACTGTATTATATAGTAATTATTAGTGCTTTCCAAAAAATCATAAAACTTTACTATATAAGGGGAATTGACGGATTGCAGAATTTTGATTTAGTTATGAAGAGAATGCTTCATATAATCGTCAGAGTCAACTTTATAAGCTTTAAACTACTTTTATCTTTCGGTATGATTTTAATGGCAACAAGTTAATCAGTTTACTAGTGTTTGCCTTTATAAACGTTTCCGAAACTTCCGCTTCCCAAAATTTATTTCATGAAAATCGTATAGCCTTCTATTTGTTTTATTGTCGTAATAGTTTTTGCTGACATCAGACTAAATATTAAATATTATAATCTTATAATACTGGGTAAAAGATATATCAAATTGCCTCATAAATATCACAATAGCTCTCTTAAACCCTTTTTTATTTCAATAAATTGAATCAAAAAATCATTAGGGATTTTATATCATGAATACGATAGTTTTAAAATTTTATATTATTGAAACTTATATGGCTTAAGAATAAGGAGGTGCTCCATATCAGTTCACACCAGTCGGTGGCAAAACTGGCAATTCTTCTAGAGACTACACTGGATAAGGTCACGCCATTTACCCTAATAATGATCAATACTTTGGAAAATATCACAATGGACAAAGACATGGAGATGGAAAGTATCTCTATGCCAACGGAGACAGATACGAAGGAGCTTTCGTCACAAATAATAAACACGGGATCGGAAGATTTTCGACAAAGGAAAAAGGATAATACTTCGGTAATGATTTTTTAATATAGGTCAATGGTAGAATGGAATCAAGCATGGATAAGGAACTTACACCTACGCAAACAAAGACAAGTATGTCGGATGGTGGAAATTCGGCAAAAAAAGTGGGCAAGGATCCTACATTTATAACGACAATAACACTCAATTAGTTGGATAGTGGAGTGAGAATCAAATTGTGAGTGGAAGATGGGTTTTCCCCAACGGAACTTATTACGAAGGCAGCTTCTCAAATAACAAGCCCAACGGAAACGGAGTGTGGGTGTTTGCTAACGGAAACAGAGTCAATGGAAATTACAAACAGACTATCATTCCCAACGAAGACCCAGATGACAAGAAAGTGAACATCAAGCTAGAATATCAGAGCGACGTAGGAGTGTCGTAATCAGCCTGGCAAGTTAACTCACATTAAATATTTTGATTACTTAGATATTCTAATTGATATCATATTTAAAGATTATCGAATCAATGGTGGTGTCTAAGGGCGTATCTCAGTCCACACCACTTGCATGAGACTGGCTCTCCTGCGTGCCGAGTATTCAGCTGTATGTATACTGCTGGGTGTCCTGCCCCGCTCTGGGTTCCTCCCTGCATTATAAAAAAGTTACTGTGCATCTGACTATATCATTGTCGCTGTAGATCACTGGGACTTTTTGTATTAAATACTATCCGTTGCTGAGGTGGGTTTAGTATGATTTCTATGTTTAAAATGATGAACTTTGGCAGTGGTGTCAGGGACTCTCCATATATTTTATTTCAAGGCCTCCCTATCAGTGAGAGAAACTGAATTGATGAGTGAGTTTCGATATGAAAACATATATCCTATGTTCCTTGAAAGCGCTTTAGTAATATTGAACATCACTTTTGCAAATAATATATTAACTATATTAAATAAACTAAAACTAAGTACAAATAACAAAAAACAAATCTCTCAAACAACATTTATATCTGGTCATTACATTTAAAAATCATAACCATCAATTATTCATTTCAAATCATATGTTCATCTGTTCAAATCTATTTGAAGACTTACATATAAATGTACTCATAGTGAAATGAGTGTTTACATTTGAAAAACAGCATATAATCATTAGAAATTTATCGAATCGAACATGATGAGAAAAAAAGCGCCTTCCAAGAAATCATCAAATTAATAATAATTCGGTAATAGTTAAGTTCTAGATTAAGAGCCGACTCCAAGCAGTAACAATTTTTCTATTAAGAGAAAGGAAGACAAGACAACAGTCTATCTGTTTTGACTAAAAAGTTTATTGAGCTAATAAAGAAAAGTGAAAACAAGACGATAGATCTCAATATAGCTGTCTAAATATTGAAAGTGCAAAAACGTAGAATCTACGATATAACAAATGTGCTTGAAGGCATAAACTACGTATAGAAGATTCAGAAGAATATGATAAAATGGATAGGGGGCGATTAGTAGCCTGAGCCTGAACAGGAAAGCAGTGTCTAAGAAATGGAAAAAAGACTGTAAGAGATTACCAAAGAATAGAAAAGAATAGACGAATCTATAGAGAAGATGCACAATCAGATCAAAAAATAGTTTTCTGAGAACTAAGAAAACAAGAAGTATCAGTATGTAACCTACGAGGATGTTATCAATATCAATAAGGCTTTGAATAAATAGGACTCCAACAAAAATATGATTTTAATATCAGCACCTACAGGAACTTCTCTCAAAATTTAGCAAGGACCTTAATAAAATCGTCTCCAAATGGACTCTCACGGCAAAGGGCAAATCGTTGTCTACACATGCAATCTAACTTAGGGCGTAAAAAAGTTGTAATTATGATATGTACTAGTATTTTTATCAATCATTATCAACTTATCTTTTTATATATTTTTGAAATTAAATGGAGCATAATATTGTGTTTCCCTATGATAAGAAATGGTAGAGTGTCAACTTTTTACCCTGCCAAAAACGAATAATTAACTTCAATGATGTATTTTAGTACCAGCAAAGACCCATCCATGATGAGTATCTTAATTTTCTGACAGATTTGCAAAAAGTATCAGATAAATTATTCAGTCCATAATTTCAAAAAGTATTTCAGCTACTAAAAATAAACCTAAATTCGACATATTTATTCCTTACTTCACATAGTTATAACAAATTTTGACATAAACTCCACCTATTGAACAACCGATGAGATATGGTAACAAAGCTTTTAAAGATTGGGTATAAAGAGCAAACAATACAACAAAGACGTTCTTATAAAAAATATTGCCAGAACCTATCAAAAAGGCTAAAGAATAGTTATTCACCTATATTTCAGAGTCTTGGGGCTCAAACGTTAGGATTGATTACGGAACTGGTCATTAAATGTCTTTTATGTACTTTTGTTGGGCTTTGTACAGGCTGGGATTCTGTTAATACACCGAGCTCTAATAGCTAGTCAGGCTAGTCTTCTATAGATACATTAATCTCATGAGAAAAATTCAATTGCAATATAATCTTGAACCTGCAGGAAGTCATGGTGTTTGGGGTTTGGATGACTATCATTTTTTACCTTTTCTACTGGGAGCTTCAGAGTTGATTGCTCATCCTTAAATAGAAATACCAGAGGCGATTCATAGAGTAATTTTTTGATGATTTAGGTATCATTAATTGAACAATATGCAAATGATTACATGTACATAAACTGCATAAAATTTATTATGGAAGTTAAAAAAGGAGTTCCATTTACCTAATCATCACCAGTGCTGAACAATATAAGCGGAGCGGCATCTTGGTAAAAAGTCACAGGCGTAATTATAATTTTATAAAGGGAATGATAAAAATGTACAAAGCCGAAGTGCTTGGAAAACATCCTGTTATAAAACATCAGTATTTTGGCACAATAATTCCTTACTGATGATTATGAGATTTGATTTTTATGAGCGTTGAGTTGAAATTTACAGTTTTGAATAAGTTGTAAAATTATTTGATAATTATTTTGTTGTTGATATACGTGATAAAAAATAAATAATTTTTAAAAATCAAATAATAGATTTTGTATGAAAATTGAAAGAAAAGTTATATATGAATTTGAGCATCTATATTCGCTTTTGATATTCAGAAAATGTAATTAATGTTATTAATAGTCGATCATTATATTTTATTAATTGCAATGAAAAAGCGGAGCACATCATCTCATGGCAGCGATAAATCTCAAGAATCCCAGCCAAAAAAAGAAAAAAAACTATTTGAGTTTTAATACAACAAACTTCAGTGTTTCATCTCCTCCGAGTCCAAAAAACCTCAGATCAAAAGTCCTCCTATAACTTCCAAGAACACTCAGAGACAAGTCTTCGTTAAAACCTAAGTCACAAAATAGAAATAAGAGCCAAAACCATTTCTTTCCTAGGTGAGAATTCTCAGAAAATACAAGGGAAAGATAATGTCTAATAGTCAACAAGCTTTCAATAACAAGCTTCTGCTTTTAGAATATTAGAACCACGACGACAGCAAAAACTAGAACTCATCTTCGAGTGAAAAAAGAGACTCGCCTAAGAACGAGTAATAAAACGAAGACGTCAAGGATATTGTGAACTCCTGTCTGAGGGTGATCACTTAGGACACAGAATACAGTTCAAATCCTATATCTGCTCGTTTCACACCCCGAATGAACACTGAGCCTGACATTGCAAACATGAACATGAACATGAACAACAATTATGAGACAATGCCGATGATCATGCAACAAATGATGGCGGCTTAATAAGAGTATTATTATTACATGATGAACAAAAACTCAGGCTCCAAAAGAAACAGAAGGGCTATCAGCATGGAAGAGTCAAAGGCTTTTTAAATTCACCTGAACAAGATATAAACTGATGGGAGAACGACTATCATGGTCAGGAACATTCCTAATAAATACACTCAAGATATGCTTTTGGAACTGTTTGAGAAGAATCACAAGAAAAAGATAGACTTTTTTTACCTGCCTATTGATTACAATGTATTTACAATTTAATTTAGAATAATTGTAATGTTGGCTATGCCTTTCTAAACTTTATCCATTCGAAGTTTATCAGCCAATTTTACCTTGAATTTCATAAGAGAAAGTGGAACAAATTCAACTCAACCAAAGTTTGTGAGATATGGTATGCCAGAATCCAAGGAACAGCTCAGTTGTAACATCATTTTCAGCATTCCAACGTCATTCAACAGAAAGAAAAGCGATTTCGTCCATTAATAGGAACCAAGTCCATATCTGGAAATATTTCAGAGTTAGTTTAACAGCAAAAAAACAAATTTTCCAGCGATTAAAGCGACGAAATGCAGAAATGATAGAGTTTTGATTTAATTAATATTCTCAAATACTTTTATATCAATCTTTTTTAAACTTATCTTGAAATCTTTCTTCCTTACCTGATTTAAAGCATATAAATTTAAAATCGTAAATAAAATCAGCTTTTAGATTTATATTGTCTTTAAGATAATGATTTGATAAAACTTGACTTTTTAATGATATTAAAAAAACATACAAAAATACAGCATTATATGTTTTTACTGAAAAAAATTATGACCCATGGGCGGCTTACGATACTATCGTCTGTCAAAAAGTGCTTAGCCTGTTTTATCTTAAATAAAAAGTATTTTATTGTTTCAATAATATTATCTTCAAACAAATGAATAATAAAGTAACAATCATTTTCTATTGAATGGCTCCCTATGATTTCTTCTTAATTTAAGGAATAATCATTCAAAATAAAAGGATTTTGTATTTAATGATTTTATTGCATCAAATAATTTTTATTATTGTTTTATAAGCCCATTTGTTTACTCGTCTTGCACTATTTTTTAATTTTGATGATGATTTTTCATGGATTTATAATTTTTTTCGATATATTCGTATCGAGTTAATACGCCAGGTTTAATAATATTTATTATTATCTTGACTTTACGCGCAATGAAGCAACAATAATCTCGTTTGTAAACAGCACAGAAACAAATGAGTGTTGATGTCAAAAACTTTCTTTGCAATTACAAAGTTTACCCCTGCAATAATTATCTTGATCATTACCATCATAACTGCTATTACTATCATTCTCCCGAGGACCAAAGGCGCAATCCTTATAACGGCTGCAATCTCAAATACTACCCTTCTCCAGATTTCTGTACCTGCTAAAACTAAGTAAAAAATATCCAAATTTTAGAACTGCTTGAAAGTTCATAACATATATGAAAAATAATTTCATCCATTCAACTATAAAACCAAGCCATGCCCCAATTATGCATGCCAAAACGCATCCTTTAGTTCCTTTCTATGCACCAATGTTCATCCACACGAGTATAATCTGCTTTTAAAACATCAATTCTTTAGATTTGATCTTGATACATTCAAAACTTAGCCGTGCCAGATCAATCACCCGAGCAACTACGAGTATGCAAGCTGTCGATTTTTCCACGGATAAAGTGACAGAAGACGGCATCCCTCTCATCATAACTATACTTATGTGGAGTGCACTTTGAAATAAAACTGTCGCAAAAACGACTGCGAATACGCCCACAATAAGATTTAGCAGCTCTATCATCCTCAGAGGTATAAGAGCAAATACTGCTCCAAGACCTTGAATAACAAAAATTGCGAGTACGATCTTTTTTGTTCGTTTGCTCACCACGATAAGTAGATTACTATAGAACTGCTCCATCAAATGCTGGACGACTAAGAGTTCAGATGTTTCAAATTCAAAACTGTGTGGTGTCCCTACACCGAAGCGTAACGATCTTTCTATTTAGCCATTAAAGAAATCAATGCGTATATGCCCATAATTTCAATGATTTCAGGAGAGACCCCATCCAGTTCGAGTACGACGTATCTATATCATTATTTAGCCCATAGATTGTTTGAGCTGGTCCAAAAAGACTATAGACTCTCTATAATATTGCGGCTGTTAAAAAAGAATGAATTGCTAAAAAAGTCATGGGTGGTATGAAAGCAAGTATCATCCAGATACAATCTATAGGAATAATCAAGAAACAAAGTGTAGTTTAATCAAAAAATATAAAAAATCCAGATAAAATTTCAGCAAATAAGTAAGGATTCGATTAAATTAGGAATAAAAATTTGGTACAGGCGCTCCTTTTTTTAAGTTATAAGAAAAAAATCAAAAGCCTAAAGATACTGAAAAGAAAGAGTCAGCAAAACAGGACTAAAGTGAGAAATAGGAAGATAAATAAATGAAATAATAAAAAAAGAATCAGCTTAAAAAGGAAATAAAACGATTGAATTTATGGCTTTTTGGGGACGAATAAAACTTATGGGGCAAAATTAAGTAGAATAGTCCATAATTTATGAAAATCAAATAGAAAAGCTAACAACATTTCAGAGGAAAATACTATGAGCGCAAATATTATTCAAAAAAGAAGATATCAAAGAGCTAAGTAGTATATTCTTCATCTCTGAAACACGTAAAAATATTTTAACAAAGATGTTAACAATTATTGGTCTCGAAAAGAAACTATCAGGACTAAAAGTTCCTCAGATAAAATTGATTTCTTTGGACAAAGAGGAAATAAATTCGATTGAAAAGCTCACTCCTGATGAACGAAAAAACCTGCAGCACTGCATTTATGAATATGTTAAGCAAAGAAAGTTAGATTCAATATAATATTCTAAGTCATTGAAGCAGCTGTTTGTGTATGAGAACTGTTAGAATGTCCTTGAAAAAATGAAGACTAAAAAGATTCCTCAGTAAAAAATATTGAACTTGACTCCGAACTCGATCAGAGAGTTATCGTTTTTGGGGGAGCAATAGAAGTAGAAATTACCAGTGATTTTATAAAATTACGAAGACGAAAAAGCATTTAAATAGATTGTCATGTTAATTGAAGAATAGACGAAGACATCAGCATGATATTTTTTCCAATTACATTTATTTCAAATAATATTTCATACTCACTTCCAAATAATATGATTCATCATTTTAGTTAATAAAAATCATGCTTGTTTATGAAATTGGGTTTATTCATAATTTCTCATCAAAGATTTATAAATAATTTAAATCATGTCTAAATATCAAGGCAGGATCGACCCTCTCGATTTACTTCGAAATGCCTATATCGAAAATAAGAAAATCAAGTTAAAAGACAAGCAACTTATCTTTGAAAAAGATATCAGAATACCCTTATCCTAGCCCACAGCATGGTTGTCTACTGATTCAAAAAAGACACAGTATTCCCTAGGAGCACTATGGCTCTACCTTGAACATTTGATGAATCGATAGCCAAGTTACGTTACAAAGGTTTTTGAATATCAAGTCGAGAACGTAAGTATATCAGATAGAGAAGAAATAGGAAAATACTTTTTAGGTAAAATAAGTTAATCCCAGTGTATCAATCAGTAATTAAAGATCCAATTGGCAACTAAGAGCGCTAAAGTAAGGGCTCAACCAACTACAGGATTCTAATAAAATTTTGGGGACCCAACTAAAAAAATCAAAAGCGATATTCCTATTGAACTACAAGTCATAGATTACATATCTAAATTTTAACGGCCTATAAACTCCAAGACTAGAAGTCTAAGATGTCAAAATAAATCTTTTGAAAATCTTTTGAAGGTTTTTCAAACTAGTAATAGCCAAGAACAGACAAAGTCTGAAGACAAAAAGTTGAGAATCAATTCAATCTTAGAGAGAAAAAAGTATCCAATAATAATAGTACCTGAGCATCAGCAAGCTGGAAACATATTTCTTGGAAATGTATAGAATTTTTTGTTAAACGGCTAATATGTCTAAAATCCTCCTTCAGCTTCAAAGAATCATCAAAGAAAAATATAATTCAACTATACAGTAAGAGGAAAGAAGACTACATTTGATGTAACTAATAATCCATCTCTATTAACACCTTCTGACTGGCAAAACGTTGTAGCGGTATTTGTTCAAGGCTTAAAAAACTAATTTTCAACATGGTTCTACAGAGATCCGGTCTAAATCTTCAAGAAAAGCAAAGGATTTTTGCTAAAATATTCAAACAAATAAGATAAATAAAATTTAGATTGGAACGTAAAAACCTTTACTCTTGATAGAAATGTTAGATATCGAGACTCTGGAGTTCAAAAAGCTATTTGGAATTAAATTTAGTCGTTTTTATATTAAAAAATATGATTTGTATGATATTTTGATGTTTAATTATTTTTGTTAATGCTTGATGGACAAAACATAAATCATTTGTAAATTTCAGCAGAAGCCTTTTTTCTTTTAGAGAGGCTTAATTTATTTTTTGTTTAAGACTATTTTAGTTTACTAATATGGCGGTTTACTAGTTACAGATTAATTTAATGATGCCTTCTTTTTCACTTTCTAATTTGATGATTCAACGGTCTTTTTTATTTTCTAAGAATTTTTCAATATTTTTTTGTACAGCTAATTTCCTATAGCTGTGAAAAATTCTTCAACATTCGTATTATTCTTGGAACTTGTTTAGAAAAATATTGCGCCCATCTTTTGGGCAAGCAAATTTCCCTATTACTTAGTGACAGCTCTTTAACTTTCTAAATCGCATTTTGTGCCTGTGATGGCAATTATTATTTAGGACTTTCCGTAGCTTTTGACATCTTCAAGCCACTTGGAAAGACCTTCGAATGAGTGTCGGCTATTTATCGCATAAGTCTACTTCAGCTAAGTTCTACCAAAATGACAGCTTAAGCACCCTGATAAATAGTGCTGGTGAGTGTTCGAAATCTCTACTGCCCCGCAGTATCCCAGATTTGCAACTTCAGTCTATAGCCATTAATGTTTAGAGTTTTCAATTTGAAATCAATACCAATCGTAGATATGTGGCTAGGTTGGTACTAAGTACTTATGTATCTCATGAGTAAATTGGTCTTTCCCACAGAAGAGTCACCGATGATCGCCAGTTTCGCCATTGAGTCAAATTATTTTTTCATCTTTAAAATATATAATATCATCAATTTAAATGATCAGGATAAAATAATAAATACAAAATCATTCGATCATAGAGAAATTTATTTAGTTTTCTGTCCAACAACA
>Ga0194115_10006554_pt1 | contig 11783 bp, 11 predicted proteins | sample TA2MahsurfametaG_3_FD_148656 | JGI IMG/M metagenome (GOLD analysis project Ga0194115, IMG submission 148656) | Freshwater microbial communities from Lake Tanganyika, Tanzania - TA2015002 Mahale S4 surface | ecosystem: Environmental > Aquatic > Freshwater > Lake | place: Tanzania: Lake... | reverse complement strand
GCTTCCGCGTTTTATTTTACTTCGTAAAAACACTTATAACCCAAGTTGAGCTACGGGTGCATGTATTGTGAAACACTTCGTTGCTTTTTTCGTCAAACTTTGTTTGACTCAAAGACAACTTGTGCCAGGGCGAGCGGCACAGCCTTCGCCCGTTATTCGCTTAAAACGCTTCCGCGTTTTATTTTACTTCGTAAAAACACTTATAACCCAAGTTGAGCTACGGGTGCATGTATTGTGAAACACTTCGTTGCTTTTTTCGTCAAACTTTGTTTGACTCAAAGACAACTTATTCCTGTCTTACTGTCATCCTGAGCAAAGCGAAGGATCTCAGGATGATATTATTGTTGCAACAAACAAACAGTATATTTCAAAACTAGTTTTACAAGCTATGCAAACAAAATTTTATTCAGATTCAGCAACTTTACGTTTCTTTTCATTAATTTCCACTACTTTATCATCCGATTTAGCAGATTTTTTATTTTTAAAAATTCCCAATTTTTCTCTTACTAAATTTTCAATTTCTTCAGCAATTTTAGGATTTTCTTTTAAGTATGTTTTAACGTTTTCTTTACCTTGTCCAATTTTATTGCCTTTGTAAGCATACCAAGAACCTGATTTTTCAACAATATCATGTTTTGTTGCAAGATCAATAACTTCTCCAATTCTTGAAACACCTTCTCCATAGATAATTTCGAAGTCAGCAGTTTTGAAAGGAGGAGCAACTTTATTTTTTACAACTTTAACTTTAGTTTCGTTACCTAAAACTTCTTCTTGATCTTTAATTGCTGTACCACGACGAATATCAAGACGAACTGAAGCATAAAACTTTAAGGCATTACCACCAGTTGTTGTTTCTGGAGATCCAAACATAATACCTATTTTCATTCTGATTTGGTTGATGAAAATTACGGTAGCATTAGTTTTAGAAACTGTTGAAGTTAACTTTCTTAAAGCTTTACTCATCAAACGTGCTTGTAAACCCATTTGGTTATCAGCCATACCACCTTCAAGTTCAACTTGTGGAACAAGTGCTGCAACCGAGTCAATAATGATAAGATCTACTGCACCAGAACGCACCAAAGTATCAGCAATTTCAAGAGCTGCTTCACCATTATCTGGTTGAGAAATAATCATTTCATCTAAATTAATGCCTAGATTTTTAGCATAAGATGGATCAAAAGCATGTTCCGCATCAACAAATGCACAAGAAAGTCCTGCTTTTTGTGCTTCAGCAATTGCATGCAATGTTAGTGTAGTTTTTCCAGAGCTTTCTGGACCATAAATTTCGATAATTCTGCCTCTTGGATATCCACCAACACCAAGAGCAACGTCCAAAGCCAGTGAGCCACTTGGAATTACTTCAATATCAGTTATAGGTTTTGCACCAAATTTCATGGCAGAGCCTTTACCAAATTGTTTATCAATTTGTGATAATGCGGCTTCTAATGCTTTTTTACGATCGCTCATAAATTTTCTCCTTTTTTGGTTAAGTTATGTGGTTAATTAAAAAACTTAAGGACTATGTGATGGTTTTTTTGTGGTGTTTTTAAATTACTTTAAGATTCTAGTGAGCTTATTTTCCTAGAAGCTTAAGCATTGTTTCACCCAAAGCAGCCGGACTATCAGCAACAGAAATATCAGCTGATTTCATAGCTTCAATTTTATCTTCAGCACCACCTTTTCCACCAGAAATAATAGCACCAGCATGGCCCATTCTTCTTCCTGGAGGAGCTGTTCTTCCAGCAATGAAGCCAACGCAAGGTTTCTTACGACCTTTTTTAGCTTGTTCTTTCAAGAAATAAGCAGCTTCTTCTTCATCAGATCCACCAATTTCACCAATCATAATCATTGCTTGTGTTTCTGGATCAGATAAGAACATGTCTAAGCAATCAATAAAGTTAGTTCCGTTAACTGGATCGCCACCAATACCGATACAAGTTGTTTGACCAAGTCCTGCTTTAGTAGTTTGGTGAACTGCTTCATAAGTAAGAGTTCCTGAACGAGAAACAATACCAATTGAACCTTTTTTGTGAATGTGACCAGGCATGATACCGATTTTGCATTCTTCAGGAGTAATAACACCCGGACAGTTTGGTCCTACTAATCTTGATTTTGAACCAGATAAAGCTTTTTTCACTTTAACCATATCAAGAACAGGAATTCCTTCAGTGATACAAATGATAAGTTCAATTTCAGCATCAATTGCTTCCAATATTGCATCAGCTGCAAATGGAGGCGGAACATAGATTACTGAAGCATTAGCATCAGTTTTTTTACGAGCATCATGTACTGTATCAAAAACTGGTAAGTTTAAGTGAGTTGTTCCACCTTTTCCTGGCGTAACACCACCAACCATTTTAGTTCCATAAGCAACTGCTTGTTCAGAGTGAAATGTACCTTGAGCACCAGTGAAACCTTGGCAGATAACTTTTGTATTTTTATTAATTAAAACTGACATTTTTTAAAAAATTTAGGTTATTTAACGGCTGCAACGATTTTTTGAGCAGCATCGGATAAATCATTAGCAGGAATGATTGCAAGACCTGATTTAGCAAGAATTTCTTTGCCCAAATCAACATTCGTTCCTTCAAGACGAACAACCAAAGGAACGCTTAAGTTAACTTCTTTAGCTGCTTCTAAAATACCGTTAGCAATAATATCGCAACGCATAATTCCGCCAAAAATATTAACCAAAATTCCTTTAACGTTAGGATCAGACAAAATAATTTTGAAAGCCGCAGTAACTTTCTCACGAGTTGCTCCACCACCAACGTCTAGGAAGTTTGCAGGAGATGAACCGTAAAGTTTGATGATATCCATTGTAGCCATTGCAAGACCAGCACCATTAACCATACAGCCAATTTTACCGTCCATTTTGATGTAGTTTAGATCATATTTTGATGCTTCAATTTCAAGAGGCTCTTCTTCATCTAAATCACGCAACTCTCTGATTTCTTCATGACGGTGCAAAGCGTTGTCATCAAAATTATATTTTGCGTCTAAAGCGATGATATCACCTTCTGCAGTTTCAACCAAAGGATTGATTTCAAGCTGAGATGCATCAGTTTCAATAAAGGCCTTATACAATGAGAAAATTAATTTGATGAATTTTTTCAAAGTTTCACCACTTAATCCTAAACCAAAACCCAATTTTCTTGCGTGGAATTGTTGAATTCCAGAAGCAGCATCAACAGAAACTGTAATGATTTTTTCTGGGCTATGAGCAGCAACTTCTTCAATTTCCATACCACCTTCAGTTGATGCCATGAAAACAACAGTTTTAGTTTTGCGATCAACAACAGCTGATAAGTAATATTCTTTTTTGATATTTGAACCAGCTTCTACATAAAGTCTTTTAACAACTCTTCCTTCAGGACCAGTTTGATGAGTAACCAAGGTCATACCTAAGATTTCAGAAGCTTTTTCTTTCACTTCTTCAACTGATTTAACGACTTTTACACCACCACCCTTACCACGTCCACCAGCGTGAATTTGAGCTTTTACTACGAAAAATTTATTTCCTGAAGCTTCTAGCGCTTTAGCAGCTTCAACGGCTTCTGGTACATAAAAAGCTACATGACCTTCCGGCACAGCAACTCCGAATTTTTTAAGCAGGGCTTTTGCCTGATATTCATGAATATTCATGTTTATTTTAAATTGAAATTAAACAAAGATTTACAAAAGAGGGCGAGCATTGTAGGTTTATTTTTTAACTTGGCAACAGTTTTTGAAAAACACATGAAACAAAACATCTTAATAACAAGACCACATAATCAATCAAAAGAGATTCTAGAGTTTCTTCAAGATAGTAACTGTGATGTTTTTATTGAACCAATTTTTACTGTTCAAAATATTTCTTTTACTGAACAAGACTTGGAAATTTTAAAACAAAAAAGATATGATGCTATTATTATAACAAGCCTAAATGCAGCACAAAATGCTCTTATAGCACTTTCTGATTTAAAATTTGATCAAAAAATAAAAATTTTTGTTGTTGGCAAAAAAACTGCTCAGCTTTTCTTGAAAGCTGGATATAAAAATGTCTTTTATCCGCAACAAGAAAATGCTAAAAATCTACAGAAACTAATTATTGAAAATACAAAAACATCACAAAACTTTTTATATTTTTGTGGCGAGCTTATAACGCTGGACTTTAAGCAAGAATTAAACAAATATAATATTTCCGTTGATAAAATTGTCTCTTACAAAATTGTTCCTAATCAATTTTTCTCAGAGCAATTTTTACAAGAAATTAAAAGAAAAAATTTTGATTTTGCACTACTATACTCAAAAAATAGTACTAAAATATTTTATGACTTATTAGATAAGCATAATCTAAAAGAAGCTTTCCAAAATACGGAATTTGTTTGTTTAAGCGAAGAAATTAAAATTTTCGCGCAGCAATTAGGACAGCAATTAGTTTTTAAAAACTCAACAACTTTTGCTAAAAATTTAATTCTAAATAAATTTTATGACTGAAGAAAATGTCTCTGGAAATCAGACAAATAAAAAAAGCAATAAGCTTGTAATAATTATAGTCTCGGTTTTTGTATTTATAATTGTATCTTCTTATTTCGCTTTTTCTTATCTGCAAAAATCAAACAACAAAAATGGGCATAATTCAGCAAAATCGAACAATTCAGATGATGGAATTTTTGACATTTCAGAAGAATATTTGAATTCGCCAGAAGAAAATCCTAATGACTTAACTGAAATTTCGATTGCTGAGCTTCAAGAAAAAGGTTCAGAGTTTGTTTACCAAATGTTGTTAAAAAATCAGATTCAAATTAACGAACTAAGAACTCAAATAAAGGTTTTGAGAGAAGATTTTGAAAAATATAAAAGTCGTGAAACTTTCTCTAAAATGGTTTTTTCTTACATTAATTTGAGACAAAAAGTTTTTGCCAAAAATTTTGCTAATCAAACATTTGATGAGAATCTACAAGATATTGAAACTATTTCTATTCTTGATTCTAACCTACATGAGAAAGTTATGCAATTACGACCAATTTTAAAAGATTTTATTGGTTCAGAAAAACTAATTAGTGATTTCAAAGTCTTAATTCCAGAAATTATTGCAACAAAAAACGACATAGGAGAACAACAAAGTTTCCTTTTCAAAATTCGTCATAAAATTTCTCAATTAATTGTGATTAGAAGAATTGATGAAAAGAATCCAAACGATATTGATTCTATTGTGGTTAGAATTGAAAAATTGTTGAAAGAACAAAATTATCAAGAAGCAATGCAAAACTTGTTAATGCTAGATCAATCTTATCATCAAATAACTGCCGACTTTTTGGTTAAACTTAATGTGGCAGTTGAGTTACAAAGAATTGATTCCGATATTTTATCTTACTTAAAAACCTTGAATTAAATATGCTTAAAACTTTGTGGTTTTTGTTCATTGCTTTTTTGATAAGCGTCTCTTTTGCTTGGATTTTAGAGAGCAACGGGGAAGTATTAATTACATGGCTTGGCTATGAAATTAGAACTAATGTTTTGATTGCAATTTTACTGACTTCTCTTGCAACACTTTTTATTTGCGCAGTTTCTTATTTGGCTGCAAGAGTTTTAACAATTGGATTTCCATCTGTTTTCAAACTTCTTTTCAAGAAAACCCATGTTAGAAAACTAGAAGATTTAATTAAAAAACATCGCAAAGGATTTGATGAGCTTTCTGAATTGCTTATGGCAATTGAATTAAAAGATAAAAAAGCTTCAGAATCATTGTATAAAAGTTCTTCCAAATTAATTAAAACCCAAAAATTAAATGCATTTTTACTGGGAAAAATTGAACTTGAAAATAAATCTTATGAAAAAGCAGAAAAACTTTTTGCCAGCATTGAAAATAGTAAATATTCAAAAATTTTAGTTTTAAAATCAAAATTCAAATCATCATTAGATAAAAAAGATGATCTATCAGCAATTGCCTATGCTCAACAAATTCTATCAGTAAAAAAAGATAATATTGAAATTGCTCAAGAACTTTTCATTCTTTACAAAAAACAAGGTTTATGGAAAGAAGCAAAATCTTTAATCAAAGAATATGGACAAGATAAATTTCTAAACGATCTACAAAAAAGAGATGCTGCAGTTATAAATACTGCAATTGCTTTTGAACATTATCGCAATAAAGAATTTTGGTCAGCGATAAAATATGGTAATTTAGCTTTAAAAGCCGAAGAAAATTTTCTACCAGCAATAGAAATTATTCTAAAATGCTGGATAAAAAAAGGCTTTATTTTTAAAACAAAATGGATGATCAAAAAATTATGGGAGAAAAATCCTCATATAGTTTTAGCCGAAATTTTTGACCTAACAAACCACAAAATTAGTGCAGATAAAAGAATTAGCGAAATGAAAAGATTAGTATCAAAAAATAAAGACAGCTATTTATCTAAACTTGCAATTGGTTTAAGCGCTTTTAGAGTAAAAAAATTCAATATTGCAAATGAATTCTTGCGCCTATCACTATTATCTGAGAAAACTCATAGAGGTTACAAACTTCTTGCTTGTACTCAAAAATATTTGAAAAATAATATTGAAGCCGAACAAAATTTACACAAAGCTGCAATGATTCAAGATGATTTGCATTATTCTTGTAGCAGCTGCCATATATCAACATCTCAATGGTCGGCAAGATGCAAATCTTGTGATTCTTACGACTCATTAGAATGGCTTTTATAAATTTAAAATAAAATTAAAATGACTGAAAATCTTGCTCAAATTATTGAAAAAGCTTTTGAAAATAGAAACGAAATTAATCTTTCAACAACTGGTGAAATTCGCAATTCAGTAAATGAAACTCTTGCCTTACTTGATCGTGGTGAAATAAGAATTTGTGAAAAGAAAAACGGCATTTGGCAAGTTAATCAATGGATTAAAAAAGCAATTTTACTTTCTTTTAGACTTAATGATAACTTTTTAAGCAAAAACCAATCTTCATCAAATGGCGACTCTTTAACTCATTTTGACAAAGTTGCTTTAAAATTCTCTAACTGGAGTGAAGAAGACTTTCGCAAAGCTGGATTCAGAGCGGTTGCTGGAGCAGTTGTCAGACACTCAGCTTTTATTGCAAAAAATGTTGTTTTAATGCCTTCTTTTGTCAATCTTGGCGCTTATGTCGATGAAGGAACTATGGTTGACACTTGGGCCACAGTTGGATCTTGCGCACAAATTGGTAAACATTGTCATATTTCTGGAGGAGCTGGAATTGGTGGAGTTTTAGAACCTTTGCAGGCAAATCCTGTAATTATTGAAGACAATTGCTTTATCGGTGCAAGAAGCGAAATTGCAGAAGGTGTAATTGTTGAAACTGGATCGGTAATTTCAATGGGAGTTTACATTGGATCTTCTACAAAAATCATTGATCGTGAAACTGGCGAAATATTTTACGGAAGAGTTCCTGCCTATTCGGTAGTTGTTCCTGGAAATATTGCTTCTAACAAAGGTGATAAAAACTTATCACTATATGCAGCAGTAATTGTAAAAAAAGTTGATGAAAAAACTCGCTCAAAAACTTCTGTAAACGAATTATTACGCGACTAAAATTCAAGATAACGAAAAGATGTTTTTTGATGCTAAGTTTTTAACTATTTTAGCTTTTGCAATTGTGACAATAATTGTTATCTTTTGCACAAAAGACAAAGTAAATGTTGTTGCTGGAGTTATTTTTTCTTATTTCATTTTTTTGCTTCTTTTAAACTTGGTAATCTCAAATTATGAAGTAATAAAAGAAGCAACAATTATAACCACCTTCTATTTTGCCTGCATTTTAACAATTACTATCAGCAATTTTTCTCTAAATAATTTCAGAATTAATTTAAAACAAATTCCAATTTTATTGGTATTTCTTGTACCTTTAATTATGACAACATTTCTAATGTTTTTTATTAGCAAAAATGTTGAAAAAATTAATCAAATATTCGACCAAAATAAGTTTGAGCAACAAAAATCAGTGATCTTTGGATCAAGTAATTTAGGAAATAAAAGCAGTTTAGAAATTATCAATGAAAATAACAAATTTACAAACTTAGCTCAGAAAAAAAGTTATGCTGACAACTCAAGAATGTCTTATTTTAAAGAACGCTTGTCAAAAAATTCTCTGTTACAGAACTTTTCTATAGTAATTTTAATTATAAGTGGAAGTTTAGTGACTTCTGCAATATTTTTTCACCGCAAGGAGATTTAAAAAAGCGTTAATTTGGTGAATAAAGAATGACAAGCAACAAATTACCCAAACTTTAATCAATTATGATTTACAAAATATTTCGCCCCACAATTTTTCAAATTGATCCTGAAATTACGCATAATTTAGCCATAGATTTTTTACGCTTTTGTCCAAAAACTGCCACGCTTTTTTGTCTTAACCGCGAATATGATAACTTACAAGTAAAAGAGTTTGGACTTCAATTCAAAAATCCAGTTTTAATGGCTGCTGGTTTTGATAAAAATGCCCAAGTTGCATTAACGCTGGAAAAATTTGGATTTGGTGCAGTTGAATGCGGCACTGTAACACCAATTGCACAGCAAGGAAATGAAAAACCAAGAATTTTCAGACTTAAAGAAGACAAAGCAATTATCAATCGTCTTGGATTTAACAACTTAGGAGCTGACATTTTTGCTGAAAATATCAATGAAATTAGCAACAAAATTCAAATTCCTTTGGGCATCAACATTGGTAAAAATAAAGATACTGAAAATGCTCTAGAAGATTATTTGCCGCTTCTTGAAAGATTCTATAATAAGGCTTCTTACATCACTATAAATATTTCTTCGCCAAACACTAAAAACTTACGCGATTTGCAAAAACAAGATCACTTAGATTTATTTTTAAACGAAATAATGAAGAAAAAAAATGAACTAAAAGATAAAAATGGTAAAGACGTTGCACTTCTACTAAAAGTTGCACCAGATTTAAATTTAGATGAGCAATATAACATTGCAGAAATTGTCATGAAAAATTCAGTTAACGGCATGATAATCAGCAATACAACTATTGACCGCAACTTAAATTTAAAAAGTAAAAACTTTTCAGAAACCGGTGGTTTAAGTGGAAAACCATTACTAACGAAATCTAACGACGTATTGAAAAACTTCTATAAGTTTACAGATGGTAAAGTTCCATTAATTGGAGTTGGTGGTATTTCCTCAGCTGCCGATGCTTACGAAAAAATTAAATGTGGAGCTTCTTTAGTTCAAATTTACTCTGCTTTTATATATGAAGGTTTTGGCTTAGTTGAAAAAATTAAAAAAGAATTAAGCAAAATGGTTGAAAAAGATGGCTTTAAAAATATTTCAGAAGCTGTTGGAGTTAATTTTAATATGCAAAAATTATAATTTTTCAAAATAAAATCTAATATGAAAATTGCCATTAGTCATTTAAGCGTAAGTAAAAGTGGTTTAGCTTTTGATTCAAGAAACGGAGACAGCTATCAAATCAACGAATCTGCAACTTTAATTATTTCTTTGCTGCAACAAGATAAAACAATTAAAGAAGTTTCAGAAGTTATAGCTAAAAACTACAATCTTAGTCACGAACAAGCTCTTTCCGATGTTTTAGAATTTCAGAATAATCTTTTTATAAACGGACTGATAAAATAAAATGAAGAAAGTTATTGGAATTTCTGGAATTAACGCAACAGACAACCCGGGTCCAGGTTGTGGAGTTGCAAGAAGCCTTATTGAAACTGAAAAAGACTTAAACCTAATTGGAATTAGCTATGATGTAAATGATCCAGGAAATTATCTTCCTAATCTTTTTTCCAACAGCTTTTTGATGCCTTATCCAAATGAAGGTTTTGAAGTAACTTTAAATTCTTTACAAGAAATCAAACAAAAATCAGGTCTTGATATAATAATACCCTGTCTTGATGTTGAGCTTCCTTTGATGATAAAAAATCAAGATTATTTAGCTAAAATTGGGATAAAAACCTTACTTCCAACTATTGAGCAATTTGAACTACGAAACAAAGAACATCTAACTCAACTTAGCAAAGAAATTGGATGTTTACATCCAAAAACAACAACTATTTTCAATATATCAGAACTAGCTGAAGAACTTAGAAACTATGATTTTCCAGTAATAATTAAGGGAAAATATTACCAAGCTTTTACTTGCTATAACGTTGAAAATGCTATTCTAAAAGCAACAGAAATTGCTGCAAGCTGGGGTTTTCCAATTTTACTACAGGAAAGAGTAAGCGGACAAGAAGTGAATATGATTGCTCTTGCCAACAAAGAAGGAAAAGTCAAAGGAAGGGTTGCTATAAAAAAGCAGCTAACAACAAATATTGGAAAAGTTTGGACTGCAGTATCAATTAAAGATAATAGACTTGAGAAAATTTGTGATTCTTTTGTTGAAAAAACAAAATGGCGTGGACCTTTTGAATTAGAGTTTATAAGCAACCAAGAAGGAGTATATCTAATTGAAATTAATCCTCGTTTTCCAGCTTGGGTTTATTTTGCAAGCGCAATTGGAATAAACTTGCCTAAAATGCTCTTAGAAATTTTAGAAAATGGAGATTGTGAAAACAATTTTGATTATCCATTTGGGAAATATATGGTGCGCTATTCTGCCGAGTTTGTAAGCGACTTAGAACCATTTCAAAATTTAATTTCTTATAAAAACCGCAACGGATTATGAAACAATATTTAAAACCAAGCATTGTAAAAGTAAGCAATCCTCTGTATTTGAAACATGGTAGCTTGGGTCAAGATTACCAATTTATAAGAAATACTATAGAAGACGTTAAAATATCTGATTTGGTGGAAAAATTTGGCTCACCTTTGTTTGTTTTTTCAAAGAAAAAATTAAAAGAAAAATTTCGTGACGCAAAAAAAGCAATGTCTGAGATTTATCCAAATGTTTGTTTTGGATGGAGTTATAAAACCAACTACTTAAACGAAATTTGCAATAGTTTTCATGAAGAAGGTTCTTGGGCAGAAGTTGTAAGCGAGTTTGAATATGATAAAGCACGTGCTCTTGGAATTCCAGGAGATAAAATTATATTTAATGGACCATTTAAATCAAAAAAATCATTAACAAAAGCTGTAGAAGAAAATTCTCAAATTCACATCGATCATTTTGACGAAATTTCTGATATTGAAGAAATTGCCAAATCTTTAAATAAAAAAGTTGCCGTTGGAATTAGAATTAATTTTAACTGTGGCATTTATCCCGCATGGTCACGCTTCGGCTTTAATTTAGAAAATGGTCAAGCAATTGCAGCTATTCATAAAATATTGCGATCATCTTTTCTAAAAGTGAACGGTATACATTGCCACATTGGTACATTCATAACTGAACAGAAAGCTTATGGTAAAGCGCTTGAAAAAATGATTGGTTTTATGACTGAAGTTGAAAAGCTTGTAGGATATGAACTTGAATTTATTGATCTTGGCGGAGGTTTTGCTAGTAAAAATTACCTAAAAACTGTTTACCAATCTCCAGAAATTAGTGTCCCAAATATTGAAGATTACGCAGATGAAATTGGCAAACATCTTGATTTACTAAAAAATCGCAAAAATCCTCCAAAATTAATTTTTGAGCTTGGTCGTCACTTAGTTGATGAAGCTGGTTTTTTAATAACATCAGTTGTTGCAGATAAACTTTTATCTGATGGTCGTCGTTCTTATGTTTTAGATGCTGGAGTTAATCTTTTATACACTTCAACTTGGTACAAATTTAAAATAGAATTAGAAGAAGAAACTCAAGGCATCTTAGAGCCCTCTATTTTATTTGGTCCACTTTGTATGAATATTGATGTAGTAAATGAAGC
>Ga0194115_10006551_pt1 | contig 11786 bp, 8 predicted proteins | sample TA2MahsurfametaG_3_FD_148656 | JGI IMG/M metagenome (GOLD analysis project Ga0194115, IMG submission 148656) | Freshwater microbial communities from Lake Tanganyika, Tanzania - TA2015002 Mahale S4 surface | ecosystem: Environmental > Aquatic > Freshwater > Lake | place: Tanzania: Lake Tanganyika... | reverse complement strand
TAAATCACGATGAATCCGTGCCTTGGTTTCGTTGTTGTCATCTGCAGTTGTCATTGTCTCGTTTATGATGGAATGAAATGATAGCGTCGGTCGAGAACGGTGAGGTGGTCGTTTTGTGAGACACGAGCCACACTGTCGAAAAGCTTTGATTTGGAAGGTGCGACGTCTGGAACTACCAGCCCAAAGCGTAGAAAATATAATAGATTTACCTGGACGTCCCCGGCATGAATCCGACATATGATACGGGCATACGAATAGTACCGTATGCGAACAGGTACCGGTACTAGATTCGACTCTTGACATATTGGACTAACTATCGGGATTGCGGCATCCTCAAGCATTTCAACCCCTGCGACATGCGACGAAGGGAAGTCGTTACAGCGAAATAGCCCCACAGGTCTGCTTTCTCAACGAAACAACCACATTGGAAATGGGAACCTCGACTGCAGCTGGAGCTGAAGATGGTGCCACAAAGAGTAAGGCAAAAACAGCGACGAAGGCCCAGCCCACGAAGGCCAAGACGGCCGCTCGGAAGAAGACACCGACTCCTTCCAAGACTGCTGCGAAATCGTCAGCATCTGCCAACCAAGCAACCTATAGTGCAGCCCGAACGGCTCAGATGGACCTCGCGGGTCAACGGAGCGCTGCTGCAGCCCGTCTATCTGATCCACTCTGGTATCGGATCGAAGATATTCTTCCGATAACCCTCGATGAGACGCCGATGGCCCTGCCCGCCACGAAAGTCTTACCAGAACAAGTTCAGATCGTCGAAGCTGCTTTATCGAGTAATAATATGACACGAACGGATGTGACGCCTCAGGCCTTTTGTATGCTGCTGGAGCAAGCCCGTCGACATGCTCTCGAACTGATCGCTGATGCGCAGGACTATGCAATCTCCGCAGGTCGATCCGAAGTGACCAAGGCAGATTTTAATTTAGCCGCTCAAATTAGACCAGACAACCCAGTCGCAGTCACGACGCAATTACCGAAGCTTAACCTATTGTCTAAGCAGATTAATCGGATCCCACTTCCGCCTATCCCGGTGCAGTGTTACTCCGGAATCCTGTTACCACCCAAACGACATCAGTTGACGGCTCGGACGTTTGATGTTGTGAGCGGCGCCCAAGTGACACAGCGAATGGTACAAACAAAACCGTCAATATCTGGAAACGATCCTACGACGCAAAGCAGAAATGTCCCAAAGCCAAGCTACGGTGCATCCAGGGGGAGACAAATTCCTATCAACCTGAAGGAACGAGAGACTGCCACCGCTGCGTCCAGCTCTTCCGGTACTGGTACCCCAGCAGCACCTGCTGGTAGTGCCGATGGATCAGGTCCCATGGAATTATCTTCGCCTGCTCTTTCTTCTTCCACTCCGGGTGCCTCATAGCAGCAGCCGAAAATTCCGGGGTCTAGTTTGCGTACCGGTCTAGGTCCATCATAGGGCATCTGTCTTTCCACCGACCTACCCTCCTCCAGTCAGTCGTAGTGGTATCAAGTGGCACGAATTGAGTCCGAACGAGTACGATGGTAAGCGAATACCTAGGGACAACGACAGTCTTATTCATTCATTTTTTCAACCAGCTAATTCTTATAGAAGGGGAGAAAGCTTCCATATCGTACCTAGTAGAGACGTAGACATAGGGCAAATTATTGATGCATTATAGTTGCGTCTTCGGATAATAACGATAACCCCAACAACAAAAGGTTTTAGCGTCGGACGCCCATAAAGAATCCTGCTGCGAAACCACTAGCACTGGGGAGACGAGTCGTCATGACGGAATTGTAGCGATCCCACAGGGCTTTTGCATCCTTCTCGTCAAATTTTCCATCTCCAGTCTTTTCCGTGATATTTTTAAAAGGGGAAAAACGATATGACCATTCGTGAGTTTTTACTACCATTATTTCGAATCAAAACAATCTCTCACACGAGGTAGATACGGATTTACACAAACACTTTTTCCTACATACCGTATCAAAGGGTTTGATAGCATCATCCTTCACCTTTTCCCAGTTAATATCAACATAACCAGAAGAAGCAGCGACTTGTGCTCCCATGAAACCAAGACCAATGACTACACCCACAGCTCTTCCAACACGACGGAATGCCATACCGGAACAGTATCCCATAACACCACCGAATCCCAATTGTTCAGCGGCGGGTAAGTTTGCCTTGATAAACATAGTGATTTCTTCAGGTAGTTTGTCCGCCATGTTTGCTCTTCGTTCTTTCAGAATGTAGTAGTTGGAGAGATACAGGAGTCCAAATCCCTTTTCGTATGTGGACTGTTCGGATTGTTGAAAGGAAATGAATGTTTTCTACCAGGGAATACAGAAGACGACAAAGGTTTCCAGGTTGGAGTAGGTATTTTCTTACAGTTTACCACGGATGCACGGCAGTGTGCTGTAGAACGCAATTGCTGTAACCCCCATGTATACCTCGACTAAAATATTTATTTAGCTTTATTGTATGCTACTCCAGGTGTCAAAGGGGTTACCGTACTTCACTTAACGGGACGGCGAGAGTCACGAACGAATTCAAACCAGTCCCGTGAAGCGTGAAGCCACCATGCCTTCGGATTGTCACAGATGATAGGAGACGATTTTACGTTGCCTCCCCCTAGAGGATCCAGGCCTTGACATTGACATAGGAATCTGGATCAAGGGACGAGGATTTCACACCAACGTTGCGATCTGCCTTGTCCGGTACTTTGACTCCATGAATTCCACATGATGCCGGTATAGTTATCAAAATGATGTCAACGAAAGCTTATGAGGAGGACAAGGCCTCGATGATATTAACACCGACGAAATCATGGATGGTATATCACATCCTTTTACTGTTTCGTGTTGCGGTGGCTCCCTTCTTAACTGGTTACATTCATCCGGATGAATTCTTCCAGGGTGGTCAGGAATTGTGGTTTGGTTGTCCTCCCTCCAGGACGTGGGAATTCCAATCAGAAAATGCAGTCCGGTCTGTTGTCCCTCCAACGATCATGACTTGGCTCCCTCTCCAACTCGTTGCAAAGATCCGTGGTGTGGATATGGAACACCTATCGGGTTGGTATATTTGGATTATTCCTCGTGTCGCGTGTGCCATCTTTTCGATTATCGCCGTCGATGGTAGTATATGGGTATTGTCGTCTGACAAAGATTCGAAAACAGTCAACAAATGGAAAGAGGGTGTTCCGATTCCTGTCCTTATGGTAGCCTCCGCTTGGCCAACCATGGCACTTCTAAATCGTCCATTTTCCAATGCGATGGAGACTTGGACCTTAGCACTCCTATTTCGAACTGTCGTCTTTGACGCACGCGATGAGAAAAGACGACAACCGACGCTTACTCTGACTCAGTGCGTGACGATTGGAGTACTCAGTTCGTTGGGCATATTCACTCGGTTTACATTCATCTTCTTCGCATTCCCAATCATTGTGTACCTTGGATTTCGTATGCTTTACGAGCTCAGGGGATTCGACCGTCTCTTCAAGGCTGGTGTAACATGTTTAGGCTTTCTCTGTGCCAGCGGAATCATGATGGAGCTTGATCGAGAATTTTACCAGTCCAATGACTTAGTGTTGACACCTTGGAATCTGTTGTCGTATAATGTCAGTGTCGAAAACTTGAAAAAGCACGGAATTCATCCAAGATGGACACATGCCTTGGTGAACATGTTCATGTTGTATGGACCTATGACTTTACTGGCATATCTTTCTACCTTGTCGGCTTTGTGGTGGAGCGACAAGACGAAGAAGAGCGAAGGGCAGGATACTTCATCCAAATCCAAAACTATTGGAGTTCTCAGTAGATGCGTTATTCTTTTCGGTTTGGGTATTCTATCTGCAGCCCCTCATCAAGAACCCCGCTTTTTGCTTCCACTCTTAGTCCCAATATCATTACTAAGCGATCATCATTGGATTCGAGGGCGACATGGAATCTGGTTGATTTACCTATGGGTGGGATTCAACGCTGCACTTCTCTTCGTTTTCGGAGTCCTACATCAGTCTGGAGTGGTCCCGTCACTCTTGGCGTTTGGTTCAGTCCCTTCTTTACTGGAACGTTCACCCACAGCGGTAGTGTTCTATCATATGTACATGCCGCCAACGTTTCTCTCGCGAACGGACACGGGCTGCAGAGATATAGAGTTGATCGATCTAGACGGTTCTCATAATGTGGCATCTCTCAGAGAGACGCTTTCGAAGAACATCCCATGCAACAACGAAGATGGTGGGAATTCTTACGTACATCTTGTGTCGTCACCGTTCTCGGATGGAATTGGCGATGATCCCTTGTATTTGGGAGATGGACGATGTAGTATCCCAGGATATGCATGCGCAAGTATCTGGAACTTCGGCGCCCATCTGTCACTCGAAGATCCCCCGCCTCTAACGGATCTGAGGAAAGGACGCTTTCCTCTAAGCATCTACGAAATATCATGTAAAAGTATGTGAATAAAACGCGTATTCCTACGTCGTGCATACGTATTTTGGCTTGACGTTTTTCTGCGAAACATGCGACCATGAAGCACTCAAAGTGCTCTGATGTCATATTTTTTGCTGTTGTATGTTCCGTCGCGTTGCCATTAAGCCAGGATCCATTCTTGAAGTAATCCAAGTACTCTGATGTCATATTTTTTGCTGCTGTACGTTCCTGTCGCATAGCCATCAATCAAGGGTCCATTCTTGTTGAACTCCAGGTACTCTGGTGCCATAATTTTTGCTGCTGTACGTTCCTGTCGTACAGCCGCTTTAATCAAGGGTCCATTTTTCGATTCCGTAGCCAACGAACTTTTCACTTGTTCGTTTGAATCCAGCTCCGTCAAAGCCAAAGCCAAGTTTGTCAGCTTCCAATTCCAACATTGCAATCTCAGTTTCAGATAGGCGCCACCCCATGGCGCCAAGGTTATCCTTTAGTTGAGATGTTGTCCGACATCCAGGGATTGGAATCGCACCTTTCGACATGATATAATTCAGCGCTACCTGAGCGATTGTCTTTCCTCGACTTTCAGCGATGGTCGCCATTGTCACTAACAATGGTGAAATACCACCCTCTGGTACAGTGACTCCATCCCCCCTGGCGTAGCGTTCCAGATCTCTCAACTCCAAGTCAGTCTTTTCAAAGCGTGTTAGTGAAAGGTCAGAAGCAGAATTCTCCGAGGCAGATAGTGCACCTGGTGAATGTTTCCCCGTCAATAATCCCATGGCAAAGGGATAGTAGGCAAGAACCTTGACTCCCAGTTCGTTGCACGTATCTACTGTCGCTTGTGCTCCATTGTGCCTTCCAAGCAGTGAATAGGCGATTTGATTCGATGCCAAGGGGACTCCTCGCTTCGCCAAGGCATTTTGGCATTTCGCGACCAGCGTTGGGCCGTAATTACATACTCCAACATTCTTTACTAGACCTCGGTGATAGCACTCCGCCAGACCATCCCAGTAAACTTCATCGTACGTTTCGTCATTTCCCAAGAACTTGAATGGTTTCACAATATCAGGCATATGTATCTGGTAAAGATCAATCGCATCGACGCCTAGATTTTTCCTAGATTGTTGACAAGCATCGACGACACTTTGGACGGTCGTCCTCCAGGGAAGAGGTGTGAACTTACTGGCAACCACGGGAGCTACTGCTCGTTGCCCTTTCTTTTCTCTGGCTTCATCTAAAAACATCGCCGTCATTCGTTCCGTCTCACCGTACCCAGTGCCAAATGCAGTCTTCCAGTGAGATCCATAGCGCTCCGCTGTATCCAAAAATGCTGCATTAGCCCCATATGCTTCATTCACTAGGTCCTGTAAGTCATCATTCTCTATTGAGAACACTGAGTGTCACCAGCGCGGCATTGCAACAACAAGTGAGAATGGTGGATTCGAGTCAAGATTCACGGAACGCACGTAAGCGGATTCGGATACCGACCTTTTTTGCTGGACCACGAGATTGTACCTATGCCGACGGATGGAACGGTCAGCGACCCAATCCGGGTGGTGTCACTCAGCACGGTATCCGGCAGGAACGGTCGCGCCGCCGGTTGTACTGCTACGTAGGCGTGAAGGGGCTGCACTACGGCAAGAAACGTCCCGGCACAGATCGACAGGCAGTTTAAAGTTGACATTCTAAACTTTAGAATATTGATATTGTCGTTTGATTTGTGAGAAAGTGAAGCATTCACAGCGGTTCTAGACGCGAAAGGCGGAAAGAAGAATTTCGAACATTGCATTCAAGAAGTGATGTGTTCGATGTGATGGACGGCGTTCCTGTGCTCACCGGGCGATGATGTGGTTTAACCCCTTTATAAGCACGAAAAAGCAGATTGTTGAGAAAATTATTATCTCTCTCCGTGTCCTCAGGGGTCACTGACTCTGGGGCGATGCCCAGGGCTGACGTGGCGAATACGACTCGATCACTTTTTCGGAACCTCGTGGTCACTGTCACGAAAAGATACCGCCGGAAAGCATCGCCTATCTTTTTGCATCTATGGCAGGCTGTAAGGTCAAACACTTGATGGCCGCATATGGATTAGTGGAAAAGTGGATCGTATGACCAAAGCTGGGAGGCCATGTAGTCGCTGCCACTGGATGTAGCTGTAAACTCGTGCCGTAGACCCGCATTGCATCCATGAGCCTACACGACGGTTCGGATGCCGGGAGGTGCTGGCCCAAATTCTGCATCATTGCTCGGGGGACGTTGGATGTCTTGCTATCCGTTGGTCTTGCTTTATATGAACCTACTCATTACTTTCCGGCAGTCTTCGTTGCTCGACTGAGTTCCAGAATGCTTTGGACGGCATTGTTCCAACTGGGATGATTCGATAAAGATCCTCGTATACTGGTGGAATTCACCGAGTCAGAGGTCCGTGCTGATCTTTCTTTCTGGTCGGAAACTTCAGCCGATCTAGCGGTGTTTACTATCTTCCGGCATAGTACTTGAAAATTAGGCTGATTCATACCCATGTCCCGGGCATTTCGACGCACTGCATCAACGCTTTCGCCTCCCAATGACGGTAGAAGTAATCTGGAAGCGAACAAGAAGAGCTCTTCATTCATTGGCATTTTGTCCTTCAGAAGGTCTTCGATTTCACCAGCGACGCAGGAGCTCCCATCTTTACCTAACCTGGCGAGAAGATATCCTTGGATGCTCTGTGCGCTAGGCTGGATACCCTCCTCCTTCATTTCACGAAACGTTGACGTCACCTTATCCCATGCACGGGTTTCGATGTGGGACATAATGATAGCATTATAGCTTGATACTCCGGGACGAGGAAGGTTTGTCTTCCCGTCTTTCATCTCGTCAAGAACGGCGTATGCCTCATCTCGATTTCCTTGTGCAAGGAGACCCTGAAGAACTTCTCCGAACAACATATCGGAGGTACCAAGGCCTTCTTCGGCCATAGACAACAAGAGCTCCTTGGCCTCTGCGACTCGACGTGTCCGAGTATAGCCCAGAACCATCAAGGCATAACACTCTGATCTGGCTATGGTGGGAGAATCCTGAGCGACCTTTCGGAAGTTCTCGAAAATAGAAACCATTGACATGTAGTCGTTGTTCTGCATCGCGATCTTTAGTGACTTTCCGAATATTGATATTGGTACGGACTCTGATTGTGTACGCTGTGTACTACCTGAGTTGCCGGTCGTGACGTGCCGGTCGAGAAGCTGCGCGATAAGGTCTGGATCTTTGGTGACCGCCGAAGATCGCAACCCAATTCGCATCAGGTTGTGGTTCGGCCGAATTCTTGGATACAAGTCCAACATTCGTCGAATCGTGCTATTGATGCTGATCTCAAGGGATGGGTCAAGACGGGACAAATCTGCGAGGCGCTCCAGCAATACATACCAAAGATGAAATTTTGGCTTCCTTCCGTTTCGAGTGGCATCGAAAAGGCTGTTCATGACTTGGAGAAGGACCGTCGTGCAATCAACCTTACTGCCTTGGCGTGATTTCGTAGGCCAGCTGCAAAGCTTGACCAATAATTCATCTTCTATGTCCTTTGGCAAAACATTCCGCTATTTTCGCCAGGCGATGAGAAAAGAACTATCTGTAATCGAGAACTCAAGCAGATGCGTGTATTTACCTCTTTGGTATCTTCGTAAAATGAAAGCGCTTCTTTCATCATGTTTTTATCCATTAGAATGTCAACATACATGGAACACGGCCTTGAGGTGTGGAGTCGCTCATCCTTGTGATTGAGTATCCTTGCGATTACCTGGGAAGCAGTATCCAAGTCTGTATAAGTCTTACAGATCTTCATCGCTTCAAGTAATGTTTCTTGGCTGAAAGTCAGGTTTGAGTTGATCATGCTTTTGCACAGCTTAGCCGCCTCTCCGATGGCCCCAAGCCGTCCTGGAAGTGCCAAAAACATCAGCTGATACGTCGTCGAGTCAGGACCGCTCGAGTCAAGCCCTGTATGTCTTAGTTTATTCATTTCATTGAAAAGCTGTAACGAACGTGCCAATATCTGGCGTTCCGAAAGTTTCCTATCGGAAAGTATGTGAGCAAGTATCAAGTTACATTCCTGGGAGGACAGCATACATCTATTGTCTCGGGAGAAGTTGAAGAGCTCTTGTGCGTAATCCACGTCGTTCTCATCCAAGGTATCATTATCGAGGCTTGTTTCTTCCTTTTCAGCATTCTCGTCGAAGTCACTGAGCAACGTTGCAACCGTGTCTTCAACATCTTCAACATCATCTCGATGTTGTCCGGCGATCAACCTCCACTCGTCCCTCCTTACAGTGCGGAAGAGGGTCAAAATTTGCAAGACTCCATCAGTCAGACTATCCCGGAGCTCATCCTCGGAAATCAAGGATTCTGGACGTATTCGACGATCATTTTCTACAACATCTGACATTTCTTCCGAGATAGGGACAGCATCAACTTCCATAGTCCCTTCCTCGATGTTCGGCAGACTGCCGATAGCGATTCGACCATCGGTATCCATCATGAAATGAAACAACGGAGATACATTATTTTCCGTGCTTTCTTTCGGTATACCACCCTGATCGACAACCGAAATGTTTTCCAGGGTCTCCTGTGTTGTCGGAAATCGTCCGGGTAAGCTACCGTTCAAACCCCGAAGAGCTTCTATCCACCTGTCGTCGACTGTCAGATTGCCGTAAAGTCTACCTTTCGACTTTTGTTCTCGCAACTTGATTTTTCGTTGACGTCGCTGCCTTTCATAGGTTACGGCATCCGTCCAACGATCTATCAATAACGATAGTCGTTTGTTGGATCGTGCAGTCGTCGTCGAAGTGCCATCTGACGGCGATCCTCCAATTCGATGATTGTCAATTCTATGTATGATAGTCGCCACATTTCGAGTCAAATCTCTTACCAAGGAATCAATTAGAACCTCGCGTTGTATGGTTATGGGATCTTTCGTGAGACTCTTCGAATCCAACGTCTCGGACGATACTCTTGTCGTTTCTTGGTCTTCCTCCTCGGAATTGGAGGCAGTCTCTGGTAGGATGTTCAAAGATGGGACATCATCGACAGCGGAAGTAGAAAAGGTGGAGTATGACGACCAAAAGGTTCGCTGTACACATTCAAAAGTTCGGTTCGGAGATGGATATCGTGCGGTGGTGTGGGTAGCGATCCGTCTGGACAAATCCCCAGAAGTTGGATGGAAGATTGTGATGTCGTTCCTTTGTCTACTCCTTCTGGATCGTGGTTGAAGGAAAAATGTAATTCGTCTTGACGTGCGTCGTGTCGTCAACATTCTTGCTGTTAGTTTGCTTCGCAGTCGCTGGTTGAGAACTACGAGTAAGTTGTGATGGTCCAAGAAACGGATATGCATGTCGATGTTGGAGGCAAGAGTCTTCGTTGACAGGAAAACAACGGTAACGAGTGATGTCGATGATTCGGGATTGGTGTGAAGGACAAGCGATCTACAGGCGGACAGACGGCGACCCCCCTCAAGCGATTCATATGACTCAATCAATCGGAAGGATCGACGAGTGGATGCAACACAGAGCATGTGACAATTCGAGCTGGGCCAAGAATGTTTGATTCCCAAAATACCAGAGTTGCATCGAACCTTTGTTAGCACGATATTGGAGAAAGAGCCTTCACACTATGGATAAACTAAAGGAAAATGCCAACAAGGCCTTCTCGGCTGGTCTTGGAAAGGTACGTCTCCAAACCTTTTCATGACGGGAGGCTGTCATTGTCAATGCCTCCACATTTTTTTGGACACATTCCTTTCTGATGCTGACGTTGCGGGGATGCAATCCATGTCTACTATCGTCATTCACTTGTAGGGAGGAAGAGCAGCTGCGTGGATTACAGCCATTGTCGCAGTAGCAGGCTACACGTGGTATGAGAATAGTAGCAATGGTCAGGTCTTTTCGGCGGATGAACAAAAGGAATGGAATGAGGCCCACAAAGGTTCAAAAACACCATAGTGATATTCATGTTTCTAATAAATGACCGTTTGGTGTCAACATATCCAGACAAATGCAGATGAGTACATTCTCACAAACTGAGTGAAGAAAGCGAAAAAAGACTCATGCGACGATGTGGATAGGTTTAGTTACTGTACACTTTTAATTTTTGAAATCCATTAAAGGGTGAACACCATATACCTTGGCAGGTGTCTTGAGTGACATCTGGTTGGAATAAGACTTCCCATGCTCCGACATCTTTCGCACTCCAAACGATGTTACCTGTCGAATCGATTAATTGATATGATTGTTTCAACCAATAATCCTTTTGGATATTGATGGGTGCGAGGAGGAGACCATCCGATTTCAGCAAGTTCTGACAAAAGTATACTGCCTTATCCTTGTTGATTGCAAAATTGAATGCAATGATATCATACCGAGGGAGTTGTTGCCGCTTCCATTCATTCACAAATCGTTCATCATCTAATTCATAGAATTTTACCGATGGTGGGCAATATCCCAAGTCGATGACATTGGCTTGCCATGCCACTCCAGACCAATCGACAGCATCAATGGTCTTATATCCCAATTCCCGGTATAATATTTGTGTCGATACGCCTGCACCAGCTCCTACATCCAAAGCTCTGGCTCCATCTGAATTGGCATTCCGTCGTAATTGTGATCGTATAGTATCATAGGCTTCCATCGGGGAGACATTCGTATCTCTAGACGCAACGATCGCGTTGGTCAATTCAGCCTTACTATAGGCATTTGAAAAGAAGGGTCGGTCGGTAGTAGCCCCTTCTTCGTCGGTGATGGCTAGGGAGACGGTAGGGAGTACTAGAACTGCTGCCTTCGTCCAATCAAGTATTACCGATCGTCGACTTGTATCGAAATTAAGAGATGCCAGACCCAAAGTCCCCACCAGACATGTCGTCGATAGGATCGCCCAAATAAATCCATGCTTCATATTGTGCCCATTGAGACCAACCATACGCTGTCAAGTTGTCAAGGGAAAAGGTGGAAGAAAAAAAGCATGAAGATCGACCGTGACAGTGAAAGGTCAGATCTGATTGACTGTGAACATGCGTCAGCGTTCGAACTAGTCCCAACATTCCACTGGTGCAGTACACCACGTAGCGGCGGTACCAGAGGTACAGATTTGGGTTCTCCAACTATTGCGTGAACTCCAAGAGAACGAGCTCTCCCCCCTTAGAACACTGACCCCTCTCCAGTGCCGTATTGCGTGTGCGGATTTCTCTGCTGCTGTATTGTGTATTGGACACTGTGGCATGTGACGCCACGAGTGTTTGTTCGTGGGAAGCGAGTTTGTTCGTGGGAAGCGAGGTAACATAGACAGAGAGAGATCAACAGCGGGTCGTGAGCGATCTCACACCCGACGTTCCGTCACAAAACAGA
>Ga0194115_10006550_pt1 | contig 11787 bp, 9 predicted proteins | sample TA2MahsurfametaG_3_FD_148656 | JGI IMG/M metagenome (GOLD analysis project Ga0194115, IMG submission 148656) | Freshwater microbial communities from Lake Tanganyika, Tanzania - TA2015002 Mahale S4 surface | ecosystem: Environmental > Aquatic > Freshwater > Lake | place: Tanzania: Lake Tanganyika... | reverse complement strand
AGCGAATCGACAGTCATTGTACGATGAACAAACCGGAGTGTCTGAAGCCGCTTTTGGATCAAGGATTGTTTGAAACATGTGATCACCGCCGCCATTCTAAAAAGGGTGATCAGAATCATCAAGGTCTTCTATCTAGAAAGCTTTGCGACGAAAGGGATATACAGCTAGAGATCGAACGCAAGGTACCACGATGTTACAATCGTCCTGGTTTTCTCCAGACCAAGATCACCCGACTTGGGAATGAAGGTCAACAACGACAGTATCTTCTTTCTTTCCAGGTAGATCATCTGGAGTATCCCATTTTCCTTGCAGAAAAAGATTCCTCATGCCGTGCAATGTGGTGGTCGAACAAAAGCAGCTGTTGCTTCCATATCCGACGTCTCCGTGACGACACTGTCCTTGGCTCACTTCACAAACAGGTCAATATGAATGATTCGACCATCACCTATGGATTATCCCATCTGACAAGTCAGACAGAAGTCGCATTCATTCATTACACGATACCATCAGTGATGAAGGTCTTACGGGAACGACCATCCCGAAAAGCCATCCTCGAGCTTCCTGGTTGTGGATACTACGCAGAGACAATTGAACCCAAATCTTCTCCCATTGACGGTAAAAAGAAGGTTCTCAATTTCCATGGTCGGGGGAAACAGGCTTCGTGTAAAAACATGCAACTTCAAAATCAGGATGGAACACTCCTTCTTCAGTTTGTCAAGTGGGATAAGAATACATTCCATCTTGACTTTTGGTACGTTTTCTTTCTTTCTTTCTTTCTTTCTACTTGCATGTAAGGCTCTCAAGCCTTTTTCGGACCTTAAGGACTTAAGTGCTCCACGTGCCTTTCATTCTAAAACTTATTGATTCGTACATTCTTTCAACACCACCACAGCAAACCCTTTCATGCCTTTCATGCATTTGGTTTTGCTCTTGCACAAATGGATCTCTAGAGTAGAGATTGACGATAGCCATCTCCAATGTTGCCTCCGTACTACTCGCAATGGGGCGGATCGGTGGCAGCTTCATGATACCAAGTTTTCTTTTTTAATTCCTGATGGCATTTACCCATAAGCTTACAAATCAATAGCTGTTTTCCTGAAATCGGTCTTGCTTTTCATACACTTCGGCGTATCGTACGGTCGAGTGGGGAAAGCTGCCAAAATCATCTGGCAGGGTGATGCGGGAGCCTATCCAACGTAGGTACAGGGTTGTGTCGTGCCGATGGTTTTCATGAGCGTGCATTGGGAGAGATGTTCGTGGCTGAGGGGGTCCACGACGAAGCCGAACCCCGACGTACGTGCGCGCCCAACGGCTATTCTCATTGCAAATCGTGCATACTATTTTCGACATCTATATATATCACAGTATGTATTCCCGGTCTATAGAAGGCACGAGCCGTACTCGTTGCCGTGATTCCCTCCAGTATGCGTTTGATGGAGTTAATTTCCCCTCATGCGACCCTCTCCGTCCAAAACAAAGAACTTCATACCTCCATGCCTTGCGGTGCAACACGCTGGTGTCTATTTCGAGAAGCGAACTCCTCGGTCTCATAGTTCCCTGGCAGTCAAGCATCGGCAGTTTCCATTCTGCAAAAATCTTCCAACAAGTTCTAGAGGCTCGGGCAATGAAATGAATGAATCATCGGCTTTTTCAGAGGAAAAGAAGGATGAATGTGAAAGTTCGTCCAACGATGACGTGAAAACGATGGAACCTAACGCCCCCTATTTGGCAAGACTTCCTGATGAGTCGGTCATCATGTCGGAAGAAAAGATTGCCTCATTGAGCCATATATCACAAATGTATCATACCAAAATACCATCCAACGAGGAAGATGTCAGACAGCCACATTTCGTACTTCGATTTATACGCCTCATACTAAGAGTGGCAATCTTTGATTTCCCCCTGACGATGTTATTTTTGGCGGTCGTTACCGTTACGATTCTTCATATGGTTCATGACAAGTACTTGGCAAGACAACTTGAAATGATGACATTCCATGTTACAGATCGTCCTTATCATGAGTATACGTACTATGAACGTGACTGCAATCTAGATGAGGAAATATCCGCAACGTCTAGAGAAGAATTAATCCTACCGAAGAATACTACGGCGGAAGAATGCGTGGCACATCAAATGAAACATGGTGTGTCAGTTTATCAAGATCTTTTGACACCCGAAACGATGCATGAACTTCGAGAATTCATCGTACAAGAAAATCCGAGACAAAAGGGATGGTATGTGATTCAGAATGAAAACCGATATAGTTGGGGTATTGATGTCAATATGCATCCAGCGATTAAGAAATATTGGAAGGAATTAGGTTCGAACGAACTACTCGTTCGGGGGATCCACGCAATTGTCGGTCCTGATCCTGCCATTATTGAATTTACTGCAATTACTGCAGCATATGGAGCGAAGGATCAAGGTGATCATCAAGATGTGATTGCACCTGGGAATGGTATCAAATATGCACATTGTAAGTCCTTCGATTTTTTTCTCTCCTGATTGCATCAAGTCATCTGTGACCGATACATGATACTGACAATCCCCTCTCCTGTCTATCTGCTTTAGCCTATGTACCGTCGTACTCTTTGTTCATCCCACTTCAAGATACCACATATGACATGGGAGCCACGCATGTCTGTCCAGGGACACACCTATGCGGAGATGGCGTAGCCGACCAATGTCCCAACCACAACATTGCCATGTCAGGTGAAGCCGATCTTTGGCCAAAAGGGTGGGGTGCATTGGTGAATCAACAGACGTTTCATAAGGGTATGGGACACTCGAAGGAGGGAGGGTTGGATCGAGTCGTCATCATTTGTACGTTTGCACCTCGACCGCAAACCTTTCGAGGCCTCGAAACACGATTGATTGGTCATGGTGGTAGCTACTCCATTGAATGGTCAAGCTGGGGTCATACGTTTTCCGACTTTGTGAACGCCGATGAACGTATGTGGGAACCCTTGAAGACGATGCGAGCACTCGGCTTAGTCAAGGGCCATGGATGGAATGTCATTCACACAGCATCGATGCGCATCGCCAATGACGACAACGGGTAAGTCCTCCTCCCCGGAAGAAGCAGATTGGGGTCTTCATCTACGTACGAGCCTTTCGTGGTCTAATCCAGATTGTCACAGGTATAGAAAGTCTGATTTGGAGGACTTTGTTGAGAATGGTGGGTTCAAATTCCTACCCACAAAGTGGCAAGGCGCACTTCCAAAAAACAACAAAGAATCAGACCCGAACCTTGCCAAGATTGATCATGTATGGTATGACTTCTTGATCGGGACATTGAAACGAACAGAGAACGGCCTTAGACAATTGTACGTTGTAACAGTCTCATCTGTCGCAGTGCTATGGCTCATTTGGGATTTCATACGATTCGCTTGGTGTGATCGATCAAGGCACAGCAGTGCCTTTCTCGGTGGCCTCGTGCGTATCTTCCTACTGAATTCTATGGTGGTCATCTTGGGCTTCATCGTTATGGGTATCATCGACGAATCCAATTGGGCCAAGGACATCGCCGCTGGTCGATCCTACAGACTCCCCCCGCAGCGTAATGTGACACAGGATAGCTACGCAGATGCTGTTCTTCCGACTCAAAGCGATGTATTAATCGCTCCTGAATATGCTGCAGAACATCTTGGTGGATACGGTCATGTTCTCGACTACGCTCATCCAGGCAACGTCAAGTGGAATGAGGCACTTCGTTTGCATGGTTCCGCCTATAGAGCTTTCTCGAGTGATCTCCAGTTGAAGTTTTGCCAGTCACTTCTGGACTCCTTCCAAACGGAATCTCGATTCTTGAAGCAAAATCAAGACCGCACATACGTGTCGATTGAGGACCGAAACGAGCTCTATGATATCTGCCATCGAGATCTCATTGCATCTACCGACAAGAAAGTCTTTGAAATGATGCGTGGACTCAACTCCCTCAAAACAACGGCAGCCCTTGGTCGATTTGCCAATACGGCTATGCAAAGTACGCATAGTCCACTACATTTGAAGAGTTGGGAAAAAGTCTTTGTTCCAAGACGCTCATGGAAAGTGAAGTCTGACTCTACGAATTCTGTTCGAGCCTTTCATATTCGAGGAGGACTAACGTCCAAGTCAGGTTCAAGAAGTAAGGGAGTCCGAAGTTTGGGTTCTTCGATTTTAGGACCACGTGAATCAGTGGAACCGTATCCGTTGGCATGGGTTCGTGAAGGCGATGTCGTAGAGGCTTTGCCTAAATGCAGCGGGGCCTGTAAGTCGACAGTGAAGATGGCTTTTGGGACTGAGTGACTGATTTGGGGGTGGACCCTTATCCTTGCTGTTTCTTGTGTTCAATTTGTAGATTTCTATCGTGCTCGAGTGGTGGGGATCCTCCCCCCGGAAGCAAATTTTGACCTTGTGTTTGACGACGGTGAAGAAAACTCTGATATTTCCGTTCGATGTCTCCGTCCTTTTGAACCCTTTCGGCTTGATGAGGAGGTCCAGGTTCGGGAAATCGAGGAAGACGAGGATACATGGTACGAAGCTACGATCATCCGGATAAGTCACAATGCCGATGGGAATCCAGTATGTGATGTCAAATTTCCTGATACGGATGACCTGTTGACGGATATCGAATCTCATAACATCCGACGAATTATTAGCCTAAAGGAGGGGGAATCCATTTCTGCTCGCTTTGGTGATGGAGATGAATGGTTTTCTGGTATTATTTTGCAGTCCAATAGTGACGGAAGTTACTCGATTGAATATGATGATGGTGATGTGGAGGAGAATGTTCCTATTGGTAGGATACGAATCAATCGTCGACGGTAAAAATGGTCGCCCCTTTCCTCCGCCTTTTTTAAGGATCTTGTAAAGTGTTACCAAAATGATTGATGATAGTATTCCCCATACATTAAGAATTATCATCGTCGATTGGGTCTGGCAGTACCGGGCCGCATGATATATGATGCCCAATCCATGAACGACATATGAGTACACAGCCTCATTTCGTTCCCGTTCGTGCAGGTATGGATAGTCCCTGACATGGGGTTCCCCCCAACTCACAAAATGTGCTGTATAGTAGTAACTGTCAGTTCTAGGTAGTTTGTCATTCTACGTGGGGTTCGTATCGGAGCTTGTGGTCTACTACGGTAGGAAGATTTCACAAGGTTTGGTGACAGCCTAGTACGGTGCCCCACCGCCAGTCCCAAAGGGGTGCTGGTGGCGCGTGCCAAAGGACGGTATTTGGCGGGTTGGCCGGCGCACCGGGGTTCGGGTAGATAGCCGTAAATAGGATGGTCGGAGTTCCCTTCGCGGTTCTCGCCGCGTTCTCACATACAACGCTGGTTGCGGTTGGATTCTGATATGTCATACCAAAAAAATTGTTGTTCAGAGTTATTTGAGTCGGATGTCGGTGGATCTTACAAGACCTTCCATCATCCTTCACAAACACCCACATCATGGCTACCACCATCATCAACAACGATAGTAGCGAGGAGGATTTTGGTGAAGAAAAAAAGGAGGATTATCCGATCTCTCCTGAGACGTCACTAATGAAGAAGGAGGTGGATGAAACAACAGAAGTCACTGCGAGTACGATAATGACTACTACTACGACGCCTGCAGTTGAGACGCCTACTGCAGACCTTTCGTCTCAAAGTTCGACTACTACATATTTCTTCCTTTCTGTATTCTCATTGGGTGTCCATTCGATATTATTTCTTTTATTCCTTGGTTGGGGATTTGCCTATTGTTTACAATCGGTCCATGATGATTACTTTGTACCGATTGTTCAGCGGGCAAAAAGAACGAATCAAGATTTGGAAAAGGAAGTGACGTATTATAAGCGACAATGTAATGCAATGGATATATCTGCTGGTGTATCGGATGCAGAAGATTTATTTATTCGATCCAATTCGACAAATTATGGTGTCGATCAGATGATGACACATGGATCGGTCTTATTTCCAGATTTATTATCACCTGATACTGTTACAGAATTACGAAAGTTCGTCGTTGCGAAGAATGCTGCTATATTAGGGACGCCTGCAGAATTCCCTGTATCACAGGGATATCGACGTATCAGTTATGGGATTGAAGCGACGGAAGATCCTGCAGTCATCCGTGCCTTGAAGGAAATCCATGATAATATCAACTTACAACACCTATTAGAAGGCCTCCTGGGAGAGAACCCTGCCCTAACGGAGATTACTGCCATCACTGCTCAATATGGATGTGAAGCACAGGCATGGCATCCCGATGTAAAGCCAGATGGGAATGGTGTCATGTTTGGTCGGACCTACTCCCATTCCTATTCCTTGTTTATCCCCCTTCAAGATACGACAGGAGAGATGGGTGCGACAGATCTTTGTGCTGGTACCCATTATTGTGCTACTATGGACCTACATGAATTATGTGATCAAAATAGAATCGGTATGCATCAAGTGTCTGGTCTTGGATATTGGCCTGCCGGGTCTGCAGCGTTATTCAATCAACAAGTATGGCATCGAGGTGCTGAACACGCCGATATGGATGCTGAAGATCGAGTTGTCTTTATTATCAGTTTTCTAGCACGACCAAATGATACAAGACAATTATCACGTGGAACCTATTTCCATATGAAGTGGAATATGTGGTACGTCTGATGGAGCTCTATTTCCACGTGTGGTCACTTACATGTTTGTGAACCAGGCTCCCTAACTTCTTTTTGTTTGTTTTCTTCCTTTTCGTTCCCTTTGGATAGGGGTCATACATGGGCAGATTTAGATGATACTGTACGATTCATGTCATGGCCATGGAATATCCTCACATGTTTACACATTTGGCGACCGGCAAAGAATGGCTGGGGGTATGATTTGATTACAGCAGCCGCTATGCGGATTGCGAACAATCAGCCTGGGTGTCAAACGGACGACTTGGAAAATTTTTTGAGCACCCTTGATCGGAATGGTTTCCCCGCATGGTTAGATGGGACTATCGATTTCGATCGGGATGATGCATGGCAGGTTTATATTCGAGAAACGATTGCCAACATATTGAATTTTTCTTATACAGTGAATGTGAAGGCTTCGATATTTTACTTGGGCTATGTACTACTATTTTCGGCTATCGAGCTGGCAAGTGGACGATCAGGACTCCGTACCCTTTGGGGAAATACAAAAGGTGTCATGTTGACGCATGGTACTGTACTGGCTGTGGTCCTCTATGTGCTTTCCTATGTTCGTGAACAGTCATACGCCAAAGACATCACGGAAGGACGGATGTTGATGAGACCTTTCCCCCCTGTACAAGTCGCGTTAGTTCATGACCCGGCTGTCCCTGACGGACGAGTGACGTTGCCGACTAGACAAGATGTATTATTCGGTGGACGACTTGATGCGAAGACTATTGGAGCCTACAATCGATGGTTAGAATTCCATCCCGGGAACCAGAAATTGCGAAACAGTGCTACAGCCAACGGAGGACCGTCTTTGTACCGATCGTACTATAAGGGTCTTCCACCGGTATTTGCACGTGCTTTGTTGGATACGGTTATGGAACCCATCGTTCAGGAGGGTGGAAGAATCCTACACCAAGACTATCGAGATGGTGACTGGTTGCATGCCGAGCAGGAAGTCACAGATGCCACGATACAAAAGGCATTATACGTCGGTCTCGAAGGCCCGATGTATGAGCTTCATCAAGAACTTCACTTTATGCTTGGCGATGCACGTTTCGGTTCTTCCAGGGAGACCTCCATGGCTCGGACTTCGCTTGGCTTCCTTGGTGACTTGGAACGCAAATTGTTCAGTCGATTCGTCCTGACAAACACTACCGAAGGAGAAAACAAACCCGGAGAGTCAGCTGGCTTAGGTTCCAGTCTCAGTGTGCGTACATTTGCGACATTGCAAGCGACCGAACCACTTACCGAGGCCCTGCATCAAACTAGAGACTGGATGGGAAGATGGACTTCTATCAAGTTGAAGAAAAACATATTTACGGTCGGTGAAGAAGTCTATTTTTCGGCCCCTGGATCTCCAAATTCGATTACTTTCCCTGCCACGGTCGCTCATGTCGACGAAGTTGAGGAAACGGTCGATGTAGCTGTCTATAGTGCCGGCGTAATGGAGCTTGGAGAGGCCATGTTGACCATTCCGTGGTCTTCTGTGCGAAAGGCGAAGGCCCTGTATGAAGACTCAGAAGTTTGGGGAGACTTTGAGAATAATGGAGAATACTTTTCGGGCACCATAGCCACGATGCGCCCAACGGGGGAAGTAGACATTGAGTACGATGACGGTGAATTCGAAAGTTGGGTACCAATGGACAGGTATCTTCCTAAGTTATAGTCTGAAACCTAGAAACAATGCCTTCTATGCCAAAATTCAATAGACTATCATATTTCGTCCTGAAATGATGGAGGGTCAGCACCTCTCACAAAGGTAATAGGCGAGTTGACGGGTGAGTCAGCGGAATAGATATGAATAGTAGAGGGTGGATCCCGCGATCTGTGGCTGTCGTTATCGTTGGTAAAGAAAGATGCCCAGGATTCATCTAGGCCAGAAGCTGAACGTGTAGCTACGACGGGTGCCTGCCAATCGGGTTGGCTTTTAGTTTCTTCCGACGGTGGTTCGACTGGTACCTGATAGTTTTCCTTGTCCTCGAACTGCTTCGAGGGTAGTCTTATCCTTGGTGTCGTTGGAGTGGCTGGTGGTGTTTTCCGTGAACTTGCATCCATAGGACTTGGTTGTTGTGGAATTTTCACATTTTCAGTAAAGTGGACATGTAATCGAACTCTTCCAGAAATAAAACGTTTGATATAGGCATTGTTTTGTAGACGACGAGCAACCACTGTCATTGTTTTTCGCGATTTTTTTTAATGGTGAGACTTTGATGCTTCTAGTAGAGCCGAAAAACAGCGAGTAAAGAAGAAGCACTTACAATCGGAAGGAAGGCTTGTCCAGTTTCGTCCATCACGGACACCGAAAACACTTTCGACAACATTGTCGATATCCTCAGGTTCCAAATGAATATCACCAAAGTAAGACGCTGTATTGTCAATACCTGCAGAAAGAGGACACATCGTTAGATCCTGGGTAGGACACGAGCAACGAACTCTCGCATGTCGATTGAATAACGTACTTATCAGGACATCATGAAGACCTTTCGGTGTTAATTTCCCTTCACCTCGTTCATCATGGACATGAAAGGCGAACCGGAGAGTAGAGGAAACGTCATCCTCCGCGAAACACGCCAAAGGAGTAATTCCGACTGAGAACTTCCGGGCAGGAATCTCACCCATATCATGATGATCCCACATCGTAAATAGTAAATCGAATATTTGTAAGGCAGTTGGTTGTGTGATCTTGGCTCGAGATAGCGCTAGGTCAAAAAACTCTCTGCTGACAAACCCTTTCCTATCTGAAAAGGCTCTCAAGTTTTCCGACAATTTGATGATTTGATGTCGTTCCAGCCCCAGCTGACAAGCGACTGCCATCATAGCAAGTGGACTCATAACGGACGATTGTTGGTTCCCCATGATGCTAAAAAGCGACCCCTAATGAAATTCCGAAACGATGATGTATCTTCCTGGTGGGATTGTCCTGTAGAGAGATAATGAGTTTTTGTGGTTCACTGGTGGAAGCGAGGATAAATGTTGTGAGCGATGTTGGCAGCAATGAACGCCGCGCGTTTAACATTAGAATATACAATGTTAAGATTATTTTATGCTCGCTGACCAATCAAGAGGTCACATTTGTCGCTTCAGACGTCTATTGAGACACAAGTAATCGACATATAAGCGAATTGCCTATTGCCAGTCACCCGAAATCCTGTGGTGCCACTAACAGTAAACCGGCAAATGGCAGAGACATGAGTTGTTACCTTTGATGCCTTGGGTTCCCGTGTCCTTACCTCTTGTAGTATCATCCATTCATATCTAACGATGTCTGATACCACATCAAGACCAGAACATTCTAGATTATTGCAAGAAATATTAAGTCAAAGAGATGTTTCTGAATTCTTTGAGGGGACATGGCAACGCAAACCCGAAGTCTTTCCGTTTCTCGAATATCCAGGACGTCAAAACGGAGATCATGTGACGAGCGGTAGCGGTGATGGGAGTTGGAATCACGAACGTATGAGCCATACACCCTTACGCGAAATGGTAGATCAACGATGGTACCTTCTTCGACAGTTGCTCCATAGTGTGGAACGTCTCAAGTTGAGTCTTCCCGAACATGAACGACCACTCATTTTTCATGAACGTGAATTGCAGACGAGTGAAGATACGGAAGCCTTGTACGGGAGTAGTCTATTCTCACCGTACCTGAACGGATGTTCGATCGTCGTCAATCATGGTGATCTCCTTTCACCTTGGATTGCGGCAGCTTGTGAAGACTTACAAAAGACATTTCCCCATGCCTATGCCAACTGCTATGTGACGCCACCCCACTCGCAAGCTGTCCCGCCCCATGCAGATGACCGGGATGTCTTTGTCATTCAATTGGTTGGCTCGAAAGATTGGAAGGTGTATGGGATAGTTCCAGTACCGTTCCCGTACCCACAGGAGCAGGTTGGGAAGCAAGGACTTGAGGTTCCACCACCGATACTTAATGGACCATTAGCGATTTCAACAACATTGAGGCCTGGTGATGTCCTCTACATGCCACGAGGGTTTGTCCATGAGGCATCCTGTAGTGATTCTTTGAGTTTACATGTGACCGTCGCCTTGGCGACACATGATTGGTCCTTGGCGGGATTGATGTCCATAGCTACCGAAGCTATTTTGACACGTACTGTGGAGTTTCGAAAGTCAATTTTGCCTTTAGCACCAGTAAATGACGTGCATGCATTACAACGAAAGGTTGATATGGCGATGGAAATGTTTCGTAAAGAGATTACAGCCGAAAATATTCTGGAAAATCTAAAGTTCCGTCTGGACAAGCATAACCATCGTGCCTTTTCAGTGCGGACACAGTTGATCCGCGAAGCGGATTCGTCTCAACAGGGATCCAATGACAATCCCTCACCAAACACAGGTTTTCTGGGTTTCAAGTCTCCCTATCCAGCAGCAACAGCAACAGCCCTATCATCGTCGTCTTCCTATTCCCCACCTCTATCATTCAACAGTCGGATACGAGCCTCGACTCCCGAAGAGCGAGCTATGGTACAATCAAGGGCCGATACGTCAGGAACCACCGCCAATAATATCAATCGAGGTCTTGCCGTCCGAGAGAATATAGCCGATTCGATCATGGGAATTCTTGCAAAGGTAAAGGCGGAACCATCAGTAACGTACTCAGTCCTTGACCTTCGAAGCTTGATGCCTACCGAAAATGATATGGTCTGTGACCTTACTCTATTGAGTCTCGCCACTCGCGCAGTGGAGTTGGGTGCATTTTGCTGGGTGACAGACTAACATGCCCTCTAGGCATTTGCACTATTTTGAAGTCTGAGTTCTTGTTGACCTTTGATATCCTCGAGGTCTGTATTGATCTCCACGAAATCCGAGTGGAGGGGGCGGGACTCACATTTTTTGGTTGTCTGCCTTGGGACTCTCTCTCTCGAACTCGATCTCTCTCCAATCTTGTTTTGGAAGCAATGTTTGGGGAGACATGAAATTCTGTCGATGTTAACGAATAGAATCGAGCGTTGCCGACTCCTTGAAACGATAAAGTCATTATTCTTCACTACCATAGGCGTGTATAGAGAGATAGTGCTACGTTAATAATAGCACAGTTAGTCTGTCACAACGGTTGAAGTAACCACAGCAGTAGTAGTCGTGATAGTAGCATCATCATCATCATCATCATCATCATCATCATCATCAAC
>Ga0194115_10006548_pt1 | contig 11788 bp, 14 predicted proteins | sample TA2MahsurfametaG_3_FD_148656 | JGI IMG/M metagenome (GOLD analysis project Ga0194115, IMG submission 148656) | Freshwater microbial communities from Lake Tanganyika, Tanzania - TA2015002 Mahale S4 surface | ecosystem: Environmental > Aquatic > Freshwater > Lake | place: Tanzania: Lake... | reverse complement strand
TTAATATTCATTAAATTCCAACCTCCTTTTTGCTTTTCAGCTCTACCTAATGTTCCAGAATTTTGACCTTGAACACCACCAAAAGTTGAAACTTGCCCATCAAAACTACTATCTCCTCCTTTTTTTACTTTTTTCTTTCCTCCAGCTTGATTATCGTATCCGTTAATATTTCTTAAAAAATCACTCCATGATAGTTTTGATCGATCAAAAATGCTATTCTGTCCATTAGTACTAGCATTTCCTCCTTTTTTTACTTTCTTCTTCCCTCCAGCTTGAGTAGCATAAGTTATACCCATGTTTGTATCAAGGAATTTTTCTGTCAATGGATTCATAGGTTCTGCAACACCTGAACCAGTTAATGCATAACGTTCGTTTGGATTAGATAGATAAGCAGTACCAGGATAATCATTTACAGTAGAAGCCTTGGAGTAATCTCCAATTTTATTTCCACCTTTTTGAGATTTCTTAGACTTCTTAGATTTCTTTTGCCCACCATACATTGGAGAAGTCTGAGTTTTATAATAATTTTGCGGATAAACTGGATAACACATTCCATCTCCTGATTGAAATGGTTTATTAAAACTCACCATAGGATCATTCATATTAATCTATTATGAGAAATAAAAACGATTTAAAAATAAATTCTTTAATTTAAATAATGTCTTCCATTATTGAGAAAAATGGCTCAATCGATGATTTTATAGAGAATCTTGTTAGTTCTCCTCCTCAATCTCCTAAATCACTTCATCTTAAAATAGAAACAGATGATTTTGAAAATACATTTCAAGTATTAGTAGAAATTTTTACTAAATCTATGAAATATTTATATGGTGATTCCAGAGGTAGAGTTGATTTAGATAAAATGAATCAAACGATTTTAGATACAATGTCTCAGTATTACCAGAGTTTTGGATTCAATATATACGTGGATAAAATAGAGGGTGCAAATATAACATCTTATGGAGCAACTGAAAAAACTCCTGTTAATGAGAATGATTTAAAAGCCCAATGTCTTAAAATTCAAACTAAAGAGAATATGTATGTAATCTATTTTGATCGAATGCAAGAAAACTAAAAATATATATTTAAATTAGAACATAATGAAAATAGCATATTTTGCATGGGGATCTCTTCTTTGGGATAGTGATGGATTAAATTTACAAACATTTTGGAAGAAAACAAATATTCGTCTCCCTCTAAATTTCTCAAGAATTTCGGATAATAGAAATGGAAGGCTAACTCTAGTAATCGATAATAAAGATGGTATTTTAAATCCAATTTATTATGCAATAACAAAAACAATTAATCTAAATAAAGCAATTCAAAATATAAAAATAAGAGAGGGAACAATCTCAAGATATATTGGATATATTAATCTAAAAAATGATACTTCTAGATATTCTGAGAGATTATCAAAAGAAGACATTGAGTCATTCAAATCTTTTGCACTTAAGCATAAAATAGATGCAATTATATGGACTGACTTATATCCAAATTTTAAAAATTTTAGTACAGAAAATGCACTGAAATATATTGAGAATAAGAAAAAAGATACAATATTATATAATAAAATAATTGAATATATAAATTTATGCTGTATTCATGGTAATATTAAAACACCAATTACAAAAAAGTTTTTATGAAAATTAAAAAAATTTATTCATAATTTTCATGAAAATTTATTCACAATTTTTGTGAAAATTAGCATAATTTTCATGAAAATTCAACCGTTATTTTTACATTATGTTTGCTGACGCTTTTGGAAGCAGATATAGATAATTCATGCCTCTTTTTTCTCTTCTTTTCTTGTTTATCTATTTTTTCTTTCTCAGATAACTCAATATTTTTTCCATTGGATCCTTCTATTTTTAGAGAATTATTCATATCAGCTTCTATTATTTCAAGATTATCATTTATATAATCTAAAACATGATTTTCAATAGCCCATCTAAAAAAATTCAATTGCCCAACTGTTGTCAGCAGCTCATTCCCTTTCCCATAAATAAAATTAATCCGTTCTCTCCGACAAAAAGGATCAAATTGTTTTTTAGAATAAGCTTTTAGTTGATTTTTATAATCTAAATGAACTATTAATTTTTGAGCCTTACCATCTCTTTGATAATGAATTACTGTATTATGTTTTTTACAAAAATTAGTTACGAACCAATCTAAAACTCGCAAAGATATTTTTGACACACCATTTACAATTGGAATTAAAATATTTATATTCTTTTCATCCAAATAAAATTTAGAAAGAGATGACATTAATAAATCAATCTTTGAAAGAACAGTTGAACATTTTCGTACTTCCGTCATTACCTTAATTTAAATATATTCCAATTCCTTTAAGTAAGATGGCAAAAAAGTGTAATTTTTTTGAGTGTAAAAATAAAATTCAGTCAATTGCGCTAGATTGTCCGAAATGTAAAAATTTTTATTGTTCATTTCATCGATTACCAGAAAAACATGAATGCAAATTTTTGGAGGAAATTAAAGAAAATGCTAAAAAAGATAATATGAAGGTGCTAATGGAGAATAAATGCGAATCTAAACAATTATAATATTAATAAATAATATGCTTGCATATGGATATACTCAAATCAATATCTCCAATTTAACAGAAATCTCTAAGAAAGGCAATAACTTTTATAATTTCAAAGGCATAAATTTTCTTTGTAAAATGAATCCAAAAAATACAAAAATTGTTTTTATATTTCATGGTGCGCGCACAAATAAAGATAAAGTAATTTTTCGTGGTTTTGATTACCAAATAGAAGGTACTGATATTATTTGTATTTCAGATTATTTAATTACTATTTATCAAGATTATACTGTTAATTGGACACTATCAACTAAAAAACATAATACAGATATAATTTATTATGAAATTATTAGTACATTATTACAGAAAAAATATAAAAAAGTATTATTTACTGGTACATCAGCAGGAGGATATCCAAGTATAAAATTCGCTTGTTATTTTCATGCAATTGCATTAGTTTCTAATAGCCAAATTTATTTAGAAAATTACTGTGGATTTCAAAGATTAAAAAAAATGTTAGAATCTTATGATGATACAGTTATTTATGAAAATAAAGAGATTGAAAAAATTATTCAAAATAATAAACCTAAAAAAATAATTATTTACAATAACAAAGATGATATAACTTACGAACGAGATATTTTACCATTTATAGAATTTCTTAAAAATAAGAATCTATCACATTATTTTGATTTTCATATTTTTTCATGGACAGGACCAATTCCAGAAGGAAAGACACATCATCATATCCAATTTCCTGAAAATAAAAAACATCTTGAAATTTTGAATAAAGAATTATAAAGTATTTTTTCCATAATATTTGATAATTATTTTTATCTACTAATGCAACTCTATCTAAATTAGATAAATTTTTGAAGTTATCTAAAAAATAATTAATCATTATTATAATAGAATATGAATGCATATGGTTATACTCAAATAAAATTACCAAATTTAGAATTAATCTCTAAAACAGATAATCATTTTTATAATTATAATGGCATAAATTTTCTTTGTAAAATGAATTCAAAAAATAAAAATATTGCAATTATATTTCATGGTGAAAGAACAAAAAATGATAGAATAATTTTTAGGGGATATGATTATGAAATAGATGGAGTAGATATTATTTGTTTTTGTGATTATTTACTAGGTGTTTATGAAGATTATAAAATAAATTGGACACTTCCAACTAAAAAATACAATACTAACCCTATCTATTATGAAATTATTGGATATTTATTACAAAAAAAATATGATAAAGTTATTTTTACAGGTACATCCGCGGGTGGATATCCAAGTATAAAATTTGCATGTTATTTTCATGAAATTGCATTAGTAAGTAATAGTCAGCTTTATTTAGAGAAATATCCTGACTTCCAAACTTTATTAAAAATGTTAAATTTTCATAATGATTCGGTAATTTATGAAAATAAACAAATAGAAAAAATAATTCAAGAAAATAAACCTAAAAAAATAATAATTTACAATAACAAAGAAGATTCAAACTATGTTCAAAATATTATTCCATTTTTTAGATTTATTACTAGAAATAATTTAACTTTATTGTTTGATTTTCATATTTTTTCGTGGGATGGACCAATTCCAGAAGGAAAAACACATCACCATATTCAATTTCCTGATAATAAAAAACATTTAGATATTTTGAAAAATACTTTTCTATAAATATAAAATATTCACATTTATTATAAATGCCACAAATTGGAGGTAAGGATGCAAAACGACATTTCACCGTTGTTATGGGAGATAAAGAGCATGGACTTTATGTTTCTTCAACGCCATCTTCTGCAGCAAAAAAAGCAGTAACAAAACTATGTGCGGCAAATAAAGGCAAAAAAGTGGAATTCCATATTCGTGAAATAACTCAAGGTTCTAAAAAGAAGACTTATGGGCCTTATGAAGGATATGTTGAGAAATTTAAGAAGCCCATAGAACACAAACAAGTTGCAAAATTACTTAAAAAAACAAGTAAAAAAATGAGAGGAGGTGCAGAAAATTCTACAAATAACCAACCTCAATATAGATATAATGATTTAAGTGGTATTGCATCAAATGATTTACTAGGTTTAAAAAAAAATGCTGAAGAAAAAAGACAAAAAGTAACAGAATTACAAAAAATTGCAAATCAAAAAAGACAAAATGCAAATCAATTACAAAAAATTGCAAATCAAAAAAGAATAGAAGCAGAACAAGCTAATCAAATTGCTAAAATATCTAAAGAAACATTAAATGCACTAAACCACAAGTCACCGAACATATAGAAAAAAAATAGATTTACTATTGAATTGAATACCGAAGTTTTCCTTCTATAATTAAATTTCCAAATTCATATGAATCCTTTGTAGTTGATAAATGTGTCTTCACTTTCCATAATTTATTATTAAAATATTTTTTTGAAATTTGCCGAGTATTCACCATATCGGCTTGAATGAATATTCACGATTACTTGACCATCTTTCTCCATTATTTTTGGTAAATAGTCAAAAATAGTAAATATTGACTCGTCTATACCACTAACTTTGAAACAATCAATCATAATTTTATTATATTTTTTATTGCATTTATTTACAAAAGAATTCAGATCAATATTATGAATTTTTATTTTCAAATTTGAATCAATTGAATCTTTGAGAACAGGATAAAAATATTTTTTATATTGTTGAATAACAACCGCAGATAAATCAATACAATCAAGTATTGATTTTCTTTTTGGTTTAATCGCCGGAAATATTGTTCCACCACCTAATCCTGCTAATAAAATTTTATTATTTTTATTTTTATTACATAAATCTGCCATTTTTTGAGTATATAGGCAAACCATTATATTTGGATTATTCTCATCTAATTTAGATTCATTTATATTATCAAAATCTAAGTAAAATATCGGTTTTTTCATATCTAGTGATTACATTTGCTCCAATAACAGGATCATATTTTTTTTCTAAAATATTCATATTTATTTTTTAATAATATTATTTAGAATTTAATTAAATCCAAATTTAAAATTAAATTACCGAATTCATATGAATCTTTTGCATTTGATAAATATGTTCTAATTTTCCATAATTTTGGATTCAAAAATTTTTTAATTTTCCGTAAATTATTCGAATATTTCCCAAATCTACTTGAATGAATATCTATTATAACATTACCATCTTTTTCCATTATTTTTGGTAATTCATCAATAATACTAAAAACTGATTTATCAATTCCATCAAGTTTGAAACAATCGATAATAATTGTATTATATTTCTTTGTACAATTTTTTATATAAGATTCTATACCAATATTATAAAAATTTATTTCATTTATATTTGGGTCAATTGAATCTTTCATAATTGGATAAAAATATTTTTTGAATTGTTTAATAACACAAGAAGATATATCTAAGCAATCAAGAGTTGTTTTATTTTTAGATTTTAAAGCAGGAAGGATTGTTCCCCCACCTAAACCTGCTAATAATATTCTATCATTTTTATTTTTATTACATAAATTTGACATTACAATATTAAATTGAAAAATCATTTTTTTAGGATTAGTCTCATCTAATTTAGATTCATTTATAATGGTTTTTCATATCTTGTGATTACATTTGCTTGAATAACTGGATCATATTCTTTTTGTAAAATTTTCATATATATATTATTCCATTAAAATAATTATGCAAATTTGGTTTATTTTGGCACATTCTTACTCTCAAGGCATCTCAAAATCCGGTAAAATCCCCTGGAATTGTAAAAAAGACATGAGTTTTATGAAATCAATAACAACCGCACCTGGTTTAAAAAATGGGCTTTTAATGGGACGAAAAACATTTGATTCTATTGGCAGAATTCTACCCAATCGTGAAAATATTATTGTTTCCAGTCAGCAATTAGATACAAATGCCCACGTTGTCGTCTCTATTTCCGCTGGGATAGAAAAAGGCAAAGAATTAGGACTAGATATTTTATGGGTATTTGGTGGGGCAACCATATATGAAGCATTTTTAGAAGAACCACAATTTAGCCAGCTTATCGATGGATTTATTATAACAACAACACCTGAGCGCAAATGCGATACATTTATTCAAAGGAATATCTACCAATTTATAGAGAAATACCAATATACTTCAATATTTCCTCCGAGAGTTTTAGAACGCGTTGAAGATGGGGTCTATGAGCTAAGTATTTACAGTCGGCTTCCAAAAGTAAAAAAAGAATGGGATTCTATCATTAGTGCTTTAGAAGGTAATACAATAGATAAATCTTATTTAGAACTAGTAAAACGCATTTTCTCCCAAGGTAATTGTCGTGAGACACGTAATGGCACCACTATTTCTAAATTTTGTGAGAATATTACCTTTGATTTATCAGAAGGTTTCCCCCTATTAACCACAAAAAAAGTATTTTTTAATGCTGTAATTCGTGAATTATTATGGTTTATAAAAGGAGACACAGATGCTCGCCATTTGGAAGCCCACAATGTCACCATTTGGAGTGGGAATACATCAAAGGAGTTTCTTGAGAAAAATAATTTGCCATATGAAGAGGGAATTGGAGGACCGATTTATGGATACCAATGGCGTAATTTTGGTCAAGAATATGAATATAAAGATAAAAATGGAGAAATACAAAAAACTCCAGGTGTAAAACATGGGGTAGATCAATTACAATTTATTATTGATGAGCTACGAACGAATCCAATGAGCCGCCGCCTTTTCATGACAGGTTGGAATCCAAACCAGTTGAACCAAATGTGTCTGCCACCCTGTCATATTAGTTATCAATTTTATGTGGAAAATGGGCGCCTTTCTTGTATGATGTTGCAGAGAAGTGCTGATGTATTCCTTGGGCTACCATTTAATATCGCAAGTGTAGCATTACTTGTTCATTTCGTTGCAAATATTGTAAGCTTACAGCCAGGCAAAATTCACATTTCAATTGGAGATGCACACATTTATGAGGACCATTTGGAGCCAATCCGCGTCCAATTGGAACGCAGTGGGATGGACTATGATTTGCCAAGATTAATATTGAAGAAGAAACCTATGAAAATGGAAGATTACGAATTTGAAGATGTTGAAATACAGAATTATAAGAGTCATCCACCAATAAAAGCAAAAATGTTGGCTTAAAAAATAATCTTGCATAACAATATGACAGATAAAGTTCTGGAGAAATACCATAAATCTCTTCAAAAAATGGAAATGAAATCAAGTCTTAAAGGATTATTAAAATTACCCAACATTTGTGATAAATTTGAAAACCGATATATTAAATTTGAAAGACTTTTGTTAAATTTTATAAGAAAAAAAGAATATGACCCAGTAAAATGTTTGAAAATTGTAAAGAAAGTTGAAAAATCTACTGAATATATTGACCTCTTAGATAATTGCCTAATTCATAAATTCAAACAAATTGAAAAAATATACAAAAATTATTCAAAAAAAATAGATAAAATACTTTTTACAAGCATTCAGATGGTTGAACATATGGCTAAAAACGATAAAATGAGTAGATTTATATCTTTTTTAAAAAAAAAAATAATTTCATTAATTAAAAAAAATGAGCGATTTATTGAATTTATGAAAAAAAATAAGAAGGCTCTAGATGAATTAAAAAAGAAAGATAAAAAAGCGTATATAACATTTTTTGTTGTTCGATATAGATTAGGATGCTTCGTTCTACCTTAAACCAAAGTCTGATTCTATTAACTTTTCTGCATCTTTTTTCCCCGATTCATTATATAAAATAGTCAATTCCATTGTAAAATTCTTATACGCGATTTTAGTCGTAATATCGCGTAATATTATCCCACAACTACTTACTTCTCCCAATTGTGGTAATTTAGCAATTTTTTTTATAATACTTGATTTCGGTTCTAAATAAGCATATGAAAAATATTCACAAACATGTTCAAGTAATTGCTGATTTTTTTTAGTAACTGGGATTTTTATGGATAATTTCTGCGAAATAACATCCACCGCTTTCACCCATTTTTTACTATTTATCTTCCAAATTTTTCCATCATTTCCAATAAGCATGTCATTATTTTTATAATATGTAGCGGAAATACTGGGACCAATTCTATCTTTTTTGATATTTAATTGGGAAATCGTATTTTTAATAAATTTAGCAAGTGCTTGATTTTTTGCGGGGGAATCCAGTGAATATCCTGCCTTTAAATATTCTTCGATCATGAAAGATTGTTCCCAATAATTCGAAATTGGTTTATAATTTACTCCATCAATTACGAAAAAGTTATTCGGTGATATTTTATGAAAAGGAAAATCACTATATTTTAGTGAAATTCCTAGTTCTTTTTTACAAAACTTCCAGCAATCGGTGTGCACCACAATAAATGATTTTGGAAAATAGAGGAGCGATGTATAATAATTTTTTTTCTTTTTGTCATAAAAATCTATATTACAGGCAATTTCTTTTGTATCAAAAACTACATTATTATTATTAAGCAATAGTGTGCATTTATGCATCCATTTTTTGCACTCTTCACTGCCAGAATTTAATGGTAGAGCACAAAGAGAACACATGACATCCCAACAACCCATATTATATAATAGAAAAATATTATATAATATATATGCCAAAAAAAGAAGATGTTGATACAATTAGTGAAATAAATGATTACCTAGAAGAATTGAATAAAAATAAATTAAATAACATACAAAAGAAGAGAAATACAAGTGTGAATAAAAAAGATTTATTTAGAGAAATTGGAATATTGGACCCAAAAGGCTTGCAATCCAATCCTCTTACGGGTGAGCCATATGCAAATATGTATTATAATCCGAATATGCCAATTGATGAACACAACCCAACTTATACATTTCATTCAGAAATTTGGTCAAATTTTCCAATGTATTCGAAGCGCATGGAAACAATTAAAGCCATTTATGAAAATCAAGTTGTATTGGTAATATCAGGAACTGGTAGTGGTAAGACTGTTTTAACACCAAAATTTGCATTGCATGCCCTTAATTATCAAGGACGAATTGCCATCACAAATCCTAAAAGGCTGCCATCAAAGGCAAACGCAATTTATGCTGCGGAACAATTAGATGTTAAATTGGGAAAAGAGGTTGGATTAAAATACAAAGGATCAGATTCCGCACATTATTCAGTAAATGACGCAAAACTTATTTATTGCACAGATGGATATGTATTGGCACGCTTACGGCATGACCCAATGTTATCTGATTTTGACTGCGTTATAATTGACGAAGCCCATGAGAGGAATGTGAATATTGATTTGCTACTTCTTTTGTTGAAAGATTTAATTAGGCGCCGCCCTGAATTTAAGCTTATTATAATGTCTGCAACAGTGAATGAGAAGATATTTATAGATTATTTCCCTAAAAAAGAGTTTAAATTCGCATTTATTGATGCGGGTAGTGTATCTTATTTTCCTATTGAAGAGTATTTCCTAGATAAACCAATAAATAAATTTGATGATAATGGTAATTTAATAGGAGATGCATTTATAGAAGCAGCAGTGGAACGAGTCGTAAAAATATTAAGAGAAACAGAAGAAGGAGATATTTTAGTATTTTTTAGTGGAAAAGGAGAAGCCCAAGATGGGATAATGAAATTACATCGTGAATTGGAGCGAGTGAATAAAAATCTGGATTCTAAAATATTCGCCGATATTTTACATGCCGGAACCCCAAAAGAAGCCCAAGATTTACTAGTAAATAATAAGAAGTATAAACAAAATACGAAATTTACCAGGAAAGTCATTTTTGCAACGGAAGTAGCTGAAAGCAGTATTACTGTGAAAGGATTGGATTACGTTGTTGATTCAGGTTTAGCAAATGATAATATCTATTATGGCGCCAAAAATATGACCAGTTTAGAGAAAAAATACATTGCAAAAGCCAATCATAGGCAGCGAAAAGGACGCGTTGGTAGAAAAAGACCCGGGGTTTGCTATAATTTATTTACCAAGAAAGAATATGAAGAAAAATTCCCAGATTATCCTGATGCCCCAATATTATCAGATGATATTTCTAATTTCATTTTATTATTTTTGAGTAATAAGGAATTTGTCACGCATATTAATTATCCATTTACTTACCCAGATATTATGCCAAAAATAAATTCTAAAAAAGAAATTGGAGTTGGAACAGATTTAGCCACATTCCTAGCAACAATGATAGAAAAACCTCCAATAGATAATGTTAAGAGGATATTGGAACGTATAGAAGCAGTGGGGGGAATAAAAATAAAAAATGATAGGGGTGAAGTTACTGATATGGGGAGGGCAATGGCTGTATTTGATAATATTCCAGAAGTGGGAAAAATGTTAATAAGTGGATATAATTACCATGTTCGAGATGAAATTGTAAATATTGCGGCAATATTTGAAGTATCAGAGTTGCGTATGGATACTATTTTTGAGCGGTTTTCAAGTAAATCAAAAGATGAAGCACAAAAAAAGAAGGAAAAACAGCAATATGAGAAAGTAAAGAAGAAATGGGCATCAGCAATGGGAGACCATTTTAGTTTGCTGCATATATATCAAGATTTTTTTGAAAGACGATATGATACAACAAATCGTAGGACAGGCAGACTTTTGAAAGAGAAGAAAGGTAATGCGAGAGAATGGTGCAAAGAGAATTATTTAAATTACAATCGATTGGATAGAGTACGAGATGCGGCGAAAGATATAAACCGTAAATTTGGAAAAGTAATTCAAATTTATAGAGAGAAACACCCGGAAAATAAACCGACACATATTTTTATTGGATTCCAACCCAAAATATCAGAGAAAAAAGAAGACAATATTTTAATGGCAATTGTACAAGGATTTTTTGTTAATTTAATACGTAAAGTTGAAGAAAGAAAATATATAAATTGTTTTCCACCGGATAAAACAATTGCTTATTTGGCACAAGAATCTTTATATGCATCTATCAAGACGCAAACAAATTATGCAATTTATACTGAACTGAAGTCAATATTTGGTAGAAATTGGTATGGGATTGTTTCAAAAGTTCCACCAAATTTGGTTGAAATATTGCAAAATTCAGAGATTGGAAAGAAATTTGAGAGTTGTTTTGGAAAAATGCAAGTTATAAAATCGCCCAAAGGCAAAGGCAAAGGCAAAGGAAAAGGCAAAAGTAAAAAATATCACCGTTAGTGACAATGACTAGCTTTTTTTAATTGTTCAACCAGATTCTTAATATCGATGTAGGTCCGACGAACACGACAGAGTAAATTCTCG
>Ga0194115_10006544_pt1 | contig 11792 bp, 9 predicted proteins | sample TA2MahsurfametaG_3_FD_148656 | JGI IMG/M metagenome (GOLD analysis project Ga0194115, IMG submission 148656) | Freshwater microbial communities from Lake Tanganyika, Tanzania - TA2015002 Mahale S4 surface | ecosystem: Environmental > Aquatic > Freshwater > Lake | place: Tanzania: Lake Tanganyika... | reverse complement strand
GGCACAAGAATCGAAGGTCGCCCTATGACCGCAAGCTCGGCAATGGTGGAGGCGCCTGCGCGGCCGATCACAAGCTGCGCTTGGGCAATCCGCATTGGTAAATCATCAAAAAAGGAACGAATATCCACACTCACACCGGCGCGATCGTAAAGCGCTTTTGCCGTTTCAACATCATCCCCGCGCGCTTGATGCGTAATGCGCAACCTTGATTTGATATCATCAGACAAAAGTGCAATCGCTTCAGGAACCACCGTGCTCATCACGCGCGCGCCTTGGCTTCCGCCCGTAACAAGAAGATGAATCTCACTTTGTGATTGGAGCGCGGGATAGGGAATCGCCATCGCTTCTCGCGCTAGCGGACGAATGGGATTTCCCACATGATGCGCTTTTGCTGCGTTCTTCTGTGAAAGACCTTTCGGCTTTTCAAAGCCCGTAGCAATCGCATGAACAAAAGGCGCGACGAAACGATTGGCGCGGCCCACGACGCCATTTTGTTCATGAATAAATGTGGGAACGCCCGCAAGCACCGCGCCGATAACAGGCGGCACCGAGGGATAGCCCCCAAAACCGATCACCGCATCAGGCTTAATTTTTTTAATCAACAAATAGGACTGCAACGTGCCACGCAGCAAAACAAAAATGGCTTTAAGCAAGGACAGAGGTGATTTGCCTGAGGGTGTCGCAGCTTGAATTTCGTGACGCGCTACGGCAGGAAATGCGCCACCATAAGTCATTCCGCGGTGATCGGTTGCGAGATGAATGATGACGCCACGTGCCGTTAATTCGCCTGCGAGCGCTTCGGCCGGAAATAAATGACCGCCGGTCCCCCCAGCGGCCAATAAAATCACCGGTGTGCGAGATGATGTCATTCATTCTGCTCCGCACGAAAGCGATCAACATAATCCGCACGCGGACGACGACGCGTGACCGCAAGCAAAAAGCCCATCGCAAGGCCAAGCGAAATCAAAGACGAGCCGCCATAAGAAATAAAAGGAAGAGTCATGCCCTTTGCGGGAATGAGATGAACATTCACCGCCATATTGATGGAGGCTTGTATGCCAAACAAAATCACGAGACCTGATGCCGCTAAGCGGCAAAAAGGATCTTCATTTTGTCGCGCCATATAAAGACCACGCAAAACAACAAGCGCAAACACCGCAAGAAGTGCGAGACAGGCAATGATACCGAATTCTTCTGCTGTTACGGCGAACACAAAATCCGTATGGCTATCGGGAAGAATGCGTTTGACGGTACCCTCGCCCGGCCCTTTGCCAAACCAACCCCCTTCAATGAAACTTTGCATCGCATTATCGACTTGAAACGTATCTCCCGCTTCGGGATTGCGGAAGCGATCGATACGATCACGCACATGCGGCAAGAATTTATAAGCCGCTGCGAGACCTGCGGCCCCAATGCCGCCAATGCCAAACACCCAAAACAAATGCAGGCCTGATAAAAATACAATGCCGGCCCATGCCATTGCAATCAACATGGTTTGTCCAATATCTGGCTGCAACACGATCGGGCCAATCGTGCCCACAAGCAACAGCACGCCCAGAATATTTCCTGGCACATCCTTACGACGCCCGCCTTCGGAGAAGGCCCAAGCAACAAGAATGATAAAGGCTGGCTTCACAAATTCCGAGGGCTGCAACGCAATACCCATCAATGTGATCCATCTTTTCGCACCCTTCACCTCAGTTCCGAAAAGAAGCGTAGCCACAACAAGCGCCATACCAACGAGATAAAGCGCTAACGCTGTACGACGGACGAGGCGCGGCGTCATGAAGCTCGCAATCATCATCACCACAAAGGCGGGCGCAAGATTGATCGCTTGACGGATCACAAAATGAAATGTGGGCAGGCCTAAACGTTCGGCGACAGGCGGACTTCCGGCAAGGCCCAACACAATGCCTGTCACCATCAACAAGATGATGAGCACAAACATCAACCGATCAACGGTCCACCACCAGTCCGCAAGCGGATTACGATCAAGACGTGATTGCATCACTCACCTTTTCTCTCGCGGCATAAAGTCGGATTGGCTTTGAACAAGTTTACGGAACTGATTGCCCCGCTCTTCAAAATTTTTGAATTGGTCATAGGACGCGCAAGCCGGCGACAATAGAATGACCGGCTCTTTCGCGCGTGAGGCTTGTGCATCAAGCTTGGCTTTCAGAAGCGCTGTTTCCAAGGTCTCGCTGATTTCAAACGGTACATTTGTACCAAGTGTGGACGCAAAATCATGAGCCGCTTCGCCGATAAAATAGGCTTTCTCAACACGAGTGAACAAGGGTGAAAGCGGTTCAATACCGCCCTCTTTCGCGCAACCGCCTGCAATCCAGAAAAGCCCATCAGAGAAAGAGAGCAAAGCCTTCTCAGTTGCATCCGCATTGGTGGCTTTTGAATCATTAATAACCAGAGCGCGACCGAGATGTCCGATGATTTCTAACCTATGAGCCAGACCCGGAAATGTATTTAGACCTTTGATAATCTCTTCATCGATTAATCCTAATACACTGACCGCTGCAATTGCCGCCGCTGCATTTTGAGCATTATGCATTCCCCGCAAAGTTGCGATTGATGAAAGATCAATGATGCGCTTTAGCTCATGTCCTGTGCGCTTTAAAATCAATGAGCCTTTTATGACATAATCAGCATTTTGTAGCTCATTGAGCGACATCGTGATCAATGGTCGACCCGCTTCCCTTCGACGCTTCGCAATCGTCTGACACCATTTATCATCTATACCGATGATAGAAAGCTCGGCCGATGCCACCAAACGCTCTTTAACTGATGCGTAATTTTCCATTGTGCCATGGCGATCAAGATGATCGGGCGTAATATTCAAAAGCACGCCAACAGAGGGGGTGATTGATGACGTCAAATCAATCTGAAAGCTTGAACATTCCAACACGTGATAGCGTGTAAGCGATGGTGGCGGCAGGTCAAGAACCGCGGTGCCTATATTCCCCCCTAGCGCCACATCACGACCGGCAGATGCAAGCAAATGCGCGATCAATGATGTGGTTGTCGATTTCCCATTCGTGCCTGTAATCGCCACAAAAGGTGCATTCGGCGCCACTCTTTGCCGCTCACGACAGAATAATTCGATATCGCCGATCACCGGAATATGAGCGGCTTTGGCTTTCTTCACGCTCCAATGTGGTTCAGGATACGTGAGTGGCACTCCGGGTGCCAAGATCAAAGCACGATAGGTTGAAAAATCTGATTGTGATAAATCAACGAGCGTAAGATTTTGTTGGCGTGCCGCTTCACGTGACGTTTCTGAATCATCCCACGCGGCAAAATATGCGCCGCCAACCTCTAGAGCCTTAACGGTTGACAAGCCTGATCCACCTAATCCTAAGACGGCGACAGTCTCACCACGGAAGCTTTCAACCGGTGTCATCATCACCTCAATTTCAGGGTCGAAAGACCAATCAAAGCGAGAATGACAGAAATGATCCAAAAGCGGATCACGATTTGGGGTTCTTTCCAACCAAGTTTTTCAAAATGGTGATGGATCGGCGCCATCAAAAAGATTCTCTTACCCGTCAATTTGAATGATGCAACTTGAATAATGACGGAGACCGCTTCCAAGACGAAAAGACCACCGACAATTGCGAGTACAATTTCATGTTTGGTTGCGACAGCGACTGTACCAAGCAAGCCCCCGAGCGCGAGTGATCCAGTATCACCCATGAAAATTTGCGCGGGCGGTGCGTTGAACCACAAAAAGCCAAGTCCTGCGCCAATCAACGCACCGCAAACGACGGCGAGTTCGCCGGTGCCGGGCGTAAAATGAATTTGCAGATAATTTGCAAAAATCGCGTTACCCGCAAGATAAGCGATGAACCCGAATGTCGCCGCTGCAATCATTACAGGTACAATCGCCAGACCATCGAGTCCATCCGTGAGATTGACCGTATTGCCGGCCGCAACAATCACAAATGCACCAAAAACAAAAAAGAAGAAGCCGAGATCAATCACAATTTCTTTGAAGAAAGGCACTGTGAGCGCGGTGGAAAGACGTCCCCCATCCGCATGGGCCATCACGACACACGCGATGATGCCGACGATCGCTTCAATCGCCAGTCGCATACGACCCGAAAGTCCGGCATGACTCTGCTTCGTGACCTTTAGATAATCATCATAAAAACCGATCAATCCGAAAGCGAGCGTAACCGCGAGCACCGACCACAGATAGACATTTTTGAGATTGCCCCAGAGAAGCGTTGCCACAAGAACGCCCGAGAGGATCATCAAGCCGCCCATCGTAGGCGTGCCTTTTTTGGTCAAAAGATGTGACTCTGGTCCATCGGTACGGATCGGTTGTCCTTTACCCTGACGCATACGCAAACTTGCAATAATGGTTGGGCCAAAAAAGAACACAAAAAACATCGCTGTCACAGTTGCGCCGACAGTTCTGAACGTGATGTAGCGAAATACATTCAGAAGTCCGAATGCCCCGCTATATTCGGCAAGCCAAGCCAACATCAGTTTTGTTCCTTGTCCAAGTGGATTTTGATTTCATCAACGACAAGGCGCATGCGGCTGCCATTCGAACCTTTGACCATCAACGCGTCTCCCGGCTGAATCTGATCGAGGAATGACGTCGCAAGTTCTTGCGAATTTTTATACCAAGCGCCTTGTTTTGCGCGGGGCAACGAATCGAATAAATGACGCATCAAAGGACCTGAAGTATAAACAAGGTCGATGCTGAATTCTACAATCGAAGACGCAAGATCTGCATGAAGCGCTTCCGCATCTTTACCCAATTCTAGCATATCGCCGACAAGCGCAATACGTCGTCCTTTTGGGCCCACGTCTGTTGATGATAAAAGCGCAAAGGCCGCACGCATTGAGGTTGGATTTGCGTTATAGCTTTCATCGATCAATGTTATGCGACTGTTTTCTTTACCCCAAGACAATCTCGCACCACGGCCTCGCGGCGGTTTGACATCAGAGAGTGCTCGCGATGCCGCCTCAAGATCCGCGCCGAGCGCAAGACAAACCGCAAGAATGCCAAGACTGTTCAACGCCAGATGTTTTCCAGGACTGCCCAGGCGATAGGCAAGCGGCAAACCATTGATTTCCGCAATGATGTCTGAGCCATCGGCATCCATTTTTAGCGAGGCTAAACGAATATCAGCAAAAGGATTTTCACCGAAACTTAAAAGCCGTCCTGCTTTTGAACGCGATGCATGTGTCCACATCCGTTCATAATGCGGATTATCACGATTGATGATGGCCGTGCCACCCTCTTCAAGACCTAAAAAGATCGCCGATTTTTCATCAGCAATCGCCTCGACATTCGGAAAATTCTCAATGTGAACAGCTTCAACGATTATGATCAAAGCGACATACGGTTTTACTTGACGTGTTAATGGTTCGATTTCGCCGGCATGATTCATGCCGATTTCAAAAATACCGAATTTAGTCGCCTGATCCATGCGCGCGAGCGTCAAAGGCACACCGAAATGATTATTGTAAGAAGCGACCGACGCATGCGTTTTGCCTTGCTGTGAAAGGACAAAACGCAAAGCTTCCTTTATGCCCGTTTTCCCAACAGATCCCGTAACCGCGACAACACGCGCGTCAGGCGTTAACCGCGCGCGTGCCGCCGCACCCAGTTGAACCAAAGCAGAAAGCGTATCATCAACAGGAATTAGTGGTCCTGAAATTGATAATGAAAAAACCTTATCATTTTTTACAAGCGCTGCCGCCGCGCCTTTTTCAAAAGCCATCTTCACAAAATCATGACCATCACGCTGCTCACCACCGAGCGCGACAAAGAGATCACCCTTCTCAATCGTGCGTGTATCAATCGATACACCGGTAATCGAAGAGAAAGGCGCTGTGGCTTTCACATGCAAAGTGTTTTCGATGAAGCTTTGTGTCATCAGGGGCGTCATGCCATTACCCTTTTGTTTAAACACGTCGCGACGATGTCGTGATCAGAAAAGGGAAGAATTTTATCGCCGATCATTTGACCGGTCTCGTGACCTTTGCCGGCAATCACCAACACATCTCCTTTTTGAAGCATATCGATACCTGTATGAATGGCTTCGGCGCGATCACCGATTTCACGTGCGCCCGGCACGGTTGAAAGAATCGTGCGGCGGATCAATGCCGCATCTTCTGAGCGCGGATTGTCATCCGTCACAATCGTGATATCAGCATTTTGATGCGCGATCGCACCCATTAAAGCGCGTTTCTCTTTGTCACGATCTCCGCCGCACCCAAAGAGACAAATTAATCGACCGTCAGCAAACGGCCGCATGGTTTCAAGCACAGCCTTCAAGGCATCGGGCTTATGAGCGTAATCAATGATGATCAATCCGCCCTTGTGAGCACCCACACGTTCGAGCCGTCCCTTCACGCCACGAAGCGTCGAAAGCGCATCAAAAACAGCGTCTGCTTTCAGACCGGTTGAAAGCGCAAGCCCGGCAGCAACAAGCGCATTCGAAATTTGAAATTCACCAACCAGAGGCAAATTAACTTCATAACTGCACCCCTCATGACGAAGTGAAATGATTTGATCAAAGCCTTCGCGTCGTGCCACACTCAACGTAATCGTCTGCCCCGCGCGCCCGACAGAGACGATGTCTAACCCGCGATGGCGTGCTTTTTCAATAATGGTTGCTGCATCATCACAATCCGCATTGATGACGGCTGGCGCACCCTTGGGCAATAGAGGATCAAACAAGCGCAATTTGGCCTGAAGATAGGCTTCACGTGTTCCATGATAATCAAGATGATCATGACCGAGATTGGTGAATGCCGCTGCTGTTAAGCGCACGCCATCAAGCCTTTTCTGATCAAGCCCATGAGAAGAGGATTCCATCGCCAGATGCGTAATGCCTTCATCGTGAAGCGCTTGCAGTGTTTCATGTAGAGAAACAGGGTCAGGCGTTGTCAGTGCACCATAATCGATACGGTCTTCGCGTGTAATCCCTATTGTACCAAGACTTGCCGCGCGATGACCATTTTTTGAGAAAATCTGGCGCGTAAAATCAGCGACCGAACTTTTGCCCGCTGTTCCTGTAACGGCGACAATCGTATCAGGTTGACGCGGATAAAAGCGCGATACAGCGCGCGCCAAAGATAAACGCGCATCATCGACATAAAGATAAATAATCTCTTTTGGTAACTCCTGTGGCGAGGTTTCTTCACCAATGACCACGGACGCACCGCGCTGGATCGCATCTTTGATAAAATGGCCACCACGCGCCTTAGACCCGGCGAGCGCAAAAAAAGCAAAATGATCTTTGATCAAGCGACTGTCTGACGAGAGACCCTCAATCTCCACATCATGATGCGGAGAAGGAACATGATCGATCAGCACGCGAAGTTTCACTTCGTCCCCCACGCACCTAATTTGACCATGGTCGGGAAAGGCTGAGCCCGTGGATCAAATTTTTTGGGAAGATCAAGAAAAGGCGCAACACGTTCGATGATATTGCCTGTCACGGGCCCCGCATTCCATCCGGCTGTCTGGAAACCATAAGTGCCGTCGACAGCCTGCGGCTCATCAAGGATAACCGTGAAGAGATAACGCGGTTTATCAGCCGGTGCGATGCCCATAAAGGTTGTGAGCACGCGCTTCCCATCATATTGACCATGGAAAGATTTATCGGCCGTGCCAGTTTTGCCACCAACAAAATAACCTTCAATATTGGCTTTGCTTGCGGTGCCTAATTTATGCGAAGCGTTTAGCCGCATAATGTAACGCATCGCTTCGCTTGTTTCGGGTTTGATGACGGTTTTCGACATCGCCATCGCTTCTTCCTCAGTACGAGGCAAGAATGTTGGTGGGAACAAGTGCCCGCCATTCACAAGCGCAGACACCGCCATCACCGCTTGAATGGGCGCAACAGCAAGACCATGACCATAAGCAACGGTCACGGTCGTCAATTCATTCCAGTATTTTTGGACTTGTGGCTCAGCGCTTTCAGGCAATTCGGTTTGTAACCGGTCGAGCTGGCCCATCTTTTTCAAAAATGCGCGATGCCCATCGACACCGACCGCCAAAGCCATTCTTGCTGTGCCGATATTGGATGAATGAATAAACACTTCCGGCACAGTCAAAATACGATGCGTCGGATGAAAATCACCGATTGTATATTTGCCATAACTCAATCCGGATCGCGCATCGAGCGTTGAATTGATGTTGATTTTTCCGGAATCAAGCGCCATTGCGGTCGTGAGCGCTTTGAAGGTCGAACCCATTTCATAAGTGCCGACCACAATGCGATTGATCTTTTCCGGATCAAGCGCGTCTTTCGGATTATTCAGATCAAAATCGGGAAGTGACGCCAAAGCAATCACTTCACCGGTAGTCACATCAATGACCATCCCACCGCCGGCTTTGGCCTTATAATGCTCAATGCCTTTTAGCAATTCGTCGCGCAACGCGTGCTGCACGCGGATATCAATTGATAAATTTACAGGCGTAAGTTTGGTGGCATCGGATGCGAGACCGGCACTGGCAAGTGCTGCGAGCCCTTGTCCATCGATATATTTTTCAATACCCGCGATGCCTGTATTGTCGATGCTTGAATAGCCCAGAATATGTGCGGCCGTTGTCCCATTTGGATAAATACGCTTGCTTTCGGGTTGGAACCCGATGCCTGGCAATCCCAAGCGATAGATCTCTTCACGTTCCTTCGGTGTGATTTCACGCTTAATCCACACAAAGCCTTTTTTTGATGCGAGTTTTTCACGCAATTCACGCGCATTCACATCCGGTAAAACCGCGGTGATCAACTCAACCGCTTCATCTTTATCAATGATGCGTTTCGGTTCAGCAAAAAGTGAAACGGTTTTAATATCGGTTGCGAGCACAACGCCGTTGCGATCAATGATATCCGGACGCGCTTTCGCAATTTCAGTCACCGGAAAGCTATGTTGTGCCGTGTCTTCAGGCTGATTGGCATAATGCACGAGCTTAAATGAGATGGCTCCAAAAATTGCAAGAAATCCGAGCACCACAATCACAAGACGCGGACGGCTTTTATCGATGCGCATGCTGAAAAGTGCGCGCCATATACGAACAGGCCACGAAGGACGCGACTTTTTCTCCGCACGCGCCGGTCGCGTAGCACTCAAATGAAGCGGGTCATCAGGGGGAAAAGAGCGCGTCATATCACTCTATTCCTTTTTCTTTGCGCTGCTCGTGATCTCGGGCGTTTTTGGTGTCGCAGCATGATCAGAAAGTCCAAGCGTTCCGAGCTTATCGGCAATTGAATCTGTTTCCGGTAAGCGATCTGGAACATCTTGCCAGCGGATGATTTGACTTGCGCGCATGGGTACGAGATCAAGATGCGCATCAGAGAGCATCTGAATGCGCTCTGGTCCATTGAGCTTTTGCCACTCGGCTTTGAGAAGTGCGATCAAATCGCGCTCATGCACAATCTGCTTTTCAAGCCGCGCGACATCGGCGCGCAAATCCATCGTATCATATTTGATTTTATAAACGTATACCGCAGAGCCGATGAGAATTGCGATTGCCAGCGCGTGAAATATACGGGGCATATCAGCGTCTCCCCTTTGGTGACGCGACACGCGCAGGCGCGGCCGTGCGCCGCGCAACACGTAAGCGAGCAGAACGCGCACGAGGATTTTCGGCAATTTCTTCTGCCGAAGGATCAATCGGTTTACGTTGAAGTGTTTCGAATGTAGCCGCAGGACGCGCGCCCATCGGCATGTGACGAGAAGGATCAGGCGTATCACCCGCACGTTCCGCTATGAACCGTTTCACAATGCGATCTTCAAGCGAATGAAACGTCACAACAGCCAAACGCCCACCTTCGTCAAGAATCTCCTCCGCCGCATCCAATGCACGTTCAAGTTCACCAAGCTCATCATTGACCGCAATACGCAGCGCCTGAAATGTTCGGGTCGCCGGATGAATAGCATCGCGTGGCATATGCACAACACGCGCAACAAGATCCGTGAGTTGTTTGGTCGTTTCAAAAGGCGTTTCGCGTCTCATGGCCACAATCGCACGCGCCACCGCGCGGGAGCGTCGCTCTTCACCATAGGTATAAATGAGATCAGCAAGCGCTGTCTCATCCATTGTGTTGACGAGCTCCGCAGCGCTGGGTCCCTCTTGCTCCATGCGCATATCGAGAGGGCCATCAAAACGAAAAGAAAAGCCACGCGCTGCATCATCAAGCTGCATAGAGGATACGCCAATATCGAGTACGATCGCATCAGCCGGTTTAAATCCATGCGCTTCAGCGAGTGAGGCGATATCCCCAAAGCGCCCTTCCACCAATTTCAAACGGCCTTCAGCGGCATCGACAAGTGCTGCGCCATCGCGAATAGCGTTGGGATCACGGTCAATCGCCATAACATGAATATCGGGAACCGCATTCAAAATGGCCGCGCTATAGCCGCCCGCGCCAAAAGTGCCATCAATCACGCGATCCCCCGATTGAAGCGCAAGCTCCGCCAAAACCTCCGCAAGCATGACCGGGCGATGGCGCGAAGCACCGTTCCGCACGGCATCGGAGAGGGCGGGAAAACTCGGCATAAGGGCACGCGAAACGACAGCGGACACGAAATTAAGGCTCAAGGGCTGATACTGAAGCGAGCATGGTTAAAAATTGGTTGAGATTGCGGTAAAGCACCCGCAAAAGCAGCAGATTCCGCGCCCCTGACTACAGATTTAAGAGATATTCGTGCCAGTCGGTCTGTAAGCCGGGTTCTGTCCCTCCGGATCGCTTCGGATTAGACGGCCATTCCTCTGGGACGACAGTCTCCTGCCGCCTCAAGCAACCTACCCGAATGACAGAGGCCGGAGCCGCCTCAGGAGCCCGAAGGCCCCTCGTCACTCCTATTTGGTCTTGCTCCCGGTGGGGTTTTCCCTGCCGCGCCCGTTACTGGCCGCGCGGTGCGCTCTTACCGCACCTTTTCACCCTTACCTCCGGTCCGAAAACCGAAGGCGGTATCGCTTTCTGTGGCACTTTCCCTGGGGTCGCCCCCGCCGGCCATTAACCGGCACCGTTTCTCCGTGGAGCCCGGACTTTCCTCCGGCCCCAAAGGACCGGCGGCCATCCAACCGACTGGCACGAAATGTTGACATAGTCATTCATCACCGCGCTGGCAAGGCACTGCTTAGTTGATCGCGCCTTCATAGGTGGCCATGAAATCTTTAGCGCGCGCAATAGGCGCGATTGGCCGCGTTGATCTTTTGCGCATCAATGCCGCTTTGATAACGGCTTACGTTCCACAAAGATCACCGCCCGCACGCTCAAAAGCCAAAGCGAGATAATGCACACCAAATTTGATGTTTGTTTCGGGATCATAGAGACCTTCCGTGGTGCCTCGATATCCCAATGATCGCGCGGTTGAGGGCGTAATTTGCATTAAGCCGATTGAGTGTCGTTTTTGGATTCGCGACGCCACCCGCTTTCAACGGCAATAACCGCATGGACAATCGCAGAAGGTAGGCCATGGGTCTGTGCATATTTTTTCTGCAAGTGCAGACAATCTCTCTGGTGGCGCATCCGCCTTCGCCGATGTTCCAACGATGAATAACACTGAAGATACAATCGAACAAAAACGCAAAACAGAATACGGCAGGCGCATGACATCGCTCCGTTCAGTTGAGAGGCAGGAAGCCTCTCCGATTTACGCATTACGCGCCAACGCGAAGAGGCAAATCGCTCAATCTGTTGAGGGGGAATGGATTATGTGTGCTAAAAACGATCTCGTGCTCAACACGTGATCCGAAAGATTCACAGATGTGAAGCGCACTATTAACCGAAGCCATCGCATTC
>Ga0194115_10006543_pt1 | contig 11793 bp, 6 predicted proteins | sample TA2MahsurfametaG_3_FD_148656 | JGI IMG/M metagenome (GOLD analysis project Ga0194115, IMG submission 148656) | Freshwater microbial communities from Lake Tanganyika, Tanzania - TA2015002 Mahale S4 surface | ecosystem: Environmental > Aquatic > Freshwater > Lake | place: Tanzania: Lake Tanganyika... | reverse complement strand
ATGCCAAAGGAAGACCAGATGAAAATACGCACGTAAATTAGCTCATAATTCCTTTGTTTGTACGTTTTCATCGTCAATTACGTGTATCTTCGCGATACCACGTAGAGTTATCACCAACACACACACGCACGCGTACAAGGCCAGTGAGCTTGCTCCTGCTTGTACCCTATACACATTACATCACTACTGTTAAAGACTCTTTACAAGCACCTCAACAGCAAGGAACACATAAAGTTCCGGCTGTCAGTCAACAATGACAAATATGAGGAGATCATGTCTTACAATGACATCATCACCAATCATATAAACAAGAATGAAGCAAGCAATGAGATAGCATGGAGGTTCCAGCGGATTGTCGGGCATTCAGGTCCACATGACAAGAATTCACCATACTACATGGGATCTACGTACAATGTCCAAGTGGAGTTCCAAGACGGATCAATCAACCTTGTACCTCTGGATCAATTCAGAGTTGACAACCCTGTCCCCTGTGCCATAGATGCTAAAGAGAAAGGACTCCTAGACCTACCAGGATGGCGTATTTTCCGTAACATTGCCAAGCATGCGAAGAAGTTACAACAAATGGCCAACCAAGCCAAGCTCAGGTCCTTCAACACATCTCCGAAGTACATCATGTACGGATATGAAATCCCAAAAAATTACAAGCATGCAGTTTTCTTGGACCATTGGAACAGAAACACATTTTGGCAGGACACGGCGAAACTCAAATTCTCCCAGTTGTTTGAGTATTCCACATTTGATGACAAAGGGCACATACGGTTGCATAAGCCTCCAGAAGGCTACAGAAGGATTCGTTACCATCTCATATTCGCCGTCAAACACGATGGACGGCACAAAGTTCGATGTGTCGCCGATGGCCATCTCACCGCAATCCCAATCGACAGCGTGTACTCTGGTGTAATTACATTCTTGAGAGGATTGAGGATCATGATTTTCTTATTGGACGAACACAACACTCTTATACTTTGGGTGACGGATGTTGGGAACGTGTATCTCAAGGCAGAGACTAAGGAAAGAATCTACATCATAGCTGGGCCCGAATTCGGTGATTTGGAAGGACATATATTGATAATACTCAAGAAGGCTCTCTACGGATTACAATCTTTTGGCAAACAATGGCATGAAAGGTTCGCGGATTGCCTCCGTGCGGAAGGATTTGTGCCTTGTTGTAAGGTGGAACCGGACCTCTGGATACGACGGTGCCATGATGGTAGCTGCTACAAAATGATCGGAGTCTACGTTGACAATCTGGCACTGGGTATGAAAGATCCCAAAGCATTCTTGGATATACTGACCACAAAGTACAAGTTCAAATTGAAGGGATCCGGTCCAATACAGTTTCACTTGGGGTGTGATTTCAAACGGGACAACAATGGCACGCTAGTGATGTACCTGAAACAATACATCGAACAAATGGTATCTCAGTACAAGACAATGTTTGGCACCAAACCAAAGACAACTGTGACTTCTCCACTAGTAGAGAAGGGAGACCATCCGGAGATTGATGATACAGATCTACTAGACTCACGAGGTAGTATACAGCAATATCAGTCAATTATTGGATTGCTACAGTGGGCTGTGAGCCTGGGGAGGTTTGATATCACTACAGCCGTCATGACTATGTCAAGTTTCAGAGTCGTACCGAGATAAGGACACCTTGATTGGGCGAAAAGAATCGTAAGCTACCTGTACAGATTCAGTGAAGCAGGCATTCAATTTCGTACCCACGAACCGCTGGAGCTAAGTGATATACCCGACAAACAATTTGGATGGGAAGATACGATCTATGGAGACATACATGAAGATATTCCGGATGATATTCCTGAACCACTTGGGAAGCCAGTCGTTACTACTACAGTATCTTATGTGGACGCGAATCTGATGCATTGCTTGACCACTGGACAATCCGTTACGGGTATCCTACATTTCTTAAACGCAACACCCATTGAATGGTATTCGAAGAAGATGAACACCGTTGAGACTGCTACGTATGGTGCAGAATTTGTTTCGGCAAGGACATGTATCAAACAGTTAGTGGATCTGAGAACTACCCTACGATATCTGGGTGAGCTGATACAAAGTAAGAGCTACCTATTTGGAGATAATGAATCTGTGGTGAATAGCGCAATGAACCCACAGGCAAATTTTGCACAAACAGCATACCTGAGTTTGTGAGGCGATTGCATCCGGAGTCTACGTCTTCACACACCTTGCAGGAGGAGAGAACAACCCGGCGGATATTCTAAGTAAGAAGAACTGGGGTTACAGTGCAGGAGTGTGGCATATGCTAAGAGTTCTGTTCTTCATGCGGGGAGACACAGCTAATGCGCCTGGCCGAAATGACAAGATCAAACATTAACTATGTCGGCCAACCAAGATCAACGATTTGATTCCATCAACATCATTGGGGAGTGACAAATATTAGTGTATGATACCTGAGCGCCGGAGTATAGTAGATACATAGCAATGGTGTCTCGGAAGAATCGCAAAGGCGCCTTTGGCCTCCCATAATTACAAACGTATTTATTGGGAACGGATACCGGGTATGTTGCACATGAGAGGTCCCACAACGGATTGAGAAAGAGGCTACTATGGTTGATGAATGTGCAAACCAACCTCCCGTGAAGGTCGGTGATACATGAAGATATTTTGATACATGTACAATGTCCCACCGACTATGGATGACAGATAACATGGACGCCGTTGGTACATGTTACAAGGTAATACTATGGGAAAAGGGGATAGAAATGGTGGGAAAGCTATTAGTACGTGTCATGATTTCCCAGGACCGGTGAAAGAGTGCGGGGCACAAAAGGGGGGACTGTACTCTTGCTCTGGTACCTGAGAAAGGCCGGAGATGCTAAAGGAAGCAAAGGTCAAGAAAAGAAGTCATCTATTACTGTTGTTATCACTACGTCGGAGTGAGGATCCAAGTTCTCGGTATCCAGTAACCTTATAACATAATCGTAATCATATTGCATTCCAGATTCCCGATTCCATAATATATTCCAGTCATGGATATTTCGTGTATATGTATATATAGATATGTAACATGTATCGTACGTGTACGTACGTCTCCCCATTTCTTCCCATACCTACGTATGGGCTATTGTATTACTCGTATACGCATCTCGTGTACGTTCGTACCTAACGTGCTTACTACCGAGAAATCTAATAACCGGATCGAAAGCATCCGGGACCCGGGACATGAAACCGATAAGGACCGATTTGTAGACGTAGAAATACACTCATCTTTCTAACAAACCAACTATTGCAACGCATCTGTGAATCCTCCTTTGTAGAGTATTCACCGGTCTAACGAAAGGTCATCAACTACAGCGATCGGATCTAGTTTAGGCTACGATCAAATTCTTAGGTCCGATGATTCCTCTTAGTCAAATGTGTCAAGGAATCGCTTTTTACATAGGGGAGGGAACGCGCGGATGCGACATCTAGGCTCTGAAGCCAAAATCTGGATGGGTCTCAGAAAATGGTCTCTAGAGGCCGCTACGGAATTTTGCAAAATATGTCGCCATTACAAACCCTATTCTACACCTTCCAGCGACCATTCATAAAGTAAAATGGGTGTTCCAAGTTACGTTAAAGAAAAGTTATGAAGGATCTACTAAGGAGCCTGTGAACACCGGGTTAAGTCCCAGTGAGAATATAACTGTCAAGGCTATCTACAGATGGTAGTACCGAGAGGAACGTAGAAGGTATGGCGCGAAGATAGGCGACCGTTAATAATTGTCCCAACCGGTGTTTGAATTGTCCCACCCGGTGTTATTGACAAAACAACGGGAAGAATATTTGTCCACAAGGCAATATTCCAGTCACGAGTACCCCCCTCGAGAGGAGGGGGACATTATAATGCTATACCGTAACACCGGAAAGCCGAATCCTATTTGTCCCACCCGGTGTTTTGGGAATTTCCCCCGATAAATACTGGTAGTTCCTACCGTCTCCACGGCATTTGAGAAGTTCTGAAGCCGGCATCAAGATATTTTGCCACGCGAGAGAAGACGCGATCCCTTTCATCTGGACAAAGTTCTGCATCAATCGATGAAACGAACCATGTCGATAAATACAGTGGCGGAACTTCCGTCGGGTATCCACGGAATTTGAGAAGTTCTGAAGCCGGCATCAAGATCTTTTGCCACGCGAGAGAAGACGCGATCCCTTTCATCATATTTTTTCTCGGAAAGGTAAGATCTTCTTTGAAAACACATGGCAGTAGGCCATCCCAACCAAACAGTCGTCGTCGTTGTCGTTGTTTTGGTTGTTCTTGTTACAATCTTTTGGTCAAGTAAGCTTTTCAAATCATTCTATAACAGTCGTAATCACTCTCTGTGTGACCCACACGACAGAGTTTATTTGGTATCTCATCCTGTGTCTTCTTCGTCGAAAAAAGCAGTAGACGTCAAGAAAGATCTTTGCTACTACTCTAGATGGTGACAATGATTTCGTCGAAAGTTGTCAAGAGTTGGACCTTGGCTGTTGCGGGAGTATCCCTCCTTCTCAACAACAACCATTATCCGACTGTGGATGCTGCCAGTGCTACCCTCGCCCTGAACAAAGATACCGGTACGTGAAAACGACAAAGCAATGTGTTGTCATGCGAGATTCACACCCAAGAAAACATCATTCCAACCCTCTCAACTTTTTGACTCTCCCACCTGTAATCTCTCTCGACATACATTAGTCCATTGGGGATACTTTTCCAAGATTGAGGCCCCGGTTTTGACTATTGATTCTGGTGATGAGGTTATCGTAGAGATGGCGACACACCATGCGTGTGATGATTGGGATAAGATGATTAAGGGTGATGAGGGGATGGAATCCATCTATACATGGAACAGTGATACGAAGAATGAGGCCTACCGTGGTGCAACTGGTGGTGGAGACGGTGTCCACATCTTGACTGGTCCCATCTTTGTGAACGATGCTGAACCTGGAGATATCCTAAAGGTGGAGATCTTAGATCTCAAACCACGGAAGAATGCTGATGGGAAAGTCTTTGGGAGTAACGCCGCCGCATGGTGGGGCTTCCAGGCACGTGTTCCCCAAGTCGATGGGAGTAAGTTTGATGCCGGAGACTTTACCGACTCGGGGGGAGTCAGCACCGATGAGGTCGTTACGATCTATGAGATTATCGAAGATGATGTGGACGGGGCTAGTATGTCCTATGCTATCCCATCCTATCAATTCATGTGGCCGACTATCACCGACCCAGAAGGAGTTGAGCGGAACTATATTGCCTATCCAGGAACCTGTGTCCCCCATGATGCACATGGTACGTTTTGTGTGAAACCATACAATGAAATTTGGATTTTTGTGTTTCGTCAGTCACATATCTATCCAAAATCACGACTCACGACAAACTGTCATCATTCGTTTCATATCGCAGGCGATACTACCATATCGGAGGACATTACCGGCTTGGGATGGACGAAGGCTGCACCCATCCAATATTTTGATAATCCATACCCCGCCAAAATCCCCATCAACTACCACATTGGGTGTATGGGGTTGCCACCAGCCAGTCATGACTTTGTTGATTCTATCCCCCCGATGGTCACTGGTGGGAATTTGGACAACAAGCGTATCGGTATCGGTACGACCATGTATTATCCCATCCAAGTCGAGGGTGCATTACTCTCCATGGGGGATGCACATTCCGCCCAAGCAGATAGTGAATTGGATGGTACCGGTATTGAAACCTCTGTTACGGCGACTATTAAGGTATCCGTCATCAAGGCTGTGGACTTCACTGACTGGCAGGCCGCTTTGGACTTCCCGTTGGGAGAGACTGCCACGGAATGGATTGTACATGGATTCACAGAAACGGATTACCTGAAAACCTATTTCGACAATCCTGCAGATATATACGGGGCATCTAATTTGGACAATGCCATGAAGAATGCATTCATTCAGACACGGAAATTCGTTATGAGTGCCTACGGGTTGACCGAAATGGAGGCAGTGAGCGTTATTACTCAAGGAATCGACTTTGGCATTACCCAATTAGTCGACGGGAATTGGGGAGTTCGTAAGTACCTTGCAATGGATGGATCCGTATGATGACGCAAGCGTGTGTGGTACTTTTCCTTGTACAATTTTTCTCATTGCCACTCGTTGCTGTTTTCGGACGAATCTTATTGTGTTGTATCATAACGATATGTAAAGACGGTATCATTCCCAAGGCCGTCTTTGAAGACGGTACCGTCGGTACGTCCGTAGAACCTGAAAAGCGTAAGGCACGTCGTGCTTTGAGGCAAATGGAGGAGGATGATTCCCACATGCATATTGCACTGAATAGCAGTACCGTCCATTGGGGGTACTTCTCCAAGACGATCGATCCCATCATCATGATTGATTCGGGTAGCGAAATTATGGTCGAAATGGCCACCCATCATGCCTGCGACGATTGGGACAAGATGATCAAGGGCGATCCAGGTTTAGAGTCCGTGTATACATGGAATGAAGATGGTGCCAACGAGGAATACCGAGGTGCAAGTGGTGGAGGTGATGGCGTTCACGTCTTGACTGGCCCAATTTATGTGAACGATGCGGAACCTGGTGACATTTTGAAAGTCGAAATTTTGGACTTGCAACCACGTCTGAATTCGGAGGGTCGCGCATTCGGATCAAATGCTGCAGCTTGGTGGGGATTCCAGGCACGATTGAATCAATCAGACGGGACCACCTTTGACGCAGGTAGCTTCACTAACACTGCTGGATCTAATGACGAATTCATCACCATTTATGAGATTATTGAAGAGGAAGATGGAAAGCAGTATGCGATTCCTTCATACCAGTTTGAATGGCCCGTCATTCAGGATCCACAGGGCGTCACCAGAAACTTCATCGCGTATCCTGGAACGTGCGTACCGCATGACGATCATGGTAAGTCTACAAGGGTCCTAAATTCATGTCCCTGGCGAATCGAAACATCACATCGAAGAAACATCGGTGCTCTAACCTTTTTTTTCTCCTGGGATGCGCTTTACCCACACGATCTTTTTACCTCATAGGCAGTACTACTGTCTCTTCCGACGGTACGATGAAATGACGACGTTTCCCTGACATGCATTTTGGATACTGTGCACTCACCGCTTCCATTTTTTTCCTTATCCCACGTATTGTTTCCTATAATCTGTCATTTGATTTCTTTGTTCCATCAGTGTCGGATCAGGGTTGGAACAAATCGGACCCAATCGTGTACTATGACAGCCCATTCCAGGCTAAGGTTCCCATCAACTATCACATCGGTTGCATGGGATTGCCCCCCGCCAGCCATGACTTTGTGGACTCCATCCCGCCTATGGTAACTGGTGGGAACCTGGACAACAAGAGGATTGGAGTTGGCACAACCATGTACTACCCTGTGCAGGTTGCCGGTGCCCTCCTATCGATGGGTGACGCCCATGCTGCCCAGGGTGACAGTGAGTTGGACGGAACCGGTATCGAGACATCGGTCACCGGCAAGTTCAAGATTACACTTATCAAGGCGGCCGATTTCAATGATTGGCAAAAGGAATTAGACTTCCCTTTGGGTGAAACCGATACGGAATACATCATCCACGGGTTTACTGAGACGGATTACCTAGCAACCTACGCAGAGAACCCCGGCGATATTTATGGTGCGTCCAGCACCGACAAGGCCATGATGAACGCGTACAAGCAGACTCGTAAGTTCCTAATGGCAGCGTACGGGATGAGTGAGATCGAAGCCAATACGTTCATCACAGAGGGCGTCGATTTCGGAATGACCCAACTCGTTGATGGGAACTGGGGTGTCCATGGGATTGTCCCCAAGGCCATCTTCGAACTGGATGAGGGCCCAACTGAACCTTCCGGGAGTGGTACGGCAAGCGTGATGACGCCGTTCCATACTTTTTCCTATGTGGTAATGGCCATGTCGGGTGCTTTGGTACATGTTGGTTTGTATTGGACTATGTTGTAGAGTGTTGAGACAGGACGCCGCATTGTTGTCTATGAATAAATATTTCATTGTTTGCATGCATACGATTTCATAGTTTGATGGTTAGGGGTTTCCGTTCACCCTGGTAGTCCTAAAAATTCCCCATAGGCACGATCTAAGCCGACAGTGACGTGTGCTATGGTTCGAAGTAGAAATTGATACGATGCCACGGACTACGAGGGTATTGTAATGAGGATGTCTCTGTACTGCGTTTTACTAACTGTAAGAAGTGCACTTGGCACGGTGTGAGGTGTGAGAGGTGTGAGTGCCCTTGTATCAGTGTGCCGTACTTTGCCAGTGGTCCTACACCAGCGAATCTTCGACGCAGGTACTCAATCATTCGAATTCGAAGGTCATTTGGACCATTTTGAGATCCCAGCACCAGATGGTGCTAGTTTCAATAGCCTATTTGTTGCTTTTCAAGGCTACCTTTTCTGATCGAAACACTGCGGCAACAAGCTCCAGACCTTTACCTACAGTTTTCCCAACGTTGGCCATATCTTTGATGATGGAAGGCCACACTAAACCATGCTTTGGTTCTGCCTTGACGCATCGGTCTTTCACTGCCCTTTGTTGTTCTTCGGTCCCACACTCCATTTCAAAGGCATACTGTCGCGCCCATGAATCGCCTAAATCAGGATCTAACAGGACGGCACGTTCCAACCATTTCCGTGCCTTATCCGTCTTACGTTCGGACGCAAACAACGATGCGACTGCTGCAATGACCAAGGGCGATTCGGGACATCTTTTAATCGCGACGGTACTCTTCGATTTTTGTTCGACACGGGGTGCCATCCATATCGTTTCGGCCAAGAGTAGGCCCGAGCTGGGACATTCCTGTAGACCTCGTGCCATCAGACTTTCCGCCAATTTCGGATGACCAGATCGACGTTCTAGACGAATAGCTTCGAGCCATAGTTCAGGGGTCTTGGGATTCTTCAATCGAGCCAATTCCAGCAGGCTACGGGCTTTCGTTATGCATATGCCTACCGTACTGTCCCCATCCACAAATTTATGTGCTTCTTCTTCCAGGCGACTTGCGAGAATCCAAAGTACGACGTTATTTTGACATTCTGTAATTCCAGCTTGATACATTTTGCGAGCCTTTTCGAGGTGCTGTTTGCTCTTGGGAAGTTCATTTGAGTAGATCTGACCAGCCATCATGTACAACTTTGGAAATTTCGGGTATTTGTCGAGACCTTGTTGAATCAACTCCAGTGCGGCGGCGTATTCCCCATTTTGACGTTCCAGGAGGGCTGATTTCATGAATACTCGTTCTGTCGGTGCCCGTTCCCGTGCTCTTTGAAGTAGGACTCTAGCTCGTTCCGTCTCTCCCGTTTCCCATTCAAGTTTCGCAGCTGCCAACCACACCTGTTCAGATTCAGGATTCGCCGCAAATGCATTCGTCAAGATTTCTCGAGCCGTATCTGTCTGACCAGCAAGCCATTTCTCCTTTGCCCGTATAAGCCAGAAGAATTCGACTCGAGGTAGACGTTCGGAAGCGGCCTTGAGTGCTTCATCCAATTCGTCTCCCGATCCATGTTGACGTTCCAATTCCACTGCCTGAAGCCATAATGGTCGTTTGGTTGGAAAGATCTGTAAGGCATAGGCTAGGATCGCTCTTGCAGTCGCCACAGATCCACGTTGAAGTGCCCCCTTGGCATCCTCACTCCATGTTCGTTGACGATCTTCATCTAGGACACCAACACCGATGGCACATCGGACGATAGCTGCACTGGTCAAAGGTGCTCCTGAGGCTTCTGCCTGTTCGGCTTCCTGTAACCACTGATCACGAGTGACGACCACAGAATCATTTGAACCCAACGAGGTAAAGGCACGTTCTATAATCTTTGCCGTCAATTCTTCATGTTGTTGACCTTCTTCCAATTTCGCGGCTGCGATCCAGACGCTACGTTCTGTAGGCAGCGCTCGTCGAGCTTGATTCAAAACCTTCCGAGCATTGTCATAGGTCTCCAATTGGGCAAGAGCTAACCATAAATTGAGAGCATGTGGTACACGTTCAACGGCTACACTCAAAAGGACCTTTGCATCATCGGCTTCTTCTAGATCAATAGCTGCCTTCCACAAGGTCAGTGACGTCGGGTTCGCTTCAAGTGCCTTTCGTAATACCGCTTTCTTGGCAGTATCGTTGACTTCTAAATTGGCGGCCTTCAGGAAGAGTTGTACCGAAGATGGGATTTGTCGTACTGCAGTGGCAAGGATACTCTTGGCGACCTCGGTGGGATGCAATCGTGCTGCCTCCAAATTTGACATCCCTCCTGTATTATTTTTCGAGCCTTGAGTAATTTCCCAGCAGCTCCTTCTACACGAGCACTTGCAATCCAACCAGGTCCATGTTTGGGATTGGTGTCTTGAACAGATTTCAACAACAGACGAGCCTTTTGAATGTCGCCGACATTGGTACTCCCCACCTGTGCACTAGCCATACTCGTTAAATATCCCTGTGGAAAATAGTTTTACACTTACATTTTCCCTTTAACAAGTCTTTATCAGTAGTACTGTAGTAGTATATAGTACAAGCAGGAGCAAGCTCACTGGCCTTGTACGTGTGCGTATGTGTTGTTGATAACTCTACGTGGTATCGCGAGGATACACGTAATTGACGATGAAAAACGTACAAACAAAGGAATTATGAGCTAATTTACGTGTGTATTTTCATCTGGTCTTCCTTCGGCATCCAAATATGATCCATATCCGCCAAGTCCAAACTGGGAAACTTGTCTGCTGACGAGATATAGTCATTACTAGTATAGCCGCAATCGTATAGTGCGGTCGTGTAAGTCGTGGGCCACGTATGCCCTACGTATGGTACGTGTGAGTCAAAGTACCCTGGGTTCGTACGTACTAACGATAGGTACGGGTCCGAAATTCCTTCCGGAAAGTTACAGTTAATAGACGATGCCGTCAATTCTTGTGGTATTTGACTCTCGATCGATGTCACAAAGCCCACCATGGATCAGTTTCATTGTGCAACTATGACCTCCAACAGTTCCTTTCCTACTAGATGGCTATTCTGACCGATCTACCGTTGATACCGTTACCGGACGTTAGAAACAAGCTGTGACCGTCTTCCGATGTATGTAGAGATCATAGATATGTAAAACGAATTGTGCCATTTCTTTAGGTTCCGCATCAGGAGGTCCAAGGACTGGCTATGAGGAAAAAGCGGATTCCTTCTGAGAGTAACATGAAGGGGAAATTGTAGTAGTGTAGATGCTACGCAATACCTAGTAAAATTCACACCATATCGGTCACTTCCGGCATAGCCTATCATACATACCTTCGACACGGTATGATAGATACCTACGGTAGATACTTTACTGGCGCCAATCCGATCGAGGAGATCATTCGGTCCAAGGCTGTACCGTGGACGAACGGACGGCGTGTGATTTTTCCGATAGGATTAGGGGGTGTCAAAGTTTCAGATGCTGCCGGGCAGAAGCCGCCCTCCCACCAGAATCTCTGTCGCAATGAGACATGGATTTATCCAATCGGCACACACTTACCAAGGCAGTTTTGGATCTATTCCAGTACCTTACCCGTCTGCAACAGGAACATTCCGTAGTTAGCGTCTGAAACTCTGAGGCCCCGTTAGGAACTTTCAGATGACTTTCCAGATGAGTTGCTGGATGAGATTCTGCATGAATTTGCATGGCCGGGTGGCAGGAAATTCTCCCACCACTCTACCTCAAGAACCACCAACCAATCCCCCCCCCCCCAAGAATCAATACAAGATGTGTATTTGACAACAAAACCAAGGGCCATCA
>Ga0194115_10006540_pt1 | contig 11796 bp, 10 predicted proteins | sample TA2MahsurfametaG_3_FD_148656 | JGI IMG/M metagenome (GOLD analysis project Ga0194115, IMG submission 148656) | Freshwater microbial communities from Lake Tanganyika, Tanzania - TA2015002 Mahale S4 surface | ecosystem: Environmental > Aquatic > Freshwater > Lake | place: Tanzania: Lake... | reverse complement strand
CGTGCGTCGGGCCGTCCACGCGCCCCAGCGCGCCCTGCCCGGCGAGGTGGTACCCGACAAGCGCGCCGGCTGCGAGGGGCAGGAGCACCAGGGTCTCGACGGTAAGCGCAGGCAACGCAGCGAGGGGCGAGCGCTTGCGCATCAGGCTGTAACCGCCCCAGGTAAACGCCAGCGCGAGGGCGATCCACGGGGGCCGGCCCGCCTGCGCGATCATCAGGCCCACGCCCGCGGCGGCGCTGGCGATCGCTATCCATTGTGGCCGCCGCAGGTGCTCGTGCAGCAGGAAACGCCCGGCGGCGACGTTCACCAGCGGCACCAGGAAGTAACCGAGGCTGGTCTCGATGACGTGGCCCGCGTTGACGCCCCAGACGTAGATCAGCCAGTTGCCGGTCAGGAGAAGCGCCGAGAGCAGGTGAGGCCCCAGCGCGCGGCCGGCCCGGCAGACGGCCCAGACGGGGCCGAGTTCCCCCAGCTTCGTCGTGAGGGCGAGCAGCACGACCAGCGACCAGACGAAGCGGTGCGCGATCAGCTCCAGCGCGGGGATGCCGTGCAGCTGCGTCCAGTAGAGCGGGGCGAGGCCCCAGAGAAGGTAGGCGCTGCAAGCGGCGATGGCGCCCGCTCGGGCCTCGGCACCAGCGGGTGTCCCCGGCGGGTTCACGACCGTGCAGGTGCCCAGCGGGCGTTCACCTCTGCGGCTTGCGGTCGAACTGGTACCGGGCCTCGAACTCCTGCGCGGCTTGCGTCTGCGCGGCCGCGTCAGCTACGCCCTGCGCCTTCAGTTCGGCGAGGCGCTTGTCCATCCAGCGCTGCCGGAAGGTGGCCTCGACCTCACTGGAGATCGCGGTGCTCTCCCGAGGCTTCTGCGACTTGCGGAACAGGGTGCAGCCGGAAGAGGCGCCGGCCACGACGGCTAGGGCGGCGGAAAGGAGAAGGTGCTGGGTCATTTTCTCGACAGGGAGAGGGGACTGTAGGACCGACGGCCCCGACCGCGAGAAAACTTTCGCGGGGGAAGCTTTCTTTTGCCCCGCGCACGCTTGGCGCCACGCTGGTGCAGCGATGGCGGATGAACCTTCCCAGCCTAAACTGCGCCCCACGGAGCGGGCTCCGGCCCCTTCGCCCCCGCCGCCCGCGGGCCCCGCGCCCTCACGCGGGCGGATCCCGGAGCCAGCGCGTAATTCTGGGCCCGCCTCGCCAATCTGCGGTTCAGCGGGGTGTTTGAGGGCAAACCGTCCCGCGCGATGATCGATCGGCGACTCGTCCGCGCGGGCGAGGTGATCGACGAGCGCCTGGGCCTCCGCTTCGACAGCCTCGAGCCCGGCGGCCGCCTGCGTTTCTGCGACGCCACCGGCGCGGCGGTCGTGCGGAAAAACTGAACGCGGCCGCGCGACCTCAGGCGGAGCCGAGCGCGTCGCGCACGGCCCGCAGCACGGCGGGGTCGGTGATGATCCCGAGGACGCCGTTCACCACGAACTGGATGCCGATGCAGAGGATCAGGAACCCCATCACCTTTGCGAGGGCATTCATCCCGTTGGCCCCGATCACCTGCGTGATCCGCTCGGAGAGCCGCAGGGTCGCGTAGGAGATCCCGGCTACGATGAGGATACCGAGGATGATCGCCGCGTAGTCGAGCAGGCCGCGCGCGAAGGAGGTAAAGCCAACGGTGACGGCGATCGAGCCCGGCCCGCTCAGCATCGGCATCGCGAGGGGGGAGAAGGACACGTCGCGCTTCGCCCGTGCCTCCTCCTCGGCCCGATCTTCCGGGTCCCGGCCCCGCGGCTTGCCGACCAGCATTGCCGAGCCGATGCCCGCCACGAGCAGGCCGCCCGCGATGCGCAGCCCGGGGATCGAGATGCCGAAGAAGTTCATAATAAACGTCCCGCCGAGTAGGAAGCTCACCAAAATCGCCACCATGTAGAGGCAGGCGCGGCGCAGCTGGGCCAAGCGGTGCGCCGGCGAATCCCCCTCGGTGATGGAGAGGAAGGTCGGCGCGGACGCGAGGGGGTTCACCACCGGCAGGAGCGCGATGATCGTGCCGAGGATGAGCTCCCAGAATTGGCTGATGGGCTGCATCGTCGCAAAAGCATCCGGAATGCGGGCCGGCGCAAGCGCCCCGCCTACCAGACGTCGACCGGCCCCCGCGGAACCGGGATCGCGTCACGCTCGCCGGCCGCGATCTCCGCTGGGTCGCGCAGGAACGAGGGCACGAGCGGGGCCAGGGCGAACTTGGGCAGCAGTTCGCCCGCGTCGTCGCAGAACTGGCGCCGCCAATGGAGGAACTCCGCCAGCGCCGCCTCGAAGTCCGCGCGGGTCTCCATCGCGAGCAGGGCCCGCTTGAGCGGCTTCGCCGGCCCGAAGCGCTTCGCGTACCAAGGCGCGATGCGCCGGAACAGGCGCGTGCCGTGCGCCTCCCCGTGGCACGCGCACACCCGGTCGTAATGCCGCCGCAGCACCCGCAGCCGCTCCGCGAGTTCCGGCTCTGGCAACAACTCGCCCGTGCGCAGCAGGTGCTCCGTGCGCCGGAAGATCCACGGGTCGTAGAACGCCCCGCGGCCGACGCTCACTCCCGCGCAGCCCGTTTCCCGCACCATATGCCGCGCGCCCTCCGGCGTGGTCACGTCGCCGTTGCCGATCACGGGGATCGCGCGCACCGCCTCCACCACGGCCCGGATGCCGGCCAGGTTCACGCCGCCGCTGAAGCCCTGCGCCCGCGTGCGCCCGTGGACGAACACCGCCGCCACGCCCGCGTCCTCCAGAACGCGCGCCAGGTCCGGCGCGGTCAGGTTGTCCTCGTCCCAGCCCAGCCGCATCTTCGCCGTCACCGGGATGCGCACCGCCGCCACCATCCCGCGCACGAGCGCCGCGGTGCGGTCCAGCTCGGTCATCATCGCGGAACCGCCGCCGACGCGGACGACCTTCCGCACGGGACAGCCCATATTGATGTCGACGGCGTCGGCCCCAAGTTCCTCGCAGCGCACGGCGGCGTCGCGCATCTCCTCGGGCACGCTGCCGAAGAGCTGGATGGAAAATGGCCGGTCGTCCGGGGCGGAGGCCGCGAGGCGGAGGGCGGCGGGGCTGCGCTCGAGGAGGGAGCGCGCGTTGACGAGGTCGGTGGTGGTCCAGCCGAGGCCACCGAGCTCGCGGATGGTCTGCCGCATCGGCAGGTTGGTGTAACCCGCCAGCGGCGACAGGCAGAGGTTCGAGGCGAGCGTGTGAGGGCCGATCCGCACGGGCGTCAGGCGGCGGCCGCGGCGGCCCGTATCCGACGCAGGGCCTCCTCGAGGGTCGCGCGCGGGCAGCCGAAGTTGAGCCGCAGGTGGCGACCTGGCAGCGAGCCGAAGGGGGCGCCGTCGCTCAGGCCGACGCCGTGCGCCTCGAAGTGCGCGGCGGGGGCGGGGAGGCCGAGGCCCGCGACGTTCATCCACAGGAGGTAGGTCGCCTCGACCGGCGCCTCCACTTTGATCCCGGGGAAGTCACGCGCCAGGCCCGCGAGTAGCTGGTCGCGGTTGCCGCGCAGGTAGGCGAGCAACTCCTGCCGCCACGGCTCCCCGTCGCGGTACGCGGCCTCGCAGGCGGTGAAGCCGAGGCAGGTGACTTCCGCTACGATCCCGGCGGCCGCCCGCTCGAATCGACGGCGCAGCGCGGCGTCGGGGATGATCGCGAGGGAGGTCCCCAGACCAGGCACGTTGAAGGTCTTGCTCGGGGCCATCAGGGTGATGCTGCGCGCCGCCGCATCCGCCCCCAGGCTCGCTGACGGCACGTGCGGCAACGCCAAATCGAGGATCAGGTCGCAGTGGATCTCGTCCGAGCAAAGGATCAGCCGGTGCCGAGCGCAGAATTCCGCCAGCCGCTCCAACTCCGCGCGCCGCCACACGCGGCCGAGAGGGTTGTGTGGGTTGCAGAGCAAAAACAGCCGCGTCTGCGGGGTCACTGCTGCCTCAAGGGCTTCCCAGTCGATGCCCCAGCCGCCCGCCTCCCGCACCCACGGCACGCCGACCGGCACGCGGCCGCTGTGGCGCGGCGCCGAGAAGAAGGGCGGGTACACCGGGGACAGCGTAAGCACCTCGTCGCCGGCCTCCGCGCAGGCCAGCGCGGTCACGTTCAGGCCCACGACCAGGCCCGGCAGCCAGACGATCCACTCGGGCTCCACCCGCCACCCATGCCGCCGCCAGAGCGCCTCGACGACTGCCTCGGTGGTGCTCGCCAGCGGCCGCGCGTAGCCGAACACGCCGTGGTCCACCCGGCGGTGCAGCGCCGCGAGGACGGACGGCGGAGCCGGGAAATCCATATCCGCTACCCACAGCGGCAGCACGTCGCGGCCCGCGTACCGCTGCCACTTCTGGGAATCGGTCCCCCGGCGCTCCGGGACGTTATCAAAATCAAACGCGTGCGTCATCGTGTCCGACGAGGCTTTGCCCACTCCCGCCCCGCGCGTCAAAGGGAACGCGCGCCCGTCCGTGCGCCACCGCTTGGGACGCAATGGCGCGCCCGCGCCGTCCCACCGGGCGACACGCCGTCGCGGCCCCGGGCGTCGCGCCAACGTAACCGCCTCATTGGATCAAATTTACGCATCGCGGTGGGCTGGCGCGCCGGGTGCAAAGAGAAGGCAACAACGAGCTAATTATGACGAACTCACTTCGTTCCTCCCCCCTCCCCGTCTGGTCCGTCGCCTGTTCCGGCTCTCGGCTCTCGCCGTGGTCCGGCCTCGAGTGCGAGATGGACCGACTCTTCGCCGCCGCCCTCGGGGCCGGCGGTCCGGCGACCTTCCCGGTCGACGTCTACACCGATGCCTCCGCCACCCACGTCCGCGCCGCCCTCCCCGGCTGCCGCCGCGAGGATCTCCGGATCGAGCTCGCCGACGGCCAGCTCACGCTCTCCGTGGTCCCGCCCGCGCCCGCCGGCGACGCGCAGCCGGACAACGCGCCCGCCGCGCCGGTCGCCCTCCGCACGCTCAGCGTGCCCGAGGACACCGCCGACGACCAGGTGGCCGCGACCTACGTCGACGGCATCCTGTCGGTCACGCTGCCCCGGCGTCCCGCCGCGCCGCCGCGCCGGATCCAGATCAATGCCGCCTGAATCCAACCTGCTCCTCCAACCCTTCCTCCGATGACCCTCCTGAATCCCTTCCTCATCAGCCCCGTTCGCCCGTCCGCGCCCGCGGCCGTCCCGCCGGTCCACCAGCTCAACGAGACCGAGGACGCCTTCGCGCTCACGGTCCAACTCCCCGGCGTGGCCCGGGACGGCCTCGACGTCACCGTCGAGGAGGATGTTTTACGTGTGATTGGCCGGCGCGCGTGGACGCCCCCCGCGGGCTGGTCCCTGCAGCAGCGCGAGACGATGGACGCGCCCTTCATGCTTGCGGTCGTCCTCGGCCAAGCCGTGGCGGCCGACCGGATCGCCGCCGAGCTGCGGGACGGTGTCCTGCAGCTCTCGCTGCCGAAGGTGGAGGCGGTCCGCCCCCGACGCATCACCGTGGCCTGAGTTCCCGCTGCGCGCGGGGCGCCGGCCTCCGGTCCCTGCCTCCGGGGAGCCGTTAATCTGTTGACCGGTTTTGGCGCGCGAAATGCGCTCTGCTGGGATGCCGTCCCTTGACGCCTTGCGCGGCGCCGGCCGGGCAAAGCCTTTGACAACCCGGTGTGCCGGTGGCTGTCGTCGGGGATGAAATTCTGGTCCTTGGGGGCGCGCCTCGCGCCCCTGGTGCTGGCGAGCCTGTTGCCGGCGGCGGAACCGGCCGGGGAGGCGGCCCGCGGTGCGACCGCGGATCCCGCCGCGCTGAACACTACGGCCGCCGCTGCCAGCACTATGATGGGCCGGCCGGCCCACGCGCCCGACTACCTGGAGCAGGTCGTGGACCTGTTCCTCTCCGCCTTCGATCTCCGTTCGAGCGGCAACAGCGCCACCCACTACGCGATCAGCCTGTTCCTGGTGGTGATCGCGCTGCTGGCGCGCCGGATCGTCACCCGGCTGCTCTCCCCCATGCTGCGGCGGCTGGCCTCGCGCACCGAGACGACCCTCGACGACAAGATGTTCCCGGCGCTTGAGGGCCCGGCGGCGGCCCTCATCGTGGTCCTCGGCCTCTTCTCCGCCCTGCGGGTGCTGAAGCTCCCGGAGGCGGCCGACCATTACCTCGGGGCCGGGTACCAGGTCGCCCTCTCGTTGGTGCTGTTCTGGGGCCTCTGGCGGGCTTTTTCCGCGCTGCTGGATCACTTGGACGAGGTCGCCCGCGAACGAGGCCTCGGCGTGGCGGCGTTTATGCCGTGGATCCGCAAGACGATGCTCACCGGCTTCGTGGTCATCTCGGTGCTGCTCACCATCCAGAGCCTCGGCTTCGAGGTGAAGGCGGTGCTCGCCGGCCTCGGCATCGGCGGCCTCGCCTTCGCCCTCGCCGCCCAGGACACCCTCGCGAACATCTTCGGCGCGATCGTGGTTGCGGTCGACCAACCCTACACCGTCGGCGAGACCGTGCGGATCGGCGCCAACGTGGGCGTGATCGAGGACATCGGACTGCGCTCCACCCGGATCCGCCTGCTGGACAAGTCGCTGATGATCATCCCGAACAAGACGGTCGCGGCGGACACCATCACCAACCTCTCGCGGTTCACCGGCCGGCGCGTCGAGCAGGTGCTCGGGCTCAACTACGGCAGCCGGCCGGAGCAGCTGGAGGAGCTCGTGGCCGCGATCCGGGCCCTCCTCGAGGGGCGGCCCGAGGTGGAGCCGAACTCGGTGCAGGTCGGCTTCCGGGACTTCAACGCCTCCTCGCTCGACGTCTGGCTAGTCTACGAGGCGCGTGACCCGGATTTCCGCCGCTGGGTGCAGCTGCGGCAGGAGGTGAACCTCGCGTTGCTCCGCCTGGTCGCGGCCCGGGGGCTCGCCTTCGCCTACCCGACGCAGACCCTCGACCTGGGGGCGCCGGTCCTCGAGCGCCTTGCGGCCCGGTCCGGCCCGGCGCGCTGAGGAAGAGCTTTGCCTTCGGCCGGGTCCCGGCCTTCGGTTCGCGTATGGCGGACCCATGCAAGACCCCTTCACCGGCAGACCCACCCGCATCCAGGGACGGCGGCTCCCCCGGCCGGAGGAGCGGGCCGACCTTCAACACGATCACGAACGCCGACTGGAAGCGCTCGCTCGCCTCGGCGCGGCGGCAGCGGAATGCGGTCTCCGAGCAGATTCGGACCGCGATCTCGTCCTCCTCGCCGAAGACGAAGTGAGCCTGCTGGAGGGCGCCGGGGGCCCGTGGGCCGCCCTGGGGGACGCTATCCGCGAGTTCCGGGACACCCTGCCGGTGCGCCCGCTGGAGGACTTCGGCTTCGCCGCCGACGTCGAGCATCCCCTCGAGGAGCGCAACGCGCGCCTGCTCTACCTGCACAGCGGGGTCGAGGCCTCCGCCTTCCTCGCTGAGGCCGACGCCTCGGTCTACAAGTTCTTCCTCCCCCGCGAGGAGAAGCGGATCGGCAGCGTCTTCGGCTTCCGTCCCGGCACCGAGACGGCCCTGCAGGCCGACGCCGAGTTCGGGGACTACCGCGGCCTGCTCGAGAAACTCCTCCTCGTCCACGCCCTTGGCGGGATGGGGACCGAGGTCGTCGCGGTCACTCCCGAGGGCATTTTGGTCGCCAAGCAGGTGCTCGGTGAACCGCTCGCGCAGGGCGCGGACACTTCGGGCCTCCTGCCAGGCGCGCTGATCGAGATTCCCTCGCGCTTCCTCCGCGCCAACCGCGACCACCCGCGCCTATTCTTCCTCCGCGGCCAGCCCTGGCTCATCGCCGACCTCCACGCGCGCAACTTCGTCATCGCCGCCGACGGCGTGCGGCGAGTGATCGACCTCGTCGCCGCGCCCTGGCCAGCTGGCCTGCGCGCTGCCGACCCGCTGATGGCCGCCTGGCTGGAGCGCGTCCGCGACGACCCGGGCGCCTCCGCGCTGCCAGGCGCCGGCGACGACGAGCTTTAAGCCGGCGCGATGCAGTGGATTGGTGCTCAGCCTAGTGAATCGTCCTGGCTGACCGCAATGGGCTTGCCAACCGGGCGTCGATAAACTTGTTGCCGTCCTCAGTCCCTCCTCGCGTCCCTCGCGCCCCGTCCCCGATGACCCCGCTTGAGCTCACGCGCCGCCACTTCCTCGGCCGGATGAACACCGGCCTCGCGGGCATCGCCCTGTCCCGCCTGCTCACGCGCGACGCCGCCGCGGCGCCCGCCGGCGCGCCCCACTTCGCCCCTCGCGCGCGCCAAGTGCTGCAGATCTTCTGCCCGGGCGCCGCCTCCCATGTGGACCTCTGGGACCACAAGCCGCTGCTTGACCGCCACGACGGCCAGCCCCTGCCGGGCGCCCAGCCGGAGGTCACGTTCCAAGGCCGCAACGGCAACCTGATGAAGTCGCCGTGGGCCTTCCGCCCCGCGGGCCGCAGCGGCAAGCCGATCTCCACCCTGCTGCCCGCCCTCGCGCGCCACGTGGATGACATCGCGTTCATCCACAGCATGACCGCGCGCACCAACACGCACGGCCCGGGCTGCGTCGCGATGAACACCGGATTCACGCGCGAGGGCTTCCCCAGCGCCGGCGCCTGGGTCAGCCACGCGCTCGGCTCGCTCAACGACAACCTGCCCACGTTTGTCGCGATGCCCGACATCCGCGGCGAGCCGCCCAACGGCAAGGCCAACTGGGGCCCCGGCTTCCTCCCCGCCCGCCACCAAGGCGTCCCCCTCGCTGCCCAGCTCCCGCTTCGCAACGCCGGCCGGCCCCCCGGCATCTCCGCCGCTGCGGACGAGGCCACGCGCGCCTTTCTCGACGCGATCAACCGCGAGCACGCCCGGGAACACCCCGGCCGCGACGAGCTCGGCGCCCGCATCTCCGCCTACGAGCTCGCCGCGCGGATGCAGCTCGCCGCCCCGGAGATCACCGACCTCGCCCGCGAGCCCACCCACGTCCACGCCCTCTATGGCACCGGCGACGCCAACCCCCTCAAGGCTGCCTACGCCCGCAACTGCCTCCTCGCCCGCCGCTTCCTCGAGCAGGGCGTCCGCTTCGTCAGCCTCTACTGCGCCTCCCGCGCCAGCGCCGTCGACGGCCTTCTCAACTGGGACGCGCACAAGACGCTCAAGGCCGACTACGAGCGCCACGCCCCGATCTTCGACGGCCCCACCGCCGCGCTCCTCACCGACCTGAAACAGCGCGGGCTCCTGCGCGACGTCCTCGTCGTCTGGTGCACGGAGTTCGGCCGGATGCCCACCCACCAGGAGGGCACCAGCGGCCGCGACCACAACCCGGACGCCTTCACGACGTGGCTGATGGGCGCGGGCGTGAAGGGCGGCGTCTCCCACGGCGCGACCGATGACTTCGGCCGCCGCGCTGTGGTCGACGTGGCCACGGTGCATGACTTCCACGCCACGGTGCTCCACCTCCTCGGCTTCGACCACGAGCGGCTCACGTATTACCACAACGGCGCCAACCGCCGCCTCACCGACGTCCACGGGCACGTGATCCGCCCGGTCCTCGCTTGAACGCCGCCGCTCTCGGTTTCCCGCTCCGTCGCTCCCGGGCCGCGTTGCTGCTCCTGGCGCTCGCCTCCCCGGCCGCCGCCGACGACGGCATCGCGTTCTTCGAGCAGAAGATCCGCCCGGTGCTGGTCACGCATTGCCACGAGTGCCACAGCGCCGAATCCGCCAAGCTCAAGGGCGGCCTCCGCCTCGACACCCGGGCCGGCTGGCAGCGCGGCGGCGACAGCGGCCTCCCGGCCATCGTGCTCGGCCAGCCCGACGAGAGCCCGCTGATCCAGGCGGTCCGCCACACCGATCCTGACTTCGCGATGCCGCCGCGGAAGCCCCGCCTGCCTGACGCGGTGATCGCCGACCTCGTCACTTGGGTCCGCCTCGGCGCCCCGGACCCGCGTGCCGGGGACACCGGCCCCGCGCGCCGCGCCGACCGGAGCTGGTGGTCGCTCCAGCCGCTCGCGCGCGACTTCGCCCACGACTCGATCGACGGCTTCATCGCCACCCGCCTCGCGGAGCAGAACCTCCGGCCCGCCCCTCCCGCGGGTGCCCGCGCCCTCATCCGCCGGATGAGTTACGACGTCACCGGCCTTCCGCCCACGGCGGCGGAGGTCGCCGCGTTCAGCACCGCTTTCGCCGCGGATCCCGACGCCGCCACCGCCGCGCTCGCCGACCGTCTGCTCGCCTCTCCGCGCTACGGCGAGCGCTGGGGCCGGCACTGGCTCGACGTCGTCCGCTTTGGCGAGAGCAACGGCTTCGAGCGCAATTTCATCATCGATGACCTTTGGCCGTTCCGCGACTGGGTCATCCGCTCGCTCAACGCGGACCGGCCCTTCGACCGCTTCATCACCGAGCACCTCGCAGGCGACGTCCTCGGCCGGGACCAGCCGGACACCGAGGTGGGCAGCGCGTTCTTGGTTGCGGGGCCCTACGACGACGTGGGCAACCAAGACCCTGCGGCCAAGGCCGCGATCCGGGCGGCGACGCTGGACGACATGGTGAGCACCACCGCGGGTGCGTTCCTCGGCCTGACGGTGGGCTGCGCCCGCTGCCACCACCACAAGTTCGACCCGATCCCGACCGAGGACTACTACCGCGTCCGGGCCGCGTTCGAGGGCGTGGAGCACGGCCGCCGCGTGATCGCGACCGCGGAGCAGCGGGCGGAATTCGCGGCCGCCACGCGCGAGCTCAACGCGGAGCTCGCGGGCCTGAACCGCGAGATTGACGCTCTGGACCGAGCGATCGACCTGCGCGCCAAGGCGTCGCTCGCGGAGCGCACGTTCCCGCGTCCGAAGATGGACCCGGCGGGCACCGAGGAGCTATTCCCCGAGGTCGAGGCGCGCCACGTGCGCTTCGTCATCCGCAACAACACGGAGGCGCCGGGGCGGGCGGCGCCGCAGCCGCGCGGCCGGCTGGCGACGCGCGGGGGCGGGCGCCTGACCGAGTTCGAGGTCTGGAGCGTGGACGGGCGCAACGTGGCGCTCGCGGCCCGCGGGGGCCGCGCGGAGGGCGCGCGCGGCTCGGTCGCGGAGGATTTCCCGGAGGCCTACGGGCCGCAGCTCTGCATCGACGGCGCGCACGGCGAACAGTGGTTCATCGGCCAGCCGGCCGAGCTCACGCTCACCTTCGCCCGTCCCGAACGGATCCACCGCATCGCCTTCCGCAACAGCAAGGACAGCGGCCGCCCCGAGGGCCCGGCGCAGGGCGCGACCCCCTGCGAGTACGAGGTGCAGGTGTCGCTCGACAAGCAGGACTGGCGCACCGTCGCCTCCTCGGCGGACCGCGAACCGTGGAGCGAGCGCGTCGGCCTTGAGCGCCTGCGGCCGGAGGTTATCACGCCCGCCGAGGAGGAGCAGCTTGCCGCGCTGGAGCGCCAGCGCGCGCGCGTGCAGGCGCGGCTCAACCAGGTGCCGAAGCTCCCGCAGGTCTGGGCGGGCAAGTTCTCCCAGCCCGCGGAGCCCACGCGCGTCCACAAGGGCGGCGACCCCGCCCGGCCCGGCGACCCCGTCGCGCCCTCCAGCCTCGAGGTCCTCGCCGGCGTCCTGCCCGGCTACGCGCTGCCGCCCGACGCCCCCGAAGGTGAGCGCCGCCTCGCGCTCGCCCGCTGGATCACCGCCGAGGGTAACCCGCTCACGCCGCGGGTGCTCGCCAACCGCGTGTGGCAGCACCACTTCGGGGCGGGCATCGTCGACACCCCGAGCGACTTCGGCTTCCTCGGCGGCGCGCCCTCGCACCCTGAGTTGCTCGACTTCCTCGCCCGCCGGCTGCTGCACCACGGCTGGCGGCTCAAGCCCCTGCACCGCGAGATCCTCCTCTCGCGCA
>Ga0194115_10006535_pt1 | contig 11799 bp, 11 predicted proteins | sample TA2MahsurfametaG_3_FD_148656 | JGI IMG/M metagenome (GOLD analysis project Ga0194115, IMG submission 148656) | Freshwater microbial communities from Lake Tanganyika, Tanzania - TA2015002 Mahale S4 surface | ecosystem: Environmental > Aquatic > Freshwater > Lake | place: Tanzania: Lake... | reverse complement strand
ATTGTGGACTGTTGCGGATCTAGTCGTACTTGTACTGTAGTGAAATATCACCGGACGAAATCCCAGTCGATGTTCTCGGAATGTAGGCAGAACTTTTGGCGAAGGGTTGTCCCTTTTTCGCTTCGCCTCCCTCCTCGTCCGAAGAGTTTGCCGGTGGATGAGAGAAAACGAGTGCAAGCTAGGACAATGCGGTATGTGACGTCATGCTCCCATTTGATGAAAAGAGCCAGTTGGTTCAAGAGGCTATATCGATACACCCCACACGCTTTTTCTCCATTGAATCGAAACTCTACACGTGTACCTCATAACTACGTTAGCGACCGTTGGGACTGACGTAGGACTGAGGCCACTTAACGAAATGAGTTCCCCGTAACGGCATGCAGGAATTCACCATTAAATGGACCACATCGCGCCAGCGTTGGAAGACAAAATGCATGCGCACCGTGTCGAAGTGGATGATGTGACACCCAAAATCGAGTGGATTCTCGCATCCATACACATTTCGAAGAAGAGGAGGATCCTCTCTCTAGTCGATGAACCTCCTATCTGAAACTGCAGTGGAAAATTCTTATCATGGCGCAAATTCTCAAAGAGTCTTCTAGATGTATTTTTTTACAGTTACGTTGGGTTCGCCAATGGAACCCTTCTGTGGCGATGGAGTGATCCTGACGGGACATGGATAAATCCGATCCATGGCTTGACAACAGTGTGCGAGACGTCGGGTAACAACTACCAGCAGCATCATCGCCCTTTGAAGCAACAAATGTCCAGGACAGATTGACACCTGACGATCCACCTTCATACGAGTTGCATGTCAAGAATAGACATTTGACCTGCAGTTGATTGAAAGGAATCAGAGTCGAGAACCGCCGGTTGAGGTACAGGTCTTTCTGCTTATCTCCCGAGAGTCTGTGGAAATAGACCAGGACGTGGAAGAGAGGGTAACATCTCCATATCGTCGAGATCGTTCGAGACCTAGGCTGCGTTGTTCCGCGTCTCCAGCAGGAACCTGGTTTGCCAGATCAAACCAAAGAAGTTGAGAGGTACACAAAGCTCGCAAGGATCATACCCTGGGATGTCCTATCATCCGTCTTCGATCTTTTCAGAATCAAGGTTCGATATGAAAGCTAGTTCCCAAGGCATCGACACATCGTAGTCACTCCAAATCGAAATCAGCAATAGTCGGCGGTCTATCGTTGCAACTATTGACATCGCACCCCTCACATGGGGAAGTGCTTGAGGAAAACATGACCAATTGCCTTCGTATTCACCCGCCACACTAGCGTGTAGTGAAAGAACATGCCGTTCCATAGCCGTATCCTAAGATCTTCTTGGCGTTTGTGATTCTCAACGACAGAAACTCTCATAACTGTAAGCATATGTATGATCTATAGTCATCACGCAGGATACCGCATCGTACTTACGAGAACGTCGGATTATACCTACTATACATTTGGCAAGGCATCTGGTCTGGCTGCCGTACGATATTGTCCCAGACAAGATTTCATCACCATCGATCTCGTCCCTCTAGAAGTAGAGTAGAAGAGTGGTTCCTTACTCCTCTCACATTGACATTCTGTGGATGCTCAGATCTTTGGCTACGTTGCATCACACTCCAGACACAACACACTATATCGAGGAATGGCAAAGAAGACTGGAAAGAAAAAAACTAACAGCAAGGCGGGCGGTGGGCTTTCTTCAGCTGGTGGTATTGGGGATGGTGCCGGTGTGATGGTCGATCCCGCCATGGTACGATATCAACACGCACGGATTCGACCGTTCTTTAGTGGTTGTGGGCGACGAGTAGAGGATACTTTGAATGAGATTCGACAAGGCAAGATGAAAGCATCCGATTTACCACCTATCCAGGTCTTACTTGGCCCGATAGATGACGAGACTGGGGAACCATGGTATTTTTCCTTGAACAATAGACGTCTATGGGTCCTCAAACGATGTCGAGAAGAGGGCCTATTGCCTGACAATCGAATATATGTTAGGGTCCGAAAACCCAAAAGTGAACAAGAGGCTCTTCGTTACTCTATTGATAATTGTGTTTTGGAAGCCAAGTTCATGCCGGAAAAACTTCAAGGAAACATTAGTGAAGACAATGAAGATACTAGTGAGCACATAGAGAAGGACGTGTCCGGGATCAAGCTAAACAGAGTTGAACCCTCACAGAACCAGGATATGAGTGACACACTCCTCGGGAACAACACTGAAGCAAGTGGCAATGAGACAGAATCAGAAGAGTCGGAGGATGAACAAGCGCCAACATTGAACCGCTTCAGTGCGCTCTTTTGAACCCAGTCCACAAGACGGATTCGGATTTACATGGTGATTGATTGGAGTGACATCATGAGATACAAACACACTGTACTGACATCATGAACATATCAGCGCTCCTGATTAAACATGCTGAAGCGTGTGTGCCGGATCCAGTTCAACAGCTTCAGACATCTTCATCAGGGCCGAATGTCGTGGACGCCTATGCTTCAGTCTTGGGAACTGGTACTCCGTCGATATAGTGACCTTGATGAACAACATTCCCATGGCGATCCATGTCAAGTCCTATTCCATGTTGGAGTCCGTTACTCCACTCCCCGTTGTAGTGATTACCGTCCTTTATCCACTCCATACGCCCTTGTCCGTGCCTGTCGATGGAGGAAAGGATTATTTTGAGAATTTGACTTCGGGCGTCTCACGTTGGTTTTGAATCAGCCGTTCGACAAGCACTTACATCATATCATTTTTCCAAAGCCCCTCATACTGATCGCCGCTTGAGAAGCGGTAGAAACCAAAGCCGTCCCTTTTGTTGTTCTTCAATAGCCCTTGATAGTGTGATCCATCTTCATACTGCAAGACTCCTTCTCGCATCGCATCTTCACAAAAACGTCCAATGAAGCAGCGTCCGTTTGCGAATGTCATGGTGGCTTCTTCCGATCCATGCTTCAACCCGTTTTGCAAGGGACCCTCATAGGTGTGTCCAGATTCCTCAAGCTTCCCAAGGCCATGATACTTGCCCTGTTTCCAGTTTCCAGAATATTTGTCAGTGGTTGCGGTGCCAGCAGTGTTTGGGGAACTTGCATATACCATAATGCCATGACCATGAGGTAAGGCTGTCGTTAGGTGGATGGATCCCGTATAGACTCCTTTTTGACCCCATGCGTCAGCGAGAACTTTTCCTTCGACGTACTGGGTGGGGTCAGTCTGTGGCAAGACGGAGTCGATCCTAGCAACGGGTAATGCCATCTGTCCTGACGGGTGGACCACCTGTGTATTTCGAGGTTCCATGGTGGGACCCAACGTAGGTGAAGCCTTTGCAAGAAAGTTTTTTCGTCGTTGCTTCAACGTATCAACTTTGGGGAGGGACGAAAGGTTGGAAGTCTTGGCTGTTACCTGGCTTACGGTTAGAGAAAAAAGACACGGAGTTTCTTGATCTTGCATGATCGAGGGTCCTTTCCTTGCGGTCAAGATGGAGGTGTCGTCTTTTGGTACTCTGACATCTGGTGCGGGAAAAGCAGTTTCCTGACAAGCTTGCTGGATCGATTCTATCTCGGGGCAAGCCACCTCCCCGGTAAGATTCTCTCTCGCTTCGTTAGTAGCCATGCCATGAATCATTTCAATAGTCGGCCTTTCGAACGGGGGTAGAAGTTCATTCCGATTTGTAAACAATAGTAGATCATCAGCTAGGTGTGGACCGTTATTCGTCTTGTCCTCAAGACGATTTTGTCCCAGAAACACTGTGAATGTTCTGGTTTGATCACTCTGTAGATGCGTTGGATGTTCAGAGACCATCGAAACGCTTGATAGAAGAGATGATAGAGACGGCCCGACGACACGGCGGAACTTGATTCGGATTGGATGCAAACTTTCGCAGGAGGCATCACTTGACAAGGACATGGTACGAAGGTTTCCCTTCACGCCCATGGAATCCAGAGACGAATGCTCGGATATGGAGTAATGACTACGGTTCGAAGAAGTGGATGATTCCTCTTCCGCCAAGAACGAAGTCGTGGAGAGTCCATCATCGAATGTTTGTGCCTTGAGAGTCAGATGTACGGTTCTTTCGACTGCCGCATGCTGGAGAGCTTGTCGTAGGAACTGTAGTTCTTGGAGCTGCTGACCGATGACACTATGAGCACCAGCCAGTTCATCCCTCAATCCCTGTACTTGGTTCGCCAGAGTTTCGACGCTTGAAGATGATGGATGGTCCATGACTACACCCATCGAAGATGATGATGGAACCGTCCCACCAACCCTTGATGGCGAAAAGAGTGGTGCTTGACTCATAATACTCTCGTTTAGCGACTAGACAACTGACTGACTTTGAACTGAATTGCAAAAATATCAAACAATTCCGCAGCCAAGAAGAGGAAAATGGGAAGACCTTCGTTTTTCGTATCGAGACGAGAAAATATGACCGGCGGTGCTTGTCCCTGCGTTTTTCGCTCAATCCCCCACCAGTTCGCAGGTTTTTTGACGACTCGATTTCGAGACTCCAAGACACACGATGACGGACGCAAGACCAGTTCCATATATGCCCTCCGCGGTGGGCGAGCTCACCGTCAGTCACGTGTGCGCGAGCGAGAGTCCCATGTGTTTGACGACCCCAGATCTCGAAAAAGAACTCTCAGGGTTTCCATGATTGTCTTAGAGTTTCATTTGCTTTACGGCTCCAATACGACAGGGCAAGACCAAAATCGATCTTGATCTACGAGTGGACCTTTTCGTGCGGCATACTATGGTAACGTATCTCCAGCGGGTATCTTGCAACCTCACGTAAAGCGAAGTAACCCTAACTTTTTCCTTTTTCTCTAATATACAAATATTTAGACTACCAGCAATACATTGTTGAATCGGCTCTGTAGTGGAACGCGATTTCTTTGTGACTTGACGATGACTCCAAGTCTATACAACATGAATCATCACACTTCCCAAACTCATCGTGACGATGGTGAGAACTAGAACTGATACTGATACGGATACAGACCTTGACAACGACGACGTCCTCGTCGTTGTCTCAACGGTCGCTTCTGTATTCATGGTAGATTCCGGAATAGGTGCGACGGAAGGAGGTGTCGTCGGTGGACCATCGGTGGGTGACGATGTAGGACTTTCCTCGACGGGACAGGAGGTAGCATCAGAATCAAAGCATACTGGAGTAGCATCCGTCGTATCATCACGAGAGGAAAATACTGCCAGGAATTCGCATGATAGGTCTGGTTGAGAGGATCGGACGTAATTTCCCAACATCGTATGACGTGCTCCAAATACCTGTACTGGCCCGTGTAGTAGGAATGAATTATCCATGAAACAAGATGATTCCACATTGATAGGTCCATGACTTCGGATGGCATAACTAGTCGGGGCTGGATTTTCTTGGTCTTTGCCGAATATGTTGTCTTGAAATATACTATCCTGAATGATCAATTCACTGCGGAAGGAATTCTCGATAACTCCAGGGAAACCATTTTTCGGCCCGACATGATTACCTCGGAAAACACATGCTCTGAAGGTGACCGTGTGACTGAAATCACGGACTTGATCTTGTAGATGTCGACGGTGGGAATCTTGACCGTTGGGAGACGTATTGAGGATTCGTCGCTTAAACTGTGCTAAAGCCGAGTCCGTCCCTTTCGACACACGAAGCTGTCGTTCCCGTGCATCCGACGTTTGGCTAGAGGGTCCGTTGCCTCTCCACTGTATCAAGACTGGTGCCATATTGCCATGATTCTAACACAATAACTGTAGGTGAGTATCGGACGTTACTGGAGCCGGTACCAGCTGCGTGACGATTCCGCTTACCTTGAAGGCACACGCAATAAATTGAATATCTCCTGCAGCTTCCATGACGGCACCAAATAAGTTTTGTGATTCAAAAGTAATCCCCCTGATACGGACATTGTGGACAGTCTCAAAGATACCCTCGTATACGCCATACAAAGAGAGTAGGCCAAAGTCGCCTCCCTTTAGGATACAGTTGTTACGACGGAATCCATCCTCACCACACTGGTACATGACATTAGGACGTAGCATCAAGAATGCATCACCATTGATGATCTGCCCGTCATCTCTGAGTTCTCCAAGGTGGAAAGTTGTATCTGGGCAGAGAATGTAACGACGATTTTCCGATGGATCTTCCAAAGCCTTTTCTAGTTGATAAATTTCCATGAGATTATCAAAACAACCATCCTTTTGTACGATCCACCCGGTCGGTGCGGGACTGGAAGTGGGAGAATCTTCCATTGTTGGACTCATCGTGGGAGATACAGTCGGTCGTTTCGTGGGGATTGCAGTAAGGGATGTGGGGATACATCCACAATATTCCTTCACGAAGGGTTGAAGGAGTCCACATTGTTGACGATTGATTTTTCCCAATCGATTCGCACGTAAGAGATTACGACAAGTACGATCCGGTTGTGTAGGAATAATAACAGTCCCATCTAGTTTCGTCACGATCATGTCTTCACCACAAATGGGACAATCATATACTTGAGATGGTGCCGGTGTGGGGGCAGCTATGGGCGTCCCCACAACACACTGACAGGATGCCTCAACGTAGGACTTTAATAGTCCACACTGTTGACGTGAGATCCGTCCAAGGGATGCAGCCTCTTCAAATTCACGGCATGTCCGAGCCGTCCTAGAGGGGAGAGTCACTTGTTTGTTTGGTGTCGAAGAAACCATCCCCTCCCCACACACTGGACAAACAAAGGTTTCGTTGGTGTTGGAAGGACGGGTGATATCAATATCAGTAAGATTCTGAGATTTTGTACATCCACATGTAATATTGGTATATCGTCGAATGTTCTTGCACTGTCCACGGGACATATCTCCCGATATTGCCAACGTGAGATGGTCCCTACAAGTCAAGGATTTGGAAGAACCTGGAATGACAACGATGCCATCTGAATTCGTGACGATTCCACCATTCGGACAAATAGTAGTACAATTCGGTACGATAGTGGTGGAGTTTGTTGTTGTCCCATTCACGAAGGTACAACCACATTTTTCCATTGCGGCAGCCTTGGCAGCATCACAATTCTCTGGTAGGATATTCCCATATAGGCCTGCAACTTCCAAGGAACTACAGGTGAAAATCCCAAAGGATGTCGATACCATCTTCGTCTCATTAGCGATTTCTCTACGATTCCCACAGACACGACATACATTCTGATTAGTATTCGTCGTCGTTGTTGTCGTTGTTGTTGTCGTTTCAGAGTCCGTGGTTGTAGTTGTCGCCGTCGTGTTATTCGTAACAGTAGTCACATTCGACTGCGAAGAAGCCTGTTGGATCCACAATAGGGCCAACCCAAGGATTTGAAGACCCTTCATAGAAAAGAGTCTCATCATTGTCGTTCGTTCAAATGTTCAATGGTGTGTATGTAGAGAGTAAAGAGCCCGTTTCTCGGTTTTTACAAGGAGGTAATGAAAGAGAGTGAGACATACAAGGTAGGAGTCACGGTGCACCATAAAAAATTAGGTCACAACGGCGCACGTTGTTTATTGTGTGAGACGACAGATCGGAACGAGCACCTCGACAGGCGCGTCGCTTCTGGAGGTGCGCGCCTAGTAGAAGTGCTGGTTGGTCGAATGGGTCAGGAACATGTGTCCTCGACCGTTAATTTTACGTAAATGCCGTCGTCCGGAACGTCCACCTTAATTCGTCTATTAATGAACGTCTACTTTCTTCGTTAAACACTGAAATTTTTCAGTTGCCCTCGTATACGCCCAATTGCAACTCATGGTCACCCCCAAGTGAAGAGAAACGGCGCAACGGCGCAGGGAAACGGCGCAACCGCGCAACGGCGCAGGGAAACGGCGCAACCGCGCAACGGCGCATGGAAACGGCGCAACGGCGCAACGGTTCGCCGAATAAATTTTTACCTTGGGGGAGGAAGCGGTATTCTCCATTATATGATACACGAATTTTGACCCCTTAACTTACCGTGGCTGCGAAAAAACGGCGCAACGGCGCAGCGCTGCGCCGCGGCGAGGCGCAACGGCGCAAGAGCGTTGCGCCGTTTGTTCTTTGTGTCAAAGGGGTAACAAAATTTGACATTCTAGCATTTAAGGGAAAGGCGCAGATTAGAATGTACATGGATTCCAGTAGAAATACATACGAGACCGATAAAGGCGATCATTCCGGGAAGAGAACATTGCCTTTGAATTAACGGTGGAAGGACACATGTTCCAGGTTCGAGACACCTCCTTGAATCACGACTGAGATGAGGGACTCGCGGGATTCTCGACGGAAAGTGACGAAATTTGAAAATCGAGAAAACAACGACAAAACGACCCAAACGACGGCGGACAAAGGCAACCTGACAGTGGAGTGACAAACACTCACGATAGCACAATCCATCAAATCCAATCGTTCCTCACAAAAGAGACACATTATAAAGTCTTTCTCCCAACATTGTCTCCTACCAAGATCAGATTCGACTGCCCTATCTTTCGTACAATGTCCAACTCGTTACTGATACGGCCCATCGCCTTCGTCGTGGCGCTGATTTCATGTGCTGTCGTAGTACAGGGAATGCCCATCGAATGTCCGACGGTGAATTTAGATCCGATTGTTGTCAAGGGGAATCATTTCTTTAATTCCGTTACGGGAGAATACTTTCCGGTCAAGGGGATTGCCTACTATCCACGACCGAATACTGGTAATTTGTCCATTGCCAATTCGGTCGATTTCTTTACCGATGAGTACATGGACCTATGGCAGGCAGATATCGAAAATTTCAAGGCTCTTCATGTCAATACGATTCGAATTTATGCTGTCGATCCTAGTAAGAGTCATATCAACTTTATGTGTGCACTACAGGAAGCTGGTATCTATGTCATGGTCGAACTTCTGGCAGACTGTAAGGGATGTGGCGTCGGACCAGACGAGGCACCGTCATGCTATCCTGCATCTCTCAAGGAACGGGGACAATTCATTATTAATGAATTTTCGAAATATTCAAACACTTTGACTTTTTCGGCGGGGAATGAAGTCACTTTATATGCCCGAAATCGGACGATTGAACTCAATGCACCCTGTCAGAAGAAATTCTTGAGAGATATGAAAGCCTATGTCAACAAGTGCAGTGAAAATCCACTATCCATCTTACCCCGAAAGGTTCCCATCGGGATGGTCAATTGGGATGAAGAGCGGACCCTACAAACCCGATATTTCAATTGTCAGACTGATCCTAACGATGATTTCGAAACTCCCGACTGGTATGGGTTGAATGCCTATGTCGACTGTGAGGTCTCTGCCCTCTATGTTAGTGAATTGATTGGGATGCAACAACTTCGGAGTGATTTCGCTTACTATGATCTATCCGTACCTGTCGTTATTACTGAATATGGGTGTCGAGAACGATTCCCGACGATTGGACAATTTGAGGCTCAACGAACGTGGTTACAAGTCGAGGCTATATATTCCTCCGATTTCACGAATCAGTTTTCGGGTGGCGTCGTCTTTGAATATTCGGCTGAAAAGGTCGTCGTCGATGACTCTGATCAAGGCAATCCTTGGCCATATTATGAATTTATGAAACTCAATTACGGAGTTGGGTACTACGGCCCGATGAACTGTGATCATCGTACCATATCCTGTGGTTACTTCCCATATCCAGAATTTGATTTGTTAAGTGCGAAATTGGAAGCCGTCGATACATCCTTCATGCCAAATATGGATTCATTTACTCCAACGGGGGGTACTCCGGCCTGTCCGACCGGTCTTGCACCATTGACTGACTTTGATTGGCCTACGGATGATGATGAAGGTTTACCATGCTACCTTATTCCAACCGAGTCACCTACTGCCGAGCCGACAGTACAACCACCCCAGGATTCTTCAGTGCCCTCCAAGTCTCCCGCAAAGACTCCTACCGCAGACGCTCCTTCGACGTTTGGAGGTATCGATGCAGATACGTTGCTGGATATGACGCCATCACCTACTGTACAACCCACGACGACTGCGAAACCATCTAGTTTACCATTGGATGATTCATCTGGTCCTAGCACTGTCGTCGCTCCGACAGTGTTTTTCCTCTTGACAGTCTTGCAGGGTCTTGGGATCGCATTATTTCTTTAACTGTAAACACAAACACTATAGTACAATACAAGGGTTGGTACCAATTCGACGTGGCAAACCTTTTTCTTTTTCTCTCTCGTACTGGGTCTAGTAGTAGGAGGACTTATCCTCCAGCTTCCAAAAGAAAATCAGCCCGAGCGATATCACGCTTCAGATCATACCATTTATCACTTGATCGTGGGACATCGACTAACTTTTTCGTCGCCGCTTTAATGACAATCTCTAAACCATCCAAATCCATATACCCTAATCGGACTGCATCGACTGCAGCACCGACATAGGTTTTAAAGAAGACGATTGGCCGGCCATTGATTAATTTCGGTGGGGGTATCGTCGGCGGAGGATCTAATTGATCCGATACGACATGAAGGAAGACTGCCTTGACGACTTCAGGATATTCACGTAACATTGTCTCCCCCGCCTCCTGATCCAATTCACCCACATCCCCCACATAAATATATTGGATTAACATCCCCGTCGGATCCTGACGGAGTAATCGTTCAAAGTTTGTAAATTTTCGTAATCCCTTTCGAAATTGGATAATCCATTCTGCGACACTCCCATACAAGACTGGACCGACCCCCCAACCAGATATACCCTGTCGTTCCCCCGCCTCGCGCATTGCCACTGCTAATTTACTATTTTCTTTAATTTCTAGGGCCGCCTTGAATTCTTCGGCACGGGCAGTCAAAATCGCTACCTTGGGTGGACTATATCGATTTTCTTCGGAAAGACCATATCGACTAATCTCTAACATAAATTCAGCAACACCTGGATAAAAGTCACCCCTCTCATATTGGACATCAATCCCCCCCAGGGCGACGCCTGCGACATTGACACCACCACTTGATTTCAATGTATCATCGACATCACTCACTACCTGAGTAAAGACTGAATTGGCATATCCTGAAAAGGAGGACGATGACGATGATATACTACTTCTCACTCGGATCGTCGACGAGGATAATCGGAAAGGCGGTGATATAGTCGTCGTTGTTGTTTTTTTCGTCGTCGTCGTTGTCTTGATGCACGGGAGGACATGAAAGGCATGTGCCGATCCTGCTAGTGTCAGGACTAGCCACCACCAAACCGACATTGCAAAATAGGGATCACCTCGCCCAAATGTTGGAGGGAAAATAGCAGCAACAGTCAACAGTATCCTCTTTGCGGTTATTCCTTCATCTACACGATGAGAGGGATGGAAGTTGGGGAGAGGATGCTGAAGTCAAAGGCTTGAAATGGGTTGACATCAGTCAATGTGACGTTTTTCTGTGAACGAGAAGATTCCGACAAGTCGTCACTCGTCAAATCCACTATGATTCGAACTAGTCCAACGATGCTTTCTCGTCCGCAGAAAACGTCCCCGAGGGAGACGATGATGCGGCAGCGAGGGCATCATGAAGTTCCAATCTATGGCGCTCTCCAGGTAGTTGTGACAATTGAAAGGTTGATAACTCCAAGACTGGAAATACCGCATACGAACGATGATGAACTCATGGCTACCATCCCTTCTAAGTCGTTCGATATCCTGGACGTCTACTTGGATGATACCACGTACGTCGTCGTCGCCGCTTCTGGGGCCTGAACAACAACGATTCATGTCGAAATATTTGTCCAAGGCAGCTGCGAAACGAGTTCCACTGAATACGAAACGAGCAGGGAAGGGATATTACAAAGGAAAGGGTGGTACGAAAGAAGGACATCTGACAAGT